>ENA-OPDG01000138-OPDG01000138.1-human-gut-metagenome-genome-assembly--contig:-NODE-138-length-70005-cov-4.558928_pt1 | contig 70005 bp, 48 predicted proteins | sample MGYA00241259_ERZ501498 | MGnify/ENA primary metagenome ERZ501498 (study PRJEB25962, sample SAMEA2042582) | human gut metagenome | biome: human gut; feature: human-associated habitat; material: faeces... | reverse complement strand
TGTCCAGGGTTCGAACCCCTGGCGGTGCATTTGTGAAAGTCTTTTGATTTAGTCGATGGAGCTAGGTTGAGGGGCTTTTTTTGTGCGTTGAATTTCTATGATTTGATATTTTTTCTGAATTTTTGAATTGATTCCTTTTTTTCTGAAAAATTCCAGATATGGATTGTATAAATAGTATATTTAGTGTTACAATACAAGTGGGTACACATATGAAACTATTATTTGAGACAAATACGAAGGGGAAGATATAACACTAATATACCAGTGTTATGACTGCTAATCAGGTTAAAGACTGATAAGACGTTATGTAATATTAAGAAAGCATTTAGTTATTGGTATTACTGATATAGCTTATTTATCTGGAATGATTTTGTACGTAGTATTGTTATATTGATGTTGTGTCGGAAAAGAGGTTCATATGAAGAAAAAATGGAATAGACATAAGACACAAAGAGCACATAGAAGAGCATTGAAAAGAGCCGCCATAATTACAATGGCAGGGGCAGCGGTTATTATAGGGGCATATTCTTTAAAGGTATATGACTTCAGAATTAAATATACGCAGACAGCAGATTATATGAAGGGCAATGAAGAGAATGTAACAAAGGGAGTTGTCACATATGAAGAAGCAACTAATAGTAACCATACTACAGCGGCAGTAAGAAGTTCTTATAAGAGGCTTGATGTAGAATGTGTACTTCAAAATCCTGAACTTCCAACAGGCTGTGAGATAACAGCTTTGACGACAGTTCTTAATTATCTTGGCTATAATGTAGACAAGCTGACAATGGCAGATTATTACCTGGATAAAGGAAAGATGGGCGAGGTGTCGCCTTATAAAGCATTTGTCGGCAATCCAAGAGATGAAGATTCGTGTGGTGCGTTTGCACCAGTATTAGTCAATTCAGCGACAAAGTATCTGAAATCGCAAAGATCATATATGAATGTATACAATATAACGGGAGCAGAGTACAACGAGCTTCTTGATTATGTAGATGACGGACATCCGGTGTTAGTATGGGAGACAATGTATATGAAAGAGCCATATGAATCCTGTACATGGAATATAGACGGAGAGAATATTATGTGGCTTTCACGTGAGCACGCTATGGTGCTTATAGGCTATACACAGAGTACATATATTATGGCAGATCCGTTAAGGGGCATATGTGAATACGATAAAGAACTTGTAGAAACACGATATAAAAGTATGGGAAAGCAGGCAATAGTTATATATTAATGATTGATATGTGAAGTTTAATAATTAATATTTAAGATTGATAGTTGATATTTAATGTTAATAATTGATATATAAAGTGAGTGTGTCAGTCGTGTCAGCCATTTATTACCACATATACATTTTATAAATCATCACAGTCGGGGGAATACTTCCATTATGGAGGTGATGAGTGTGTACCCAGCGTATGATGGTGATAAAGATTATGATTATGACACAGCCCAATATACGTTTCCTCATAGAAAACGCACTTATAATGAGGAAGATAACAGCGAAGATTATTTTGAGAACGCGGTATATGAGGACAGTATGAACTTCTCATCTATGGCAGATTACGAAGACTTTCTTATATGGGGAACTGATAATAAAGACCAGTTCATATAAACAGATTATAAAAGATTTATTAATCTTTTAAGCTTCAATTGACTAGAGTTTTACAGATGTTATATGATAAGCGAAACGTAAGGAATTTATTGTCTGTGCGTTTCGCTTATTTTTATGTAATAGAATACAGAGCAAGCTGTAATTAACATTGTATGCAGAAATGAGGAGTAGTATGTACGGTTATGTTGTTGTTAATAAGCCTGAGCTTAAGATAAAAGAATATGATATGTATCGTTCATACTATTGCGGATTGTGTGAGGAGCTGCTTTCAGATTATGGTATTAATGGGCAGATATCCATAAGCTATGATATGACATTTCTGCTTGTACTGCTTACAGGGCTGTATGAACCGGATACAACATATAAGGAAGCAAGATGTATCGCACACCCTGTTCATAAGCACCCGGTAAGACGCAATAAGATTTCAGCATATGTTGCGGATATGAATGTCCTTATGACTTATTATAAATGCGTTGATGACTGGCAGGATGATAGGAAGCTTATGAAGAAGCTGCTTGCCTCGTCTTTGACTAATAAGGTTAAGAGGATTGAGAAAGCATATTCCCCAAAAGCACGCATTATTAAGGCGGCACTTGATAGAATGAGTGAGCTTGAGAATAATAATGAGAGCAATATTGACCTGCTTGCAGAACAATTTGGCATAATAATGGCACAGATTTTGTGTATGAAAAATGATGAGTGGTACGATACATTAAAAGTGATGGGTAATTCACTTGGAAGATTTATATATATTCTTGATGCGTATGATGACCTTTTGGAAGATAAGAAGAAGGGCAGATACAATGCACTCAGGACGTATGAGAATAATAAGGATTTTGATATATTTATAGAAAATGTGTTAAAATCACATATGGCACAATTTGCCGCAGGCTTTGAGAGCCTTCCTATTATTGAGAATGTCGATTTATTAAGAAATGTAATATATTCAGGAGTCTTTACAAGATTCGGGATTGCTAAGAATAAAAGAGAACAAGTGGAGGAAGTATGACCGATCCGTATTCAGTGTTAGGTGTATCAAGAGATGCAACTGACGAAGAGATTAAAAAAGCATATAGAACATTAAGCAGAAAGTATCACCCTGATGCGAATATCAATAATCCTAATAAGGATAAGGCAGAGGAAATGTTTAAGACAATCCAGCAGGCTTATAACCAGATTATGAAGGAAAAGCAGGGTGGATATACATCATCAGCTTACAGTCAGAACAGAGGTGGCACAGGAAGCTATGGCTATGACGGTGATTATCAGAATAACCATAATGGACAGAGCGGCAATGGTTATGATGATTTTGGCGGCTTCTGGGGCTTTGGACCATTTGGCTTTGGCGGATATTATGGAGGGGGTTCTAATTCCGGATATTCAGGTGGTGCTTCTAATATGAATGGCAATGATGATACGACAGTTCATTTAAGAGCGGCGGCTAACTATATTAACAATGGTGGATATGATGAGGCACTTAACGTGCTTTCTGCTATTCAGGACAAAGATGCCAGATGGTACTATTATAGTGCTATGGCTAACTCAGGCAAAGGCAATCAGGCAACAGCGATGGAACACGCCAGAAGAGCAGTAGAACTCGATCCTGACAATATGCAGTATCGTATGTTCTACCAGCGTATGAATAGTGGCGGTGAATGGTATTCAGGAAGACAGCAGACATATCAGAATCCAGCAGGTGGAATGGGAAGCTGGTGTATGAAACTTATATTTATCAACCTTATGTGTAACTGCTGTCTTGGCGGAGGCGGCTTATGCTGCCCGGGAAGATACTACTAAGCGGTTCTCCCAGTTCTTTAAGTAATCAAATAGAATATCAATATGAACAGGTCCGGTTTCAAGAATATAACGGTGGAATTCTTTTAAGGAGAAGTTATCACCGAGATCTTTCTGGGCCTGTTTTTTTAGTTCCTCAAAACCTAAAAATCCAAGAACATATTTGCAGTAATTAGCAGGATTAGCAATAAATGCTGTATACATCTCGTGTGCAGCTTCGGCACTGCTAAATCCATAATCGGTAAGGAATGAGGAAAGCTGTGCTTCAGTCCAGCCGTAATAATTCACTCCGATATCGCCCTTGGCATAGAGGCAGAGTATAAGTGCATAATTGCACTGGACCAATGAATTAAGCAGAGTATTATCGCCAGCATATTCATATGAATGAACTTCAACATAGGAAGCCCAGCCCTCAATATAGCCGCCAGGTTTAATGACATTTCTTATCAAAGAAGGGCTTGTTGAGGCAAAATACTGTGTCTGGTATAAATGTCCCGGATACCCCTCGTGTGCCAGCGTAGGATACAAATCACTGCTGTCAGTGCCGGCTGAATTAATGTATATAGAGTTAATGTCAAGATTATCAATCTGTGGCATAAAGTACATAGCAGGGCTTGCATAGTCATTAAGTGCTTCAGATACATAATTAATATTATAATTGACATCATTTAAGGCAGGATAATCATCAGTTATCTTCTTTTTTAAATCCTCAATAATCTGGTCTGGTTTATCAATTCCAAAAGAAAATGTGCCAAACTGGCTGTTAAGTGATGGATCTTTTCTTAAAAGCTTCTGCATAACAATTGAATAGCTTCTTATATAGGAGTCAAGCAAATCATTGTATTCGTCAATTGATTTACTCCAGCCAAGACAGTTTTCAAGAAGTCCCTCAAAGTATCTTGCACCATTAGGGTAATTGCATATTCCACCAGAATACTGGTTAGTTCCCTTGAATGAAGCAAGAGTCGTTATAAGTGCGTTATAACCTGGAATTACATGGTTAATAACGGCATCTTCGTTCTGCTTCTTGTATACATTTTTCTCATCATCAGTAAGGAAAATGAGGTCGTCAACACGGGAGTTAAAAGTACCAATAAACATACCTTCAGCATCACCGGCAGAGTCAGCGATAGACTTGCAGGAGCTTATGACCTCATCAAGAAGGTCATCGCTTAGGGTATATCCCCTGACGCTTCTTAATGCCTCGAATTCAAGCAGATTATTAAAATATCCATCCACATCACTTAGGAGCTGTATATATTCTTCAACGTCCTTTTTCTCCATAAATGTATATTCAGAAAAAAGGAGCGGAAGCTGTATCTGTATGCCGATTGTAGGAGTGAGGTCGGTGTTAAGAAGATACAGGTCGCTGTAATTAAGGGTTGTATACAGATATTTGTTTAATAAGTCATAGGTTATCTGCTGGCTCTTGGAAAGTGAAGCCTTGTCAAAAGCGTTGAGCTTTGTTATGTAGTCTGTTATATCTGATGTATCATCAATATTATCAATATCAATACGTCCGAGTGTTATATCGTAATCATCAATTCCATATTCGCAAGGATTTTCCAAAAGTGCGTGCAGTGAGAGTGAGTCGCTTGAGGCAAGCTCACGAAAAAGACTGTCGGTAAAAGCGTTGAAGCTTTCGTTATCAGCTGCATTGTATTGCTCATCAGCATTGTTATAACGTGAAGCAGACCCGCCAAATGGAGTGCAGGCACTAAATGAACAGGCTGTGATTACTACTGCACCTGTTATGGCAGCAGCTTTTTTAAAGAAAGAATAAATGTTAGTTTTATGTTTTATGTAACTGGATTTTAATGTCAGCATATAATAATCCTCATTTCTGCGGACATACCGCGTAGTCAGATTCGGGAAGGTGCATATAAGCTCCTGATACAACATTTTCTTAATCATACACTAGATTATATGTATAATAAATGTTTTTCATTAAAGAATATTTGTTTATTCGTTTGACATATTCTAAAAAGCTGGCTATCATATATAGAATAATGATAACGGAGGTTACGGATATGCCACAGAATAAAGGTCCATTTTATATGACAACAGCTATCGCATATACATCAGGAAAGCCACATATTGGTAATACTTATGAGATAGTTCTTGCCGATAGTATTGCAAGATTCAGACGTCAGGAGGGCTATGATGTTTTTTTCCAGACAGGAACTGATGAGCATGGACAGAAGATTGAATTAAAAGCAGAAGAAGCAGGAATTACACCTAAGGAATTCGTTGATAATGTTTCTACAGAGATAAAGAGAATATGGGATTTAATGGATACATCTTATGACAAGTTTATAAGAACTACAGATGATTACCACGAAAAGCAGGTTCAGAAGATATTTAAGAAGCTCTACGATCAGGGAGATATATATAAGGGTTCATACGAAGGTATGTACTGTACACCTTGCGAGTCTTTCTGGACAGAGTCACAGCTTGTTGACGGAAAATGTCCTGACTGCGGACGTGAAGTTAAGCCAGCTAAGGAAGAAGCATATTTCTTTAAGATGAGTAAATATGCCAACAGACTTATCGAGCATATTAATACACATCCAGAATTCATACAGCCGGTATCAAGAAAGAATGAGATGATGAATAACTTCCTTCTTCCGGGACTTCAGGATTTATGTGTATCAAGAACATCATTTAAGTGGGGAATCCCGGTAGATTTTGATGACAAGCATGTAGTATATGTATGGCTTGATGCACTTACTAACTATATCACAGGTATCGGGTATGATGCTGATGGCAACTCATCAGAACAGTATAAGAAGTTCTGGCCGGCAGACCTTCACCTTATTGGAAAGGATATTATAAGATTCCATACTATATACTGGCCTATATTCCTTATGGCACTTGGTGAACCACTTCCTAAGCAGGTATTTGGACATCCTTGGCTTTTACAGAATGACGGCAAGATGAGTAAGTCTAAGGGAAATGTTATATATGCAGATGACCTTGTAGATATGTTCGGTGTTGATGCTGTAAGATACTTCGTACTTCACGAAATGCCATTTGAGAACGATGGTGTTATCTCATGGGAGCTTATAGTTGAACGTATGAACTCAGATCTTGCTAATACACTTGGTAACCTTGTCAACAGAACAATTGCTATGTCTAACAAGTATTTTGGCGGTGTAGTTAATAAGACAGGTGTCACAAGTGAGGGAGCAGGCGTTGATGAGAACGGTGCAAGCCTTGACTTCGATGCTGACCTTAAGGCTGTTGTTACAGGAACAAGAGATAAGGTTCAGAACAAGATGGCTACACTTCACGTTGCTGATGCTATGACAGAGGTATTTGCATTATTTAAGAGATGTAACAAGTACATTGATGAAACAATGCCTTGGGCTTTAGCAAAGGACGAGAGTAAGAAAGAAAGACTTGAAGAAGTTCTTTACAACCTTGTAGAGAGTATTACAATCGGAGCTAACCTTTTAAAGGCATTTATGCCTAATACAACAGAGAGTATTTTAAAGCAGCTTTATCCGGACAATCCAGCCGCTGGTGACAGGGATTTTGATGATCTTGACAAGTTCGGCTTAAGAGAGTCTGGAAGTAAAGTTACAGATAAGCCAGAAATCCTTTTTGCAAGACTTGATATTGAAGAAGTTATGAAAAAGGTTGAAGAATTACAGGAAGCACAGAGAAAGGCTAATGGAGTACCAGAATATCCGGTAGTTGAGAAGAAACCTGAAATAACATTTGACGACTTTGAAAAAATCCAGATTCAGGTCGGAGAAGTGCTTAAGTGCGAGCCTGTAAAGAAGGCAAAGAAGCTTCTCTGCTCACAGATAAGAGTTGGTGAGGAAGTAAGACAGATTGTATCTGGAATATCGCAGTATTATAAGCCGGAAGAGATGGTTGGCAAGAAGGTAGCAGTAGTTACTAACCTTGCACCTCGTAAGATATGCGGCGTTGAATCACAGGGCATGATTCTTGCGGCTATGGACGATAAGAACAATCTCTCTGTTATGACAGTTGATAAGGATATAATCGCAGGAAGCGAAATCGGATAGCAAAAGAGTGAATTATATATAATAAAAAGCTCCCTTCCGGGCTGGCAGGTAAAATCACCTGCGGCTTGGAAGGGAGCTTTTTCTTGTACTGCACTTGTACTTACAGGTTAACAGAAGTAGCAAGGCATTATTTATCCAACATTTTTTTGTATTCGCGTGGACTGATGCCAATGTGTCTCTTGAAAAGTTTCGAAAAATAACCGAAATCAGGAATACCGACAGCTCCAGCCACTTCAGCAACACTCATATTTGTGGTATTAAAGTAGCGTAAAGATGCCCGGATGCGCTGCCTTCCAATATAAGAAGTCAGCGTTTCGCCGACTTCTTTTTTAAATGCATTTGACAGATAAGATGGATTTTTGTCAAATTTTTCGGCAAGTATGGATAGCGTTAACTCTGAGTATAAATGCTGGTCAATGTAATTTACAACAGTTCGGATCAGATAAGAGTATTTTTCATACGTATAATTCTTAGCAAGCATAGAATATTTTCGGACCATGTCAAATGGCAAGTGTGCAAACTCTCCTTGGCTGTTAGCATCTTTTATGCGAAGAGAAAAAGCTTCAGCCTGCTGGTATACATAAATCGGATGTACGGCGGTCCCAAACATACGGGAAGCTAGAAAAAAATTTAAGGAGGCGATTCTGCTTCTTATTTCTTTTGCAGGAAGAGACTGAAAAGAAGCAGAATAGTCCAAAGTCTTTTTCATGAAGTCAATGGCCTGGGCAGTGTTTCCGGCAGTCATTGCCTGACAACAATGTTCTAGTCGTGAAATCAGTTCCGCGATGTAATCGGAAGAGAATTTCTGAAAACGTTCTTCGTTTGGCGAAGTGTTATGAGACTCTGTTTTATAATTGACATACTCAATGCTGCATGTTTTGAACGCCGGAATAAAAAAACTAATAAAATGCTGCAACATCAGTGTGAGTTCATCAATGTCTACGACAGGAAGAGAGTAATAAAAGTGTAACAAGACAGAGTTGTATTTCGGATCAATGTGATTATCACGAATGAGCCGGTTGATTGTTACCTGATTGATTGGTTCGGCCAAAAAAGGCATAATACCAAGAATATCTGGTTCAGCGTCCGTGGTCAGACTGACAATTACATTGTAAAACCCAAGGGAACTCTGCAGTACAATGATTTGATAAGGAGAGCTGCCAAACAAAGAAAAAAGTGGGCTGTTCGTTTTGTAGTTGCCCCAGACCATGCGTCTTAGTCCCATATCCATTTTCTCAAAATTCTGATAAGGAGCATGCATCAGATAAGAATCTATCTTAAAGGTATCGGACAAAGTTTGCTGGAGCAAAGGGAAAAAATCATCGGTATTCATGTTTTCAAATGTCATAATAGGACTCCTTTCCTAGTAGGTTTCTCGTTTTATTTGTAAAAAATTTGCCATAATTATATTTTATGTAAAAATTTTACCAAAACAACAAAACTAAGACAAGAGCAAAATCCGTTGAATTGTTATACTGAGTACATCAATGAGATTGACGGAAAGAGAGAAAGACTCTTTTTATGAACAAGAAGGAGGTAAAAATGGCAACAAAGAACATTAATGCATCTTGGCAGTTTACAAAAGATGCTATAACTGTCGCAGAAGGATATTCTGTATTAACACAGGGCAACTGGGAGGCACTTGACTTGCCTCATACATGGAATGGTAAGGATGGACAGGATGGTGGAAATGATTACCACCGCGGTACATGTTACTATGTAAAGAACATGAAGCGTGAGGAGTTTGGTAGCGAACCAATCACTTATATTGAGTTTAACGGAGCAAACTCTAGTGCATGGCTTTATGTTAATGGAAAAGAAGCTGGACATCATGATGGTGGATACTCTACATGGAGAGTGAATGTAACAGACTTTTTGGCTGATGAAAATGAAATTGTAGTTGCAGTAGATAATGCACCAAATGATCATGTATATCCACAGATGGCAGACTTTACATTCTATGGCGGTCTGTATCGTGATGTAAATGTGATTTCTGTACCAGAAACACATTTTGATCTGGATTATTATGGAACACATGGCATTGCAGTAACACCTATCGTAGAAGGTGCAAATGCAAGTGTTGAAGTAGAAGTATTTGTTACAGATGCAACAGAGGAAGATACTTTAGAATATGTCATCAAAAATGGTGATGAAGTTATTGCTACAAAGAGCGTTTCTGCAAATGAGACAAAGGTTACATTCGAGATTGAAAATGTTCATCTTTGGAATGGCCGTAAGGACCCACACCTTTACACAGCAGAAGTTACATTAAAGAGAAACGATACTGTTTTAGATGAGAGAAGTACTCGCTTTGGATGTAGAACTTTTGTTATTGATCCAGAGAAGGGATTTATCTTAAACGGAGAGCGTTATCCACTTCACGGTGTGTCTCGTCATCAGGATAGACCACACATTGGAAATGCTTTAACTCATAAAGAACATAAAGAAGATATTGAACTCATTCTTGAAATGGGTGCAAACACAATCCGTCTTGCTCATTATCAGCACGACCAGTACATTTATGACCTTTGTGATGAGACAGGTCTTGTACTTTGGGCTGAGATTCCATATATTTCAAAACATTTGCCAAACGGACGTGAGAATACTATTTCACAGATGAAAGAACTTATTATACAGAATTACAATCATCCAAGTATTGTAGTATGGGGACTTTCTAATGAGATTACAATGGGTGGCGGAGAGGATGATGACCTCATTGAGAACCACAACATTTTAAATGATTTATGTCATCAGATGGATCCAACAAGACTTACAACAATGGCCGTAGTTTCTATGTGCAGCATTGATGCAAAATATATTCAGATTCCGGATGTTATTTCTTATAACCATTATTATGGATGGTACGGTGGAACAACAGATATGAACGGTGAGTTCTTTGATGATTTCCACAAGAAATATCCAAATATTCCAATTGGATTAAGTGAGTATGGATGTGAGGCTTTGAACTGGCATACATCAAATCCTGTTCAGGGTGATTATACTGAGGAATATCAGGCATACTATCATGAAGAACTGATTAAGCAGCTCTTTACAAGAGATTATATCTGGGCTACACATGTATGGAATATGTATGACTTCGCCGCTGATGCAAGAGCAGAAGGTGGAGAAAATGGTATGAACCATAAGGGCTTGGTTACATTTGATAGAAAGTACAAGAAAGATGCTTTCTATGCATATAAGGCATGGTTATCAGATGATCCATTCGTGCATATCTGTGGTAAGCGCTATGTAGACCGTGTAGAAGATACAACAAAGGTTACGGTATACTCTAATCAGCCAGAAGTAGAGTTGTTTGTAAACGGTGAAAGCCTTGGTAAGCAGACAAGTGATGTGCATTTCTTCTACTTTGATGTGCCAAATGCAGGCGAAAGTACACTTGTTGCAAAAGCAGGTGATTGCAGTGACGAAAGCAAGATTCGCAAGGTAGATACCTTTAACGAAGAATATCGTTTGAAAGAAGAAGGCGAGGTTCTCAACTGGTTTGATATTGATATGCCAGAGGGATACTTCAACATCAATGACAAGATTGGTGATATCATGAAGGCCAACGAAGGTAAGATGTTCATCGATGAATTGATGCTTAAGATTATGAAAGGCGCTGATGGCGGTGCAGCAGAAGCAGCAGAAGCAGCAGCTGGTGCTGGCAGCGAGGGCCTTATGAAGATGTTATCAGGTTTTACAGTAAAGCGTATGCTTAATCTTATGGGAACTGCAGGCGGTGGAAAGCAGTTTACTAAGGAAGAACTTCTTGAGTTGAATAGCAAGCTCAATAAGATAAAGAGATAGGAGGATATTACCATGAGTAAAACTAGAGAAGTAAGACCTTTCGGTGCACGTGACAAGTTTGGTTACCTGTTCGGAGATCTTGCAAATGATTTTTCATTTATTTTTGCCAGTACTTATGTAATGGTATTCTACACAAAGGTTATGGGTATCTCAGCGGCAATGGTCGGAACTATGTTTCTTATTGCTCGTTGTATCGATGCTTTTACAGATATCGGTATGGGACGTATCGTAGATAATTCAAAGCCAACAAAGAACGGACGTATTCGTCCATGGATTCTTCGTATGTGCGGATTTGTTGCACTTGCATCATTTATGATGTATCAGTCATTTTTGGTAGATGCTTCTTACGGAGCTAAGGTTGCATATATGTTTATTACATATATCCTCTGGGGTTCTATTTTCTATACATCTATCAATATTCCTTACGGTTCAATGGCATCTGTTATTTCAGGTGACCCAAAGGACAGAAGTTCGCTTTCTGTTTTCCGTTCAGTAGGTGGAACTGTTGCTGGTATTATGATTGGTGTTGTAGCTCCAATGTTAGTATATAAGACAGATGCTTATGGTAACCAGGTTGTTTCTGCAACAAATATATCTATTGTAGCTGGAGTATTCTCTGTAATTGCAATTGTATGCTATCTGCTTTGCTATTTCCTTACAACAGAGCGTGTTGAATATGTTGCAAAGCAAACATCTGAGAAGCAGTCAGTTGCTAAGACATTAAAGACATTACTTACAAGCCGTTCATTGCTTGGTATGATTATCGCAGCTGTACTTCTTTTGTTGGCTTCATTAATGTCACAGGGTGTCAATACTTACTTGTTTGCTGATTACTTCAAGAACACAAAGGCTCTTTCAGTATTCTCATTATTAATGCTTCCATGTATTATCATCTTGGCAACATGCTCTACGAAGCTTGCTACTAAGTTTGGTAAAAAGGAATGTGGTGTAGTAGGAATGTTTGCATCAGGTATCCTTTACTTCATTCTTGGTATTCTTCATATTAAGAATGTATGGGTATTCGTAGTTGGTGCATTCGTAGCTATGCTTGGTATGTACTTCTTCCAGACACAGTGCTGGGCTCTTGTGACAGACGTTATCGATGATATGGAAGTACAGACAGGAAATCGTGACGATGGTACTATTTATGGTATCTACTCATTCTCAAGAAAGATTGGACAGGCAATTGCTGGTGGTCTTTCCGGATGGGCACTTGGATGGATTGGATACAATGAACTTGCAGCAGGACAGACAGAGGCAGTTGCAAATGGTATTTACAACTTGGCTACTTTCTTCCCAGCAGCTATCTATATTCTTTGTGGATTAGTACTTATGTTCATTTTCCCTCTGAATAAGGCAAGAGTAGATGCAAACGTTGCAGAACTTAAGAGCAGAAGAGGATAAACAAACAAGTTCATATCAATAATAAAGGCTCAGACTCCGTGCACCTTTGGGTGTGCGGAGTTTTTTCCTTTGGTAAAATATATGTGTATCAGCAATAGAGTCCGGATGGCGTTATCCAAGGAGACCATTCTGATAATTTTTCGGCCTGACTCATACTGCACCCAGCTTTCATACGTATTTCTTCGGTGTAACATTCGATTAATTTCTGGCGGTTAAAGATTGTAATCATAGGCTTATCACTCCGTTTATCATTTTTATTTCCGCAGCACTTGCATAAGACGTGTTGTACATAAATAAAAAAATAACTGTTAATAGTAGTGAAATAAAACGATTATGTTTCATAAAAATATCCTCCTTGTATATTATATTTAACAACTAATTGTTAAGCGTAAATTATCATATAATAATTATATTGACAACAATTTTCTGCTAACTTGTAATATAATTATGTATTTTCTGATATTTATTTAAGATATATTGATTAGATAGTTAATTCGCCTTAATATAATATTGTGGCATATTAGCCGATACAATTATTGACTATTTATAGCAATAGCCGTACAATATAATTTGAGTATTTATATTAATACAATAAAGCATATCAATTTTAATGCTATTATAAGAATAGCGTAATTTTGGAGGTTTACTATGAGGATTTTTAAAACGGGAGAATATAGTAATAAAAGACGTCATAGCTGCAAGAAAATGGTATTATCCGCTGGAATGGCATTAATGCTGGCAGCAGCCCCTGTAACAGCAATGGCTGGACAGGTATATGGCAGCAATACAGGTGTGACATCTGCAAACAGCGTGATGAATAATATAGCAGCCGGCCTTAGTATGAGCAATAAGATTGATGTATCAACATTAAAGAATAACAAGAAGGTGGGCGGAGATGATATTACTCTTGATAATGACCTTACAGACTGGAAGAATGTGACAGAAAGAAAGGCTTTATCAGATAAGGTATCAAGCTGGAAAGCAGTAATCTCAGCCGATTACTCTACATTATACATAAGCTATGAGGGAACAGCACAGTCAGAGTGGGATTATGGATATACAGGCCAGCAGAACCTTGTTGATATTACATATGCCACAGGGCTTAGTGACTCAACCAATCATATTCAGTTTGTTGCGTGGAATGGTGGAGCACAGGTTAAGAACGGCTGGTATGGTGATATAGAGGGTGCTAAGATGGTTACAGTTAATGAGGCACACCAGAATACAGCAGGACCATATACAGTTGAGGCTTCAATTCCTATGAATTTCTTTACGGAGGGTAATTTCAAGATAACATTTGCTGGTGTTACGGTAGATTTAGCAGATATAGAAGTGCTTGACGGCAGTGCGATTAAAGAGGATACAACAGAGGCTGTCTATGAGGGCATAACAATAGATGGCAGTTTTAAAGACTGGGATGCAGTTGCCAGGTATAATGCAGCGTGTCCTAATGAAGCACACAAGGACTGCCTTTCAAAAGCAGCTATGGTGTTTGATGGAGATTATGTATACATATACTTAAAGGACGGAGCAACAGGAAGTGCTTATGGTGCTGGAACTCATTCCAATGGCAGGTATTCAATAAAGACAGACTTGGGCAGAGAACTTGTATTTCAGCTTACACAGGATGGACAGGTTAATGGTATAGATGGTGTTTTGTGTCAGCATGTTGGAAGGCAGTGGGAAATAGCGGTTCCTAAGGATAAGCTTCCGATTTATAATAAGACAATATCATTTGGCTTATACCTTTCAGAGCCATTTGTTAAAGATGTAGCTAATCTTAAGGATGATGGCAGTAATGACAGTAGTGATGGTAATTATGATATAGCATATGATGGCTTATATGGCGACTGGAACAAATATCCACATACAACAATTCAGTATGCAACGCCAGGAACTCACGAACACGTTGCAGATGCCAGTGCTGCAATATATTGTGATGGAACACAGCTTTTTGGACACGTTGAAACTCCAATGCAGGCACATTTAACTGAAGCAGGTGGAGAGTTAACACAGGCAATTACAATAAAGTTTAATGATAATTGGAGTCAGGTATTTTATCCAAGAATGGAGACAGTAGACAGTGATGGTAACATTAACTGGAATTCTCAAAAAGGTGGACTTTCCGAAGGTACATATGAATTCTACATTTTTTCAACAGATGCATGGCATACTTCAGCTAATATTAATAGCACTAATGAAGCAGATACATGTTATGGAAAAATGATGGTGACTATTGGAAGTGATAAGGACGAATGTGAGTTTATAATAGACCTTAAGAAGGTGGCTGATAAGCTTGGATGTGATGTGAGTGATTTCAAGCAGATTGATGCACAGTTTGGAAGATTAGGGCAGCAGTGGGTTACAACAGCAGGTGCTTCAACAGGTGCCTGGCTTGGACTTTGCATATGCGTTCTTATAACAGTAGGTGTTCTCGTTTATCAGAAAAAGAAAGGCAGTAATCAGGTAACAGAATAATGAGTGTTAATCCAATCGTGGCAGTGGCAGTTATAGCAGTGTGGCTGTATATACTTTCAGTATTAACAAGAGCAAAGCTTTATGCGTGGAAGTTTATGTGGGGAAGCTTTGGGTTGTTTCTTATAATGATGATAACTATACGTCCCGTGCTTACTATGCCGCTGGCACGTTGTGTATCAGCACTGGCTGGTGTAGTTGGAAGTGTGACAGGAGCATTTACATCATATTTCAAGTATGGAATTATATTTATTCATACAGGAGTTACACAGGCAACACTGCTGATAGATTTTGAGTGTTCAGGAATTATTGAGATTATGGCATTTATATCATTGCTGGCATTCTTTAATGTATACAATTTCAGCGAAAAGGTTATGGTGGGAATAGGTGGTTTTTGCTATATAATGCTCTGTAATGCTTTGAGAATTGTGATGATATGTATGTCAGTATATTTTTGGGGAATGGGAGCATACTATGTGGTTCATACATTTATTGGAAGAATATTCTTTTACGTTCTAAGTGTATATCTGTATTTCTATGTATTTACCAAACCTCAGGTTATAAAGATGAAAGTAGGCAGCTTCTCATATGGTAATAATAAAACAAATTCTTAACTCATTTCTTTTCTGGGGCGGCTGGATAATCATTCCATTTATTATGGAGATTGTCCCGGCACTTGGAAGTGTATTTCTTCTTATCAGGAGAAATCTAAGACATAAGAAGAAAAGAAAAGAGATGAAGATATATCCAGAGATATCTCTTATTATTCCTGTATATAATTCAGCGGATACTCTGTATGGATGTATCAAGTCGGTTAATGACAGTACTTACCCTAATGATAAAATCAGAATATTCCTTGTTAATAATAAAGGTCAGGACAACAGCTTCGCCGTATATGCGGACTGTCAGAAGAAGTTTCCTGACCTTCTTATGCAGTGGCTTAATGCAGAGCAGGGCAAGTCAAGAGCACTTAACCTGGCCTTGTATAACAGTGACGGCAAGTATATTATTAATCTTGATAGTGATGGAATATTAGAGAAAAATGCACTTGTCAATCTTATTACAAGATTTGAACAGGATACAGATCTTAACTGTATGACAGGAGCTATTCTTACAATTCCTGAACAGATACAGGCATATAAAGGATTTTTTCCAAGACTGCTCCGTAATCTGGAATTTATGGAATATGCACAGGCTTTCCTTGCAGGCAGAAGCTATGCTTCCGAGATGAATGCAGTGTATACATTATCAGGAGCATTTTCCGCATTCAGAAAGTCAGTTGTGTTAAAGTCGTGGATGTATAACACGGATACAATATGTGAGGATACACATATCACATTCCAGATGAAATACAGGCAGAATGAACGAGTCGAAGTGTGCGAAGATGCGATATTCTTTGTTGACCCAATAGAGGATATGAACAAATTGTACACGCAAAGACAGAGATGGCAGAGAGGAAGCCTTGAAGTAGCCAAGATGTTTATGGACAAGTCCTTTAAGGTAAAGAATATATTCAGCAATGTAAGTGTAAAGACTCTTCTTTATGACCACACATTTGCGTTTCCAAGAATGATATGGTATCTGGCACTTATATGCCTTATGGCTATTGGCTATTCGGGTAAGATGATACTTGTATCTACAGGAATAATATTCGGCTTGTATACACTTGCAGGATATCTGTACTTTATAGTTGTCGCGTATTTCCTTAACATAAATAAGGATGTAAAGAAATATTATGTACGGCACTGGTGGTGCATATTGTTCCTGCCGTTCTTTAATTTTCTCGTATTCTTTATAAGAGTAGCAGGTATTATTAACAGCATACAGACAGATAGTGCATGGAAGACGATGAACTTCACAGATGAGTGCAAGGCATTTGCTAAGGTTGTGAAACAGGATATGCAAAAGCCGGCGGCATTTATTGGAAAGTTAAGAAAAGCAGTCAATTACGAGCCTATGGAGGATATGGAGCTTATAGAGGTAGAAGAAGCTGATACACCGGAGGCTGTTGATATTACAGAAGACAAACGTAACATTATGGAAGATAAAACTATGGCAGAAGACAGTAAAGAAGCCGCAGAGAAAATAGAACAGATTGGACTGATAGATGAGGATGAGTCTTTATAAAATGTGTTAGATGGGAGTAAGCTATGAAACTGAAAGACAGATTGGGTAAACACCCGGTGCTTATTATTACAACAATATGTGTAATATGTGTAGCTGTTATAGCAGGATTTACAGCACATATAGAACTTCAAAGGTATGAGGACGGAATTCTTGATGTGTGTGCGACACAGCAGGATGCGTATGTACAGCTTGTTCTTGACCAGATTAATCTTAAGGATAATAGAAATGATGAGCAGATTATTAAGGAAATCCTTGAGACAATGGATGCCTCGTCTAACCATTACTGGACATTTTCAAAGGACCAGTCAATGCTATTTGTAAAAGATATAACAGAAACTAATAAATATAAAGGCGTTACAGCTTCAACATATTATATGTCAGATAGTGCCAAGGAGTTCATAGATGGTCTTATACAGAATAAGGTTGCGCATAAGACAATTAATATTAACGACAACGATTATATTGCCTCAGGAGTTCTGTTTGAATATAAGAATGAGCCATACAGATTATGCCTGCTTACACAGAGGGGTGCACTTCTTGATAACAACAGTTATCTTGGTGTAAAGACACAGATGACTACATTATTCGTGGTACTTCTTCTGATTATTGTCTTAGTGCCAATGCTTATGGCTTATTATATAAGACATATGTTATTCAAAATGGACGTACAGAAGGATACAATCGATACGGTCAACAGACGACTTTCAAAGATTAACCAGAAGCTTATGGAAAGCGACCTTCACGATACAAGAAATAATCTGTGGAAGCAGAAGGCTATTATTCCGTTTCTTGAAAAGATTACTAAGAGGGAGATATATCCGGTCACATTTATACATATCAAATGCAGGAATATTGAAAGCAGGGTTAAGTTTATAGAAAGAGCAGTATATATTCTTGATAAAAATGTTCTGAGATTTGAATATGGCAGGGCGGATCTTGTGCTTATATTTATTAAGATTGATGAAAAGCGTGCCCTGGACAAGATTAATATACTTGTAGATGATAATTCATCAGTTGAGAACAGCCAGCTTGTTAATAATGAAGCTGATATTAGTAAACTTAAGGACAGATATAAACAGAGTAAGGCTGTATAAATACAGTGTATATGCTTAAAATATCAGACAGGAATGGAGATTAATATGGCAGTTAAGTTGTACAGGGAATATAGAATTAAATTTTACCTTAATATGAGGCATTACATAATTATTGATGGCAAGAAGGGTGAAATACATCCACACACATGGGAGTTCGCTCTGGATATTAAGTTTGGAAGAAGCTCATTTGTTGAGTTTAATATATTCGAGAAGGGAATTGCCAATTTCCTTGAAAAGTACCAGAATAAGGTGCTTAATGATGAAGAGCCTTTTGACAGCATAATGCCGACACTTGAGAATGTAACTGATTATTTTTCAAGTGAATTCTACAGGATAATTCATGATATCGGTGGAATGATGACAAGATTAGAGGCGAGCGAAACTCCTACAAGAAGTTATATTGTTAATATGGCAGAGCAGGAGGGAAATGCACAGATTAACGCAGATACAGAGAATATAATATTATCTGAGGTTATGGATGCAGTATTAGATGATTTAACAGAAGGATGATGGCTGTTATGAATAGAAATGATGTGAACAGGAAGACGTGGTATCTGTTAATTCTTATGCCAATAATATATCTGGCAGTGTCAGTGCTTGTTGTATTCTTAGTTAAGAATAATGGGGCATACCCTACAGGTTCAGATACTATGTATCATATATTCCGTGGAGATTATGTATACAATTCTATAAAGGAAGGCAGCTGGTATCCTATATATAATTCTATGTGGTATAACGGCGTGGAGATTATGCGTTACTGGGCACCACTTACAGCATATTATATGGCATTATGCCAGATGATTGCAGGTGGAGGACAGCTTGCAGGATACCTTATATTCGTGGGCTCAGTCTGCTTTTTTAACAGCATATTATGGCTTATAATAGGCAGGAAAATGAATAGGCCATATCTTGGTGCATTTGTTGGACTTATATGGTTCTTTATGCCTAATAATCTGCTTGCATTGTTTGTTGAAGGTAATCTTGCAAGATCATTGTGTATGATATTTCTGCCTGTATTCATATATGCGGTATGTGAATATCTGTCAGAGAGAAAGAGAATATATATTCCTATAATTATAGTTACATTCGCACTTATGGCAATGTGTCATCTTGGCTATGCTGGTATGATTGCACTGGCAGTGCTTATATACTGCATAGTGTATATGTTCCAGCAAGGCAATAAGAGAGCGGTATTGGAAGTGATTGTCAGCATACTGCTTGGATTTATGGTTCTTGGAATATGGCTTGTTGCTTCGCTTAATGGAGGAATAACATCACTTGATAACTCAGAAAATATGGCTAACTTCTTTCAGAAGCTTGTTGTTACTCTTAATCCGCTTGATAGAATTAAGAGCAATAACTCCCATTTCTACTATGGGATTGCAGCGTGCATAATAGCGGTATGCGGAATATTCCTTGGATATAAGAAGTCAAGAGCGGGATTTGTGACAGCGGTAGTCATTCTTGTATGCACTACTACAGCTATGTATCCGGTGTTAAGCCTTCTTCCAGGAAGCCAGTATCTTTGGATGTTAAGATTTATTTCCATAGCATTATGCTTTATATTGTACAGCTTTCTTAAGTGGGATACATTAAAGAAGCCGTTGGTGCTATTGATGTGTGTTCTTCTTATAGCAGATATAGTGCCATCACTTACATTGATAACAGGCGGAAGTCTGTTTACAGAAGATAATAAAATATCTTTAAGTGGAATGTTCAGCCGGTATAATAGTACATCAGAGGATAATTCTTCTGATACATCGCTTATTGATGATATTTTATCATTAAATATGACAGATACAAGTGAGGCAGAGGACAGGATTAATCAGATACAGAACTATACACTTATATCAAAGGCACAGAGCATAACAGGACAGAGGCTTGCACTTATGGATGCGAGCAGTCTTGGAGCTATGGGTGCGTGGCTTACAGCAGACTGGAATAACGGAGTGCCGGCTGCATTTGGTGCGGGCTGGGAAGCGGCTAACACATCAACTAACATAGCCAATCTTAATAAGGCTATGGCTGAAAGCAGATTTTACTATATGTTTGACAGATGCGAGGAGCTTGGTAACGACACAGTTGTTGTAAGGCTTTCACAACTTAATAAATATACAGGAACTCTTGATAAGCTTGATGAGGCGGCAAATGCTGTGGGTTATAAGCTTGTTGACTACAATGGTGATTACAGGCTTTATCATCTTGATGTTAATGGTAACTGGGGAACTATAAGCACTTATGAAGCTATAGGAATAGGAAGTGGTGCTTCAGGAATTTCTTTAAGATTTCCAGCGGTAGAAGAAACGGACTCTTATAATCTTGATGATTATACATTTGAGCAGTTATCGCAGTATAAAGAGATATTCCTTGACGGCTTTACTTATAATGATAAAGAGGCGGCAGAGGAGCTTATTATAAGACTTAGTGAGGCAGGGGTTAAGATTATAATCTCAGCAGACTCCATTCCGCAGGATAAGAGAACCCATACACAGACATTTCTTGGAGTTACCTGTAATGCGGTTAAGTTCGAGAATGGTTATCCAGAGATGAATACAAGAATTGGGCGTGTATATACAGATATGTTCCCACAGGGACACACTGAGTGGAATACTGTATATCTTGATGGACTTGATACTTCTTACGGAAGTGTTGACGATAATGGACTGAGTCTTGATTTCTATGGAACAGTTAAGAATGATAATATAATAATGTGTGGTCTTGGCATTATGAATTTCTACAGTATGACAGGTGATAAGACAGTTGGAAGACTGCTTGAGAATATGTCGGGTCTTACACAGGAAACATTGCCACAAAGAAAGATAGTTCCTCTTACAATTGATTATACAGGCAGCACGATTACAATAACATCTAATGAGGATAATGTTAACACTGCACTTGCTTATCACGACATATTCAGCACAGCACAGAATATTGAAAAAAAGAATAATCTTATGTATATACAGAAAGGTACAACAGTTATTAATATTAAAGTGCCTTATGTATGGCAGGGAGCAATTGTCAGCATAGCAGGAATTATCCTGTCAGTTGTATGGGTGATTGCTCTTGGAAAGACAGGAAAGTCAGGGAAGAATAAGAATGAGAATATTTGATACACACGCACATTATGATGATGAAGCATTTGATGTAGACAGGGACGAACTGCTTAATAAGCTTTTATCTACAGACATTGATACTATTGTAAATGTCGGTGCAAGCATAGAAGGGTGCAGGAAGACTTTAAATCTTGCGAAGCAGTATAAGAATATATATGCGGCTATAGGCGTTCACCCAGATGATTATGACAAACTTAATGAGGATATTATAAGCTGGCTTAAGGAAGAAGCACTAAGCAATCCGAAGGTTGTTGCAATAGGTGAGATTGGACTTGATTATTATTATGATGAGCCAGAGAGGGCAGTACAGCTTAAATGGTTTGAAAGGCAGTTACAGATGGCTGTTGAAGTTAATAAGCCAGTGATTATACATTCCAGAGAAGCCTGTGCGGACACAATTAACATTTTAAAAAATGGAAATGCGGACAGGATAGGTGGAATAATACACTGTTATTCATATACTAAGGAGTCGGTCAAGACATTTTACGATATGAACTTCTACTTTGGAATAGGCGGCGTGCTTACCTTTAAGAATGCAAGAAAGCTTGTTGAGGCGGCGGAGGTTATACCAATGGAGCGCATATTATTAGAAACAGACTGCCCATATCTTGCACCAGTTCCTAACAGGGGCAAAAGAAATGACAGCAGTAATATAAGATATGTCATAGAAAAGCTGGCAGAAATCAAGAAAATGTCTTATGATGAGATAGTGGACATTACTAATAACAATGCGAGAAGGTTATTCTTTAAAGAGGCATAACATATTCGTCAATCAGTAATTATAAGAATGGAGATTATATAGTGGATAATAAATACGCACACGTTATGCACCTTGGCAATCCGACTAATACAATCGCGGTGCTTAACAGATACGGTTTTAATTTTCAGAAGAAGTTCGGTCAGAACTTTCTTATAGATGAAAATGTAGTTGAAAAGATTGTGAGGGAAGCCGGAGTTACGAAAGATGATTTCGTGCTTGAGGTAGGACCGGGTATTGGAACTATGACACAGATACTCTGCGAGAATGCAAGAGAGGTTGTAGCTGTCGAGATTGATAAGAAGCTTATACCAATTCTTACAGAGGATACACTGTCGTGGTATGATAACGTAACAGTTATCAATGAGGATATATTAAAGCTTAATATTAAGGAACTTGCAGACAAGAAAAATGGTGGTAAGCCAATAAAGGTTGTTGCTAACCTTCCTTACTACATAACAACTCCTATTATTATGGGACTTTTTGAGAGTGGTGTGCCTTTGGACAGCATAACTATTATGGTTCAGAAGGAAGTGGCAGACCGTATGCAGGTAGGTCCGGGAACTAAAGATTACGGTGCACTTTCATTAGCAGTGCAGTATTATGCCAGACCTAAGATTGTGCTTAATGTTCCAGCAAGCTGTTTTATGCCACGTCCAAATGTAGACTCAGCGGTAATAAAGCTTGAAAGATACCAGAAGCCTCCAGTTGATGTGCTTGATGAACATCTTATGTTCAAGATAATAAGAGCTTCATTTAACCAAAGAAGAAAGACTATGATGAACAGTGTGGGTAATAGCGGTGAAGTCAATGTATCCAAAGAGGAACTGCTTAAAGCATTAGAACAGTGTGGATTTTCTGCTACAATAAGAGGAGAAGCACTCACATTAGAGCAGTTCGCGGCTCTTACTAATGCGATAATTAATAACAGATAACAGACGGCACATAATTAAGGCAATGAATATTTACCTCCCTTAGGACATAAGATTGATTAGTTAATCTTATGTCCTAAGGGAGGTTTTAAAATGGCTGATTATCAACGTTTTGTGTCATATATCTATTCATATCCGGGTGGAGTTAAGGATAAGAATGTAGGCTTTGCAAAGGTTGAAGTTGTCAGGGGAGAAATCCGGTTAAATATTAATCTAAGGGGTGTATATACTGATACTCCGGAACTATTCGGGGTGTATCTGTTATTCGCAGGTTATAACAGTGGTGAATACCAGCTTTTAAAGGCTGGCGACTGTATGGTGCAGAATGGTATGGCTGTGTACAAGGGCATATTTAATTCGTCCAACATTGATAGTACAGGGTATACATTTTCTGACATATGCGGCATTGGAATAGCCAATCAGGCGGATGCATTCTATATGATGTTCTCAATGTGGAAAGATGAGAGCATTAATACACAAAAAATCCACTTCGTTGACAAAGAAATGTTGATTAATGAAAGAAAAAGAGCTTCTGTTGTTGATAATTTCAAAGATAGTACCAATAAACCAGACAATGCCAGCCATAACGTAGCAGTGGATAATAATGCACCAGAAAATGCTAATGCTTTGCAGAATATGAATGGAACAGTCAGTGCAGCACAGTCAGACAGTAATACAGCATACACCAATGGATGTATGATACGGGAGGATAAGGATGTTGCAATTATGCAGGCGGAGACTTTGGATAACTGCACCGGTCAGGGTAATAAGATAATGCAAAGTGATAATGATAAGTCAAAAAGAAAAAAAGCAAAGACCAGCTTTGACAAAAAAGTCGATAAATTATTGTATGCAAAGCCTGATTATATTGACGCATTTGATGATGACTATCTGTACGACTGCGTAGAGGTGTCAACAGAGGTGCTTAAAGAGCTGTTGTCCATAGAGAATGACATAATAAATAACAGCTTTTTAATACACGGATATTATAATTTCCGGCATCTTTTGTTTGGCAGGGTGTGTGAAAATGAGAATAACACACATTATTTTATTGGCGTGCCGGGAATGTACTGCAACAGGGAGAGGTATATGGCTTCAATGTTTGGCTTTAACAATTTTAAGAAAAGCCATAGAAGCGATTATTCTAATCCATATTTTGGATACTGGTATCAGGAGATATAGACAAAACGTCTGTGATCCTGCCATTTGCCGTTAAGCTTTACATAAGAATGTGCAATGCCTTCATCAATAAATGACATTTTGTCCATAAGGTGGAGTGAAATCTTATTGTCAGGATGAATGTAACATTCTGTGCGGTGGATACCTAAATCGGGAATTACCACATCAAGCATATGGGCAATCATAAGGGAAGCAAGCCCTTTGCCGCGGTTAAGACGGTCTATTTTATATCCCATATTAGCAGATGGTGATGAGCCTCTGTTGATGTGGGATAAAGAAATAGTTCCGATAATGTAGTCGGGATTGTCATTAGATACAAGAAAAAATCTTACAAAATGTAAAGACATAAGAGCTTTGTTCTCAGCATTGAGCATATTCTTGATGAATTCTTCTGTATAGAAAGCTTCTGGCTTATCACTTTCATATATATCAAAATCGTTGCGGTTTCTGTAATAGAAATCCAGAACATCAAGGCTTTTATCACAGCCTAATACTTTAAGCGTGTAATCTCCAAGACTGTATCTTACGTTCATAGGTAGTCCTCCAGGCGTTAAATGCACTTTAAATAATTATGTTAAGGTATTCCTTGAATTAACGGTTAATAAATCCCTGATTGTTATCTGCGTCAGAGCTTTCAGCAAGTGCCTTTTCTTTGAGTATTTTTTTCTTCTCGCGCAGTTCCTTAAAGAAGGAGCTTAGCATAGTTGAACACTGTTCTTCGCATACGCCCCTTACAACCTCAGCCTGATGATTAAATTGTGGCATTTGCAAAATGTTAAGAACAGAACCGGCACAGCCAGCCTTAGAATTCATTGAACCGATAACTACACGTGGAATTCTTGCTTGAATAATAGCGCCGGCACACATCTGGCAGGGCTCTAATGTTACATACAGTGTACAGCCTTCAAGTCTCCAGTCCTGCATATAACGGCTTGCTTTTTTAATTGCGGTTATCTCAGCGTGTCCAAGTGTAGTCTTGTCGGTATTACGTCTGTTATATCCTCTGCCAATAATCTTACCATCATACACGATAACACACCCGATAGGCACTTCATTAATCTTAGCCGCTTTCTTCGCCTGTCCAATCGCCAGTTTCATAAAATGAATATCCATATTGTCAAATTCGTCATTAACCATAAAATCCACCAAAATCCGATCTAAACTTTTAAGATAAACACCTGCGTGTTCATTATATCATATACCTTGCGTTGCTTTACCACGCATATGAAGTTTCGAAGAAACTTCTAAGTGACTACGAAGTAGTCATATTATATCATAAAAAAGAAATTTTTAAAAATATATTGACAAACCTGCCTCTTAGTTGTATGGTTAGTTGCATAAGTAATGAACCAAATAACGAATTATGGTGATTAACAAAATAACAGAATGGAGAGATTGCATGCAGGAACATTTAACGCAGGAAAAATCCATATATATACAGATAAGTGAGATGATAGAAACAGATATCTGCCGTGGAATTCTGCTTGAAGAAGAAAAAGTTCCAAGCACGAATGAGCTGGCGAAGCTGTATACGATTAACCCTGCAACGGCGGCCAAAGGTGTCAACATACTTGTTGATGAGGGAATACTTTATAAGAAAAGAGGTATTGGAATGTTTGTAAGTAAGGGTGCTAAAGATATGATACTTAATAAAAGAAAAGGTGCATTTTATGAGAACTATGTCAAGTCATTGATAGAAGAAGCCAAGAGTATCGGAATAACAACTAAAGAATTAATCAATATGATTGAAGAAAGCGAGAGTTAATATGAGTGGTCTGGAGTGTAAGAATATAAGTAAAAGCTATAAGGATAATAAGGTGCTTGATAATGTGAGCCTTAATATTGAACAGGGAAAGATATATGGTCTTATAGGAAGAAATGGTGTTGGAAAGACAACACTTATGTCAATTATGACAGGACAGAATCCAGCTGACAGCGGAGAAGTTACATACAATGGACAGCCTGTGTGGGAAAATGCAGAGGCGTTAAGCCATATATGCTTTTCAAGAGAGATTAATACCAAGAGCCTGCTTGGAATGAACAACCAGAAGGTTAAAGAATATCTTCGTCTTGCTTCAATATATTATAAGAACTGGGACAAGGATATGGCAGAGGAACTTGTGAAAAGGTTTGGTATTGATAAAAAGAAGAAGGTATGTAATCTTTCAAAAGGAATGTTGTCAATGCTCACAGTGATAATAGGACTTGCAAGCAAGGCGGAGATAACAATTCTTGATGAGCCGGCAGCAGGGCTTGATGTTATCGTCAGGGAAGAATTCTACAAGCTTATTATAGATGAGCAGCAGGAGAATGGCAGAACATTTATAATATCAACACACATCATTGAAGAAGCGGCAAATGTATTCGAAGAAGTCATAATACTTAAAGATAAATGTGTATATTTAAAGGAAAATACAGTTGAATTACTTGATAAATGCCGTTATGTATCAGGTCTTGAAGAAAATGTAAAAAATGCTGTTGATGGCTGCAAAATTATCAATGAAGAACATATAGGAAGAAGCTACGCTGTTACAGTAATGCAGGATGGCGATGGGAAAATCAAAGCAGTTCAACATGTTACGGTACAGCCGGTTTCACTTCAGAATTTATTTATTGCGATATGTGGACAGTCGAATATGTAAGGAGGGGTGACCTATGAATTATGGATTGGCAAGAATAATCAAAGAACCATTGTATCAGGCATTGAGGAACACTATGTATATAATAATAGGTGCATTTGCATTGACAATATATAGTATGTTTGTAGTTAATGATAAGGGAGCACATTCCGCTTTGGCAGTTGTAATGTTGTTTTCCCAGTGTATTATATATATTGGTGGATATGTCATAGTATTATTTATGATTTGTTATACCTGTCAGAATATTTCACTTGCAGTTTCTTTCAGCTGCACAAGAAAGCAGGCTGTGGTGGGGGTCTATATTATTGAGTTTCTAATGGGCATTTTCTTAATTATTGTGTCAGTAGCAGGAGCCTTAACAGCTGGTTTAATGGGAGTTGATATCAGTCTTGGAATATGGATATTGCAGGCGGTACTGGTTATGCTTATATGTATAGCTGTGGCTAATATAGGTTCAAGCATAACATTAAAAGTGGGAAGAATAGGTTATATGTCAATGGTTTTAATAATGGGATTTGCAATGGGAATTATGACGGTTTTCATCAAATCAACATTAGCTGCAGGATATGGCATTATGGGTGGATTTATAAATCTTAATGCAGGCACCTGTACTACAGGAATAATAGCCGCATTTATAGCTGTGTTAATATCAATGTATATATATTACCTTGCGATAAGAAAGCTTGTAGTGAGAAGCTAGGGCTGGAATGGAGAAGAATATGGAAGAGATAGCGAAGATTTTTAAAATAAACAAGACAGGTATAATGCAGACATTTATCATACTCATAATATGTTCGGTTGCAGGGAATATTATCCACGATGTAATTATGTTAATGGAGAACATAGGACTTGTAGAGAAAGATTATACAGTATTTCCAATGGGAAGCTTTATGGTAATAATTGGAATTATTGCCACAGTTATATTTGCAGCGACAACTTATAACTACACAAGATTCAATATGGATGTATCATATGGATGCACGAGGAAGATGTATATTATAAGACAATGGGTGTTTAATATTGTGGTTATTATTATGGCGTGGGCAGGATTAGGTATTACATATCTGTATGAGAACTGGAAGTTTGCGGCATTTTATTCAGAATATAGTCTGGAGCTTAGCATAACACCGCTTTTTCACTTCAAATATTTTGTTGTTTCATTGATAATGTTAAGTTCATTTAATATGCTTATTAGTTCACTGATTATAAAATATGGAATAAAGGGCAGAAGAATAATGGCATTCGCATATATGATAATCTGCTTCTCGATGGCTAAGGCAGAGAATATATATCAGGGGATATATGAGAGAATATTAACCCTGCCAATTGGAACAGATATATTATTATGGCTGGTGACATTAATTATAGCGGCTGTATCAGCAGTGGTGGCAATACTATTAATTAAAAAACAACAGGTTGCAAATTAGAGTGGTAAAATCAAAAAAGAATGTTATAATAAAGTATCACACATTGTAGTATATATTTAAAGGAGCAAGTGATGGATACTTTTAATGCAACTAAGGGGGCAACAATACTTATAGTTGATGATTCACGTTTCCAGCGTACTATAATAAGGGAATTGTTAAGGGAACATTTTAATATTTTTGAAGCTGAATCTGGTGAAGAGTGTCTTGGTATAATTAAAAAGGACAAGGTGTCTATTGATTTACTCATTCTTGATCTTGAAATGCCGGGAATAGACGGCTTCGATGTTTTAAGGCGGCGACAGGAGATACAGCATTTTGCTGATATACCTGTAATAGTCCTTACAGCGACTAACAGCAGTGATGTTCAGGCAAGTGTGTACGAGCTTGGAGCTAATGACTTTCTTATTAAGCCGATTGACCCTAAGACAGCATTTTTTAGAATTCAGAACCTTCTTAAGTCAAAGCACAGAATAGCAAGTCTTATTAAAGAGTATGACGATTTCAAGTTTAAATCAAAGATTGATGAGATGACAGGACTTCTTAATAAGTCAGCAACAATAAAGCTTATAACGGATGCATTAAAAGAATATCCGAATGGACTGCACGCTTTGATGGCAGTGGATATTGATAATTTCAAGGCAATTAATGATGTGTATGGACATACAGTAGGTGACCATACAATATCTATTGTTGCAAGCGTTATGGCATCACAATTTGAAAAAACAGACATTGCAGGAAGAATAGGCGGCGATGAGTTTGTATTATTTGTTCGTGACATTGAAAGCAGGAAATATGTGTATGAAAAGGCACAAAATATTGTTGATATAATATCAGCCAAAGAGAATATGTCTATTCCAGAGGATGTAACAATTAGCATAGGTGTTGTATTTACTGATGGAACAGAGAAAGATTATACAGAGTTATTTGCTAAGGCAGATGAAGCACTTTATGAGTCAAAGCATGCAGGAAAGTCGTGTTACCGCGAATATGGTGTCAAGCTTGACGGCAGGAAGGCATCAAAGACAATACCTGTTATTACACGCTCAAGAAATGTGATAAGTATAATTGAGTTCGTGCACGAATCATCTTATGATATAAGAAAGATAGATAATATTAATGATTTTGAAGAATTAATAAGTGGGGTAAAGAATATTCCGTGCATTTATGTAGATATATCCGAGATGGAAGATAATGGATATAGGGTACTTGAGGATATAACTAATACAGACAATTTAATAATAAAGAATATGCCAATTGCCATTATATGTAAAGAGGGAAGTATGGAGCAGATACGTCTTGCAGCAGGCTATGATTGTGTTAAAGACATATTATTTGCACCAATTGAGCCACAACAGCTCAAACGCCGTATCGCAGCTTACAGGAGTAAGATAAGTGATTAACTTTACTTGACAGAGTTGGTATATAACATTTATAATAAAGGAACCGTGCAGCCGGGGAGTTAGCGGCACCTTGTACCTGCAATCCGCTATAGCAGGGGTGATGTTCGGCAGAGGGCGAGATTTTATGGAGCCGCCCGATATAAGTGGTGATGACATTTGGGTCTTTCGCAACAGGAATTCATGAACCATGTCAGGTCAGGAATGAAGCAGCATTAAGTGAAACCTTCTGTGTGCCGAAAGGCAGCCTGGATCGAGCTAACTGTATCGGTAACGTCTGTGGATGATCATTCGAAGCTGAACGCACGGTATTTTTGCGCGAGTAACGATGAGAATAGATTGGAAGAAGGACGTTTCCTGCTAGCAGGAAAAAGGCCTTATTACAATCAATTCGAGGAGCACCGCGACAGTGACAGAAGCGAAGCTTCTGGAACGCCATCGTTACGAGTTAAGCGAAGTGTAACGTATTGTAATATGCGATGAGAATGGATTGAAAGAAGGACGTTTCCTGCTAGCAGGAAAAAGGCCTTATTGCAATCAATTCGAGGAGCACCGCGACAGTGACAGAAGCGGAAGCTTCTGGAACGCTATCGTTACGAGTTGAGCGAAGTGTAACGTATTGTAATACGCGATGAGCGAAACACCTCTTCAGAAAGGAAGTCCTCTAAGTATGTCATATCAGGCCCTATACAGAAAGTGGCGTCCTGACACCTTTGAAGATGTTAAAGGTCAGGATCATATAGTTACAACATTAAAAAATCAGATATTGGCAGACAGAATAGGACACGCATACCTTTTCTGTGGTACCAGGGGAACTGGCAAGACGAGTGTTGCAAAGATATTTGCCAGGGCAGTTAACTGCGAACACCCGGTTAATGGAAGTCCATGTGGAGAATGTCCTGCGTGTAAGGCAATTGCAGCAGGAACGTCTATGAATGTAATAGAGATTGATGCGGCATCTAATAATGGTGTCGATAATATAAGAGAGATAAGAGAAGAAGTACAATACTCTCCAACAGAGGGGAAGTACAAAGTATATATAATAGATGAGGTTCATATGCTGTCTATAGGAGCGTTCAATGCACTGTTAAAGACACTTGAAGAACCACCTGCATATGTAATATTTATACTTGCAACAACAGAGGCGGCTAAGATACCGATAACTATTATGTCGCGCTGTCAAAGATATGATTTTCACAGAATATCAATAGAAACAATAGCAGACAGGCTCACCCAGCTTATGAAAGCAGAGAATATAAGCGTTGAGGATAGGGCAATAAAATATGTAGCCAAAGCGGCTGATGGTTCTATGCGAGATGCACTCAGTCTGTTAGACCAGTGCATAGCATTTTATCTTGGCAAAGAGCTTAAGTATGAAAATGTACTTGACGTGCTTGGAGCAGTTGATACAGAAGTGTTCAGCAAGATGTATAAGACAATAAAGACATCAGATGTTGCAGGCTGTATGAATCTTATGGAAGACATAATTATGCAGGGCAGGGATTTGTCTCAGTTTGTGACAGATTTTGTGTGGTATTTAAGAAATCTTCTGCTGATTAAGACAACAGATGATATAGATAAGATAGAAGATGTTATTGAGGTATCCAAGGATAATATTAAGGATATGATAGAAGATGCCAGGGACGTAGATGTTGACAGTATAATGCGTCATATAAGAGTTCTGTCAGAGCTTTCCAATGAGATGAAGTATGCAACGCAGAAGAGAGTTAAGGCAGAGGTAGCATTTATTAAGCTTATGAAGCCGGCTATGGAAAGTCCTAAGGATATGCAGGAGCTTGCAGGCAGGGTAAATGACCTTGAGAACCAGTTAAGTGAAGCTCTTAGTAAATTACAGTCAGGTGCATATATAACTAAGGATATGCTTGATAATATGTCATTACAGTCAGGTGGTGCTTTAGGCACTGGCAGCAGGAATGATGCAGTACAGGAAGAAAAGCCTGTTCTTAGAAGAAATTATGATGCAGTCACAGATGATATAAAGCAGATAGCAGGACAGTGGAGTCAGATAGTGGCTTCAATGGATGATGCACTGCTTATGAATTTGTTAAAGCAGGCTGATGTTACTGTAACAGAGGATGGTAATAGCCTTGAGATTATGGTAAAATCTATTAGTGGTTATAACGTGATAAGCAGGGAAGAAACAATCGCTAAGATAGAGGAGCTTATCGAAGAAAGAACAGGTATATCAGTAAGAGTGGTATGCACAAGAATTGATGAAGATGAGGATTTTAACAGGCGTTATATAGCATTAGAGGAGCTTGTTGGAATGGATATCGAAATAGATGATAAGGAGGAATTTATATAATGGCTAAAAGAGGTGGATTTCCAGGAGGAATGCCTGGCAATATGAACAATCTTATGAAGCAGGCACAGAGAATGCAAAGACAGATGGAGGAACAGCAGGCAGCTCTTGAGTCTAAAGAATTCACAGCTACAGCAGGTGGCGGAGTTGTTGAAGTTACTGTAACGGGTAAAAGAGAAGTGACTAAGGTTAAGATTGATCCAGAAGCAGTTGATCCAGATGATGTAGAAATGTTAGAGGATTTAATAGTTGCTGCAACTAACGAAGCACTTCGTAAATGCGAAGAAGAATCACAGGCTTCTATGTCTAAGATAACAGGTGGTCTTTCAGGACTTGGAGGAGGCCTTTTCTAATGGACATATACAGCGGTCATATTAATAAGTTAATAGAGCAGTTGTCAAGATTACCAGGGGTTGGGGCTAAGAGTGCCCAGCGCCTGGCATTTCACATTATAAATATGCCTAAAGAAGAAGTTGAGGGCATAGCCAATGCAATGATTAGTGCTAAAGAGCATATACATTACTGTAAAGAATGTTATACGCTTACTGATGAGGAACTTTGTCCGATATGCAAAGATCCTAACAGAAATCACAAGCAGATTATGGTTGTTGAACAGACAAGGGATATGGCAGCATACGAAAAGACAGGAAAGTATGAGGGCGTGTATCATGTACTTCATGGAGCTATAAGTCCAATGCTTGGAATAGGTCCATCAGATATTAAGCTGGCAGAACTTATGAAGCGTCTTCAGAAAGATGTAGACGAGGTAATAATCGCTACGAACTCTAATCTTGAGGGAGAAACAACAGCTATGTATATAAGCAAGATGATAAAGCAGGCAGGCATAAAGGTTACAAGAATAGCCAGTGGAGTGCCTGTAGGCGGAGACCTTGAATATATAGATGAGGTTACACTCCTAAGAGCACTTGAAGGCAGGACAGAATTATAACCATTTAATATATGGAGTTGAAGTTCTGTATAATTGCAACTTAATTAGGTGTATTGAAAAGATATAAAAGTTACATATTAATATTGAATAAATCGGACATATGCAGAATGGCATAATGATATGAAGAGGTATACATATGGCGGAGAATATGATTGGAGAGATAATAACAGAGCACAGAGAAAGAATGCTTAATCTTAAGAAATATTATCCTTTTTTCAAGCTTATTGATACTTCATTTTCCCAGTTTAAGGAGGGCAGATATGAAGCACTTGATATGGGATATATCGTGATGGCTGTTCTGCGTTTTTTTATTGAGGAAAATAACTTCAAGGAAAAGGAAGTTACATACAAGGAGTATCAGGAGTTCTTTAATAACATAATAAGGCACGACTTTGATATGAAGCTTACTGAGGAAGAAAGCAGGGAAGTGGCAGATTATGTCTTTGATAAGATGAAGAATGAGGGAAAGCCATTTGAGTATGCGTATTATGACCCTGTGGAGAAGAAGAAGAGAGTATCAAGGGTTAAGCTTATAGAAAGTACAATAAAAGATAATACTGTGTGGTACAGTATAAGTGCTGATGCGGTCGAGTTTTATCTTGATACGAAAGAGATTAAGGACGAAAGCCGTATAAGCGTGTCACAGCTCCTTTTGGAGAAAATGATTAATTCCAATAACTTTAAAGGCGGAGTAGAGGTTATAGAAAGAATTAATGAGGAAGTTGGAAGGCTTAAGGTTAAGAAGAATGAAGTTATGGATATGCTTTCCAAAGATGTAAAGACAGGACTTGAACATTATGAGGATTTTGTCAATACAGGAATGAAATGGTTCGTTGATGAGGAGAAGCTTTTTAAGAAGAACAAGGAACTTATTGACAAGGCAATAGAAAGGCTTGAGAGTAATTCATCAGCGACAGAAAGCTATTACAGGACATTAAAAGAAATCCATTATCTTGAGGACCAGCTTAAAATAGCAATGAACAAGCACGCGGAACTTCTTCGTGACTGTACTGATATGCAGAATAAGACAGATGAGGCAGTAAAGAAAGCAAAGCTTTCAAGGCTTCGTCCACATATGGATTTCACAGCTACACTCTCAGATATGATTAGGACAGATGATGCTTCATTGTTGGCATTTATAATAGAGCCGCTGTTAAAGCTTAATATAAAGAAGACATTTGACATAAAGACAATAGATGAAGCACTTCTTGTAAAGCCGGCAAGATATGATAAGAAGGAATATGTAACAGAGGACACACCAGAAGATATAGTATATGAAGATGAGATAGAAGATGAAAGAATAAGACATAATTACATCTTTATAATGAATAATCTTAAGGAGTGTATTAACAGGAAATGTATGAATAAATCGGACATTTTAACGCTTGGAGAATTCAATAATATAATGTCAGAAGCTTATGGAGAGGAAATTCTTAATAATGCTGATTATTATTCTTTCTTTGTTAATCTGTGCCAGAAGGACAGCTATGTTATCGGTGGAGATAATATGCAGTCAGAAACATTTCTTGATGACATATTAAAGGAGGGTTTTGAAGGAAGTGAGCCTGTACATATAATTATGGAAAAGGGAACAGATGAAATAATAGATTACACCAATGTGCAGGTAATGAATATTACATTCAGAAAAGAGGCAGACGATGGAAAATAGAAATCTTGAAAAAGCATTGGATATAGTATCGAAGCTTATAACAGGTGAAGAACTTACTGAGCGTGGTGACAATAGTTCTTTATATCAGGAATATAGCAACAATGCAGAAATCTATGACATAGTACATATGTCACTTAAGAAGCTTAACCTTTCAATATATGAGTATAATAACGGACTATATGTCAGTGCAGGAGAGAACAACAGGGTGTTTGGCTATACGAATGAAGAACTGCGTAAAGAACTTGGCATTAAGGTGAATAAAGATTTATATATGGCATATTTTGTTATATACAATATTATAACAGAATTCTATACGGCATCATCTAATACGACTTATGTGGAGTTCGTAAAGGTTGAGGATATTGTTAAAAATGTTGATTATTCAGTGTCAGCAATTATTGATAAGAAGTTGGGAATGATTATTGATGACATAGAGGAGAACAGCTTTAAACAGATAGCTTTAAGCTGGGACGAGCTTCCGGTCATAACAGTTGAAGATACGGCAGATGTAAGAGCTGCAAGAAACTCTAAGACAGGTTTTGTAAAAATGGTACTTAACTTCTGTGTGTCACAGGGGCTTTTAATGGAAGCACAGTCAAGATATTATCCAACAGACAGATTTAAAGCACTTATCGAGAATTATTTTGATGAATACAAGGGACGTATGGCAGAGATTATGCAGTCTTTGATTTAACAGCTTAAGAATGTACTATGTAGTGCAGGAAAGAGGTAGATATGCCACAGATTAATAGAATAAGAGTTAATAATGTTAAATATAATTTTGGAACGCAGTTCTATGATGATTTTATAATGCGTTTTAATTGCAAAAATACAATATATGACCTTGCTAATGGTGGTGGAAAGAGTCTTTTAATGCTTCTTCTTATGCAGAATATGATTCCTAATTGTACACTTGATGAGAAACAGCCTATAGAGAAGCTTTTCAGAAAAGGAAGCGGCAACACCTGCATACACTCACTTGTTGAGTGGAAGCTTGATAATAATGCAGTTAAAGATGGTTTCAGATATATGACAACAGGTTTTTGTGCAAGAAAGGCAAGAGATGCCAAAGATGAAGAAAATGTTACTGACAGCACGGGCACATTGACACAGGCTTCATCATCTGATAATACAAGTGTAGAGTATTTCAATTACTGCATTTTCTATAGAAAGTTCGGGGAAAATGACATAAAGAACCTGCCGCTTGCTGTTAATGGCGAGAGGGTTACTTATAATGGCTTAAAGGCATATTTAAGAGAAGCGGAGAAGTCAGATTATAACATTAAAGTATACATTTTTGACAGAAAAGGTGACTATCAGAGCTTTATATCACGTTACGGAATATATGAAAGTGCGTGGGAGATAGTAAGAGGCATCAATAAGACAGAGGGACATGTAAGAACTTATTTTGAGACTAATTACAGGACAAGCAGAAAGGTTGTTGAGGACCTTCTTATAGAGGAGATTATACAGAAGTCTTACAATAACAGGCTTTCAGTTGATAATGATGACTTTATGATGGCAAAGACACTACTTGATATTAAGGATAAGCTTATAGAACTTTCCAAGAAGAACAGTCAGATTAATGATTATGATAACCAGATAGAAGCTTTAACATATTTTAAAGATTATATCGCAACATATAAGGAATTCTATTCCAATAAAAGAGATATTGAGAACAGGCTTGCCAATATGCTCTTATCAGTGATTAATGCTGAGGGCAGGAAAGAAGCAGAGCTTTCAGGACATAATGAAAAAGAGCAGGAACTTTATAATGAACTTTATGATAAGAAATACAAGATTGCAGTGGCTGATGTATTAAAGGAAAAGAAGTCATTAAATGAGCTTGATAAGCTTGTCAAGGAAGCACTTTCAGATAGAAATAAGAAAGAGAATCAGATAAAGACTGCAAGGGAAAAGCTTATGCTTTTAGAGGCAGCTAATAATTATTGTGACTATATCAATTACGAAAAAGAACTTGTTAAAGTTAATACTGCAATTGACAGCCGTATGATAGAGGATGAGGACATAGCGTCAGAATTAAACAAGCTTGCAGCTATATATAAGCAGTATTATGACAAGGCAGAAAAAGAACTTTCAGCTAAGACAGCTAAAGCAGCTATAGATGAGAAGAATTTAAGAGATGAACTTAAAAAGGCAGACGATAAACATCAGGAAGACAAGAATAACTGTGCTGTTATACATGGGCAGGAAAGCACTGTAAAACAGCATATTGAAAAGGACGAGAAAGAGCTTAAAAGGCTTGCTGACGCTTATGGAATACTGATTGTTGATGATATTATATCCAAGATAGAGGAATTAAGGGTACAGCATAATGGTATTCTTAAGGCGGAGGCTCTTTTAGAGGAAAACATTAAAGAAACAACCAAGTCGGTATACAAGACAGAGGAAAAGATTAATATTGCTGAGTCTAATATTGCGATGTTAGATGAAAGAATTGACCAACTTCAATCACAGATTATAAGCAGGCAGGAGAATGAGAGCAAGCTTAAGGATTTGCAGAGAATATATGGAATTGCAGGAGCTGACAGATTAAAAGAATGCATTTTCAAAGAATTTTTAAGAATGAATGACAAATATAATGAAGACAGCCAGAAGGCAGTTAAGCTTGGAAAACTTATAGAAGCAGTAAGTGCAGGTTCTTATTATATAGACAATCCTTCTTACAATAAGTTCAGGGAATATCTTAAATCAGTGTGCGGTGAAGCTGTAACAGAAGGTTATAAGTATCTTGAAAATGCAAGCGAACAGCAGAGAAAAGATATTGTTAAAAGAATACCATTTATCCAGTACAGCTTTGTAATTGACAGTGGTTTTGACAGGTTAAAGGAAGCGGAACTGGAAACTGAAACACAGGATAGTGCTGTATATCCGGTAATAAGTGCAGAGGCACTTAAAGATGAAAATGTTAATATAAACAGCGATAAAGTTATATTTGCAGTTAATGACATAAGCTATCTTACAGACGATAAAAGACGTGATGTAAAGGTACGCATTTTAAGGGAAGAACTTGATAATCTTAAAGATACCATAACAAAGCTTAACAGCAGAAAGCAGACAGTTCTTGAAGATTATGTGCTTTCGGTTAATGCTGGTGATACATCAGCGGAAAAGCTTGATGCACCTGAGGAGCTTCTTAAGAGAAAAAATGATATCAAAGAGAATATCGCTACATACAGAGCAGAGCTTGGACGATATAATGATAAGAAGTCACAGGATATGGCAGAACTTGAAAATGTCAGAAAGTCCAAGAAGTCTGTTGAATTAAACATAAGCAGATATGAAGAAATTGCAGTTGTAAATGAGAGGGTAACGGCGGGATATGTGACATTAAAACAGCTTACTGAAAAGCTTAAGGCTGCCGAAGCACAGATTATAGAATGTGCAGATTATCTTGATAAAATAAGAGAAGACTATATTAAGGCAGATGAGTATAAGACTAATGTTGATAATCAGTATTCAGAGCTTGTAAGCGTCTGGGAAAATACAGTGTCGCATTTTTACAATGAGGGCATTGATTATAATAATGATGGAGCGGATAAGATTAACCCTGACGAACTTACCGCTAAGATAACAGGTCTTAAAGACATTTTGGCTAATAAGAATTCAGATGTTTCTGATAAGGAAAATCTTAGAAAGCACCTGAAAGCTTCTGTTGATAAATGTATTGAAGCTATTGAGTACAGAGGTCATACATTAGAAGAACTTAAGGGGATGTATGAGACTGGAACAATATCTGTAAGTGACAGGACAAAGCTTATGGGGCTTAACAATGAACTGCACGAGTATCAGAAGGAATATGATGAAGGAAGCAGGGAGACAGAAGCTAAAGAAGCACTTCTTAACAGACTTGAGGGAAGTATTGCACACGCTAAGAGCCAGATTGAGGAAAAATATGGACGATATGAAGAATTTGAGTGTGACAATCCTGAAAAGTTCGCAGATGATATGTCTGTGGCAGTAGCAGAATTAGAGAAGAATATAGAAAAGTATGCACAGTTAAGAAAGCATATGTCAGATGAACTCAAAGAGATACAGCTTATAAGAAAAGACCTTGAAAGAATAACATATAATGCAGGAATTGATATTGAGAATTATGCAGAATTATCAGAATCGGACATTGAGATTAAAGATTTTGAAAGTGTTGCCAAAGAATACGAGCAGACAGCAAAAGAGTATTCATCTATATTAAAGCTTGAATACAAGAAAGCTGATGAGTTCAACAAATATAAAACAAAGCTAATAGATGAACTTAAGAACTATAATGGTGCTGAACTTGCCGTTGAGGTTAATGTATCGGTTGAGCTTCCTGTTAATGCCGCAAAGACAGAACAGCTTGTTAAATCAATAGAGGATACGAATTCATTTATTGAACTTGAGAAAGAGCGTGTTCACAAGGGAATAGAGGATATGGAACGTATCAAGGATAACTTTGAGAACAGATGTATACAGACCTGCTGTAATATAAAGACTGAGCTTGAAAGACTTCCAAAGCTTTCGCATATCAGAATGGACAATGAAGATATTGCAATAATCGGGCTTTATATTCCTTATGTTAGGGAAGAAATGTATAAGGACAGAATGTCAGCTTACATTGATGAGACAATTGTTGCAGCAGAAAGCTTTAAGGAGCAGGAAGAACGTTTCAGATATATAAGAAGCAGGCTTTCATGGAAACGGCTTTTCTCAGTAATTGTAACGGATATGAATTCAGTAAGAATTAATCTTTACAAGAGAGAGAGAATAAAAGACCAGAGCAGATATTTAAGATATGAGGAAGCTGTAGGCTCAACAGGACAGTCGCAGGGGATATATATACAGTTCCTTATAGCTATTATTAATTATATTTCCAATATGAACACAGTATCAGATGGACAGCCTTTGGGTAAGACTATATTTATAGATAATCCATTTGGTGCGGCAAAGGATATATATATATGGGAGCCAATCTTTAAACTGCTTGCAGTAAACCATGTACAGCTCATTGTTCCTGCAAGAGGTGCAACACCGGCGATTACCTCAAGGTTTGATGTTAATTATATACTTGGGCAGAAGATGGCAGACAAAAGGCAGCAGACAGTTGTTGTTGACTATTATAGTAATGTTAAAGAGACTGAATTGGAATACACAAGAATGGACTATGAACAGGCAAGCTTTGATTTCATATAGCAGGTTTACAAGGATACTTTACTGTGATAAAATTATACGGAATGTTTAAATTGGCATTAATATGCCGTATTATTGGAATTTGAGGGTCGATTCATTGACATAATGGAGGTCTTTAACGTGGATAAATATGAGTTTAATATAAAGTTGGAACAGATAAAGAAGCTTGCAGCTAAGAAAGAATATAAGCAGGCAGCAGAGATTGCAAAGCAGATGAACTGGAATAAAGTAAAAGACTGGTCTACGCTTGCAACGATAATTAATGTACAGGAAGCGGCAGGAGACTACGAAGAAGCAAGAGATATGGCAATTCTTGCATACAACCGTAACCTTGGAGGCAGAAAGCTTATATATAAGCTCACAGAATTCTTTATCAAAGTTGACGATTTTGAAAATGCTGAAGAATTATACAGGGAATACGCCAAATTATCAGCACACGATGTTAATAAGTATATCTTATATTACGACTTAAGAAGGGCACAGGATGCACCTGATACTGAGCTTGTTGATATACTTGAAAAGTATAAGGAAGCTGAGATTGACGAGAAATATATGTATGAGCTTGCCGAATTATATTACAAGACAGGAAGAAAAGAAGATTGTTCTAAGACCTGTGATAACCTTGTATTATGGTTTCAGGATGGTATATATGTAGAGAAAGCTGTAAAGCTTAAGGAAAAGCTGGGTGTTACTATGACTAACACACAGAAGAAGATTTTAAGTGAGATTAACGCAAGAAAGTCTGACGAAGAAGCTAACAAAGAAAGATTATTTATGGAGCAGAAAGAGCTTGCACGTCTTAAAAAGGACGAAGTCGGCGATCTGCTTGATGAAGATGATAAAGCTGATTCAGACAAAGCAGCACCTTCTAACAAGGCTTCAGATAGCAGGTATTCTAATGTGACTGATAAAGCTTTAAGATTTAAATCTGAAGATGTTGCAGGAGAACAGCCAGTGGGTAATATTGATTATACCGGAAATGACCGTTCAACAGGAAATGTTAATGTGGCGGGAAGTTCAGATGTGGCTGGTGTAAAAGATACATCTGGTTTATCAATGGATCTTGTCCAGAATGACCAGAGCAGTGCATTAAAAGAGTCAATTGTAAATGCTCTTAGAAGACAGGAAGCAGAAGGGAATTCTGCAGATGAGAGTGTTGCAAAGCTTGAAAAAGAGCAGGACAACAGAATATTAGATGAGAATGCAGATAAGAAGCTTAATGAGAATGTCAGCAAGGCTTCTATGTCATTAAAGGAGCTTATCGAGAACGCAAAAAGAAATATTGAGAACAGCTGTGATAAGATTACCAAGGAAGACGAAGAAGAAGCACGGGAGGCGGCAAGAAAGCGTATTGATGAGAAAGCTGATGCTATGGACATAGAGGTTAAAGTACCTAATTATAACCTTTATGATACTCATAATATTCAGGAAGAACTTGCTAAGAATATTAATGATATATTTAGTGATGAGGAGTCATTTAAGCCTCCATTTGAAAGAAAGACAGGAATGTCCGAAGTATTGAATGAGAGTCCGGCAAAGACAAGTGAGTCAAGAACTGATGGCACAGCAGATAGTAATGCAGGAAATGCTAATACTGTTTACGTAGATGATGAAGCAGAGAACATAGAAGATGAGCAGATTGAAGGACAGTTAAGCATAGCTGACTGGATGGAAACTGTAAGAGAAGAAAAGTATGGCAAGCAGGATACAAGAGAGTTCTCTAAGGTTGAGTTAGAGCGTATGCTTGATGAGAAAGATGAGAAGAGTGAAGCTTACGAGAAGATTGTTGCCATGAAGAAAGAAGAGGCTTTAAGAAAGGGAACAGAATTCAGCGAGAGGGAGGCTAAGAGATTAGCTGATGCAGAGGTTTTACTTGGTGCGGCTAAGAGAGATCTGGCTATGAGAACAGGAAAGGCTTCGTTTATATTAGATCAGACAATGACACAGGAGCTTGAGAAAGCCAGAGAAGCTTTAAAAGTGGCAGAAGATGTTAATAATAGCGAAGCAGTGAGCGGTAGCACAGTTGTTAATAACGGTGAAGCGGTGAGTGGTAATGTAATTGCCAATAATAGTGAACAGGCACAGGACGACAGCGAATGGCAAAGACCAGAAGTATCATATACTGTTAATGAAAAAGCCGCTGAACCTGAGAATGAAGAACTCACTCTTAACACAACACATTTTGAGCCAGTAACAGATGAGGTTCTTAACAATTATAACAACGTTAATAATTCAGAAGCAGAGTACAGCAGAGCCGCTGAGCCAGAGATTGCAGCTACAGATTTTGTTACGCCGGGTATGAATATGAAGTTCAATGTATCTTCAATGGATAATGAAGATGACAATGACAGGGTTTGGCATAATGATAAGAAATTATCCGGGGAGCTTGCTAAGATATTTAAAAAATACAGAGAGATGCCTGGACTTGAGGAGCAGCTTGTAGATTTATTCGAGTCACTTGATGAAGAGATGGCTATGACTAATTCTTCGTGTGGTAACATTCTTATATCAGGTAATTCAAGCTCTGATAAGACAGATCTTGCTAGAACAATTGTAAGAGCTATTAATTATGTATATCCTGACAGACCAAAGAAGATTGCCAAGACATCTGGCGAGAGTATTAACCAGAGAGGCATAACCAAAGCTATGGGCAAGCTTAAGGGTACAGCTCTTATCGTTGAAGGTGCAGGTACAATACAGCCTAAGAGGATTAATGAGATTATATCCTGTCTTAACGAAGATACAGATAGAATGGTTGTTATATTTGAAGATTCAGATGCAGAGATGAATGTGCTTGTGAACTTTAATCCGGATATGGTAAAGACATTTAACCATAGAATTACATTAAAGCAGTACACAGTTAATGAACTTGTTGATATGGCAAAGCGTTTTGCAAGAAAGAGACAGTATGAGGTTGATGATGATGCACTTCTTGAACTGTATTTAAAGATTGACAAGCTTCATAGTGTTAATGATAATATCAAGCTTGATGATATTAAAGAGATTATCAACAGGGCAATTGCCAACTCTGAAAAGAGAGCGTCAAGAAAGTTCTTTGGTGGACTTAAGAAGAAGCGTAGTGAACGAGGAGATGTTATATTCCTTACAGAAGCAGATTTTAAAGATTGATAATAAAATATAACTTATAGTGTGCATATGCACAAGAATGGAGGATACTTATGAATATTGAAGAAATGTCAGTAAACGCAATCAGGGTTTTATCCGCTGATGCGATACAGAAAGCTAATTCAGGACATCCTGGATTACCACTTGGAACAGCACCTGTTGCTTATGAATTATTTGCAAAACATATGAATTATAATCCACACAATCCAGACTGGGTTAACAGAGATAGATTTGTGTTATCAGGTGGACACGGCTCAATGCTTCTTTATTCATTATTCCATTTATTTGGAATAGGTAATCTTTCACTTGAAGAAGTTAAGAATTTCAGACAGTTTGGTTCACTCACACCGGGTCATCCGGAATATGGACATACTGTAGGTGTTGAGGCTACAACAGGCCCATTAGGACAGGGTATGGCAATGGCAGTTGGTATGGCAATGGCAGAGGCACATCTTTCATCAGTATTTAACAAGGAAGGCTTTCCGGTTGTAGACCATTATACTTATGTACTTGGTGGAGATGGATGTATGATGGAAGGTATTTCATCAGAGTGTTTCTCACTTGCTGGTACACTAGGACTTTCAAAGCTTATTGTATTCTACGATTCAAACAATATATCTATTGAGGGAAGCACAGATATAGCATTTACAGAAGATGTAGTTACAAGATTTAAGGCATTTGGTTTCCAGACAATAGAAGTTGAGGACGGCAACGACCTTGAAGCAATCGGCAAGGCAATAGAGGAAGCTAAGGCTGATAAGACAAGACCATCACTTATTAAGGTTAATACACTTATTGGTTATGGCTGTCCAGCTAAGCAGGGCAAGGCAAGTGCACACGGAGAACCTCTTGGTGTTGATAATGTGGCTGCTCTTAAGGAAAATATTAACTGGCCTTGCAAGGGTGATTTTGAAGTTCCTAAGGAAGTATATGACCATTACAAGGAACTTGCTGATAATATGGCAAAGGCAGAGGATAAATGGAATGAACTTTTTGCTGCATATGTGGAGAAGTATCCAGAAATGAAAGAATTATGGGATAATTACTTTGATGGATATGATATGTCCGATTTGTTCAATTCTGATGAATATTGGGCAAAAGGTGATAAGCCAGAAGCTACAAGAAGCACAAGCGGAACTATTCTTAATATGATTAAAAAGGCAATGCCTAACTTAATAGGTGGGTCAGCAGATCTTGCACCATCTAATAAGACTAATATGAAGGATGCCGGTGATTTCTCTAAGGATAATTATGCTGGAACTAATCTTCATTTTGGTGTAAGAGAGCAGGCTATGGCGGCAATCGGTAATGGACTTGCACTTCACGGCGGTTTAAAAGCATTTGTTGCAACATTCTTCGTGTTCAGTGATTATGTTAAGCCAATGGCAAGACTTTCAGCACTTATGAAGCTTCCACTTACTTATGTATTCACACATGATAGCATTGGTGTCGGAGAAGATGGACCAACACATGAACCAATTGAACAGCTTGCTGCATTCCGTTCACTTCCTGATTTCACAGTATTCAGACCTTGTGACAGAACAGAAACAGCAGCAGCCTGGATGTATGCAGTAGAAAATGAATGTGGACCAACAGGACTTGTTCTTACAAGACAGAACCTTCCACAGATTGAGGGTTCATCAAAGGATGCACTTAAGGGTGGTTATGTAATCGCTGAGTCAGAAAAGGCAGTTCCAGATGCTATTATCATAGCAAGCGGTTCAGAGGTAAGTCTTGCAATTAATGCCAAGGAAGAACTTAAGAAATCAGGCATTGATGTAAGAGTTGTAAGTATGCCAAGTATGGAGCTTTTCGATAAACAGTCAGCGGAATATAAGGAAAGTGTGCTTCCTAACGGTGTAAGAAAGAGAGTTGCAGTAGAAGCACTTTCAGACTTTGGCTGGTACAAGTATGTAGGTCTTGACGGCAGGGTTATCGCTATGGAAGGCTTTGGCGCTTCAGGTCCAGCAGCTACATTGTTTGAGCATTTTGGATTTACAGTTGATAATGTTGTTAAGACTGTTAAAGAAGTTGTTAATGCTTAATGTTTAATGTTTAATGGGATTAGGTGTTAATGGTTAGAGATTAATAATTAGATAAATAATATAATTGAGCTTTCAATAGATTTCCTTGTAATTAGGAGAATATTGGAGGCTCTTTTGTTTTGCAGGATATTGTTTATAAAGAGAGGCATTATGTGGAGTATAATTATATTTATGTATTATAGTAAATATGTATTCGAAAATTATTGATTATGTTATGTCTTATATGAGGTAAAAGTATTATATAAAATATGTAAGAAATTATATGTATTAGTACAATAATATGTGAATAAATACATAAAAAATACAATAAATTATCATATATTTACTTGAAATAATAAAGACAAGGGTATATACTATTGATATAAAGATTGTTAGAGAATTAACAATCCATTCGAATCACTTATTAATGTTTTTATTTATAGGAGGTATTGGGTTATGGTACGTTTTACATTACCAAGAGATTTATATCATGGTAAAGGAGCTCTTGAAGCACTTAAGACTCTTAAAGGAAAGAAGGCTATCATCTGTGTTGGTGGTGGCTCAATGAAGCGTTTCGGATTTCTTCAGAGAGCAGAAGATTATCTTAAGGAAGCTGGAATGGAAGTTAAGTTATTCGAGGGTATCGAATCAGACCCTTCAGTTGATACAGTTATGAAGGGTGCAAAGGTTATGGAAGAATATCAGCCAGACTGGATAGTAGCTATTGGTGGTGGTTCTCCTATCGATGCAGCCAAGGCTATGTGGATTAAATATGAATATCCAGATACAACATTTGAGGATATGTGCAAGGTATTCGGCTTACCAAAGCTTCGTACGAAAGCTCATTTCTGTGCAGTCTCATCTACATCAGGTACAGCTACAGAAGTTACAGCATTCTCAGTTATAACAGATTATGAGAAAGGTATTAAATATCCATTAGCTGACTTTGAGATTACACCAGATGTAGCTATTGTTGATCCAGAGCTTGCAGAGACAATGCCTAAGAAGCTTGTAGCACATACAGGTATGGATGCTATGACACACGCCATTGAGGCATATGTATCTACAGCTAACTGCGATTATACAGATGCACTTGCACTTCATGCTATGAAGATGATTAAGGACGATCTTGTTGGTTCATATAACGAAGATATGGAAAAGAGAGATGCAATGCACAATGCACAGTGTCTTGCAGGTATGGCATTCTCTAACGCATTACTTGGTATCGTTCATTCAATGGCACATAAGACTGGTGCAGCATTTGAAGGCGGACATATTATCCACGGTGCAGCTAATGCTATGTATCTTCCAAAGGTTATCAAGTACAATTCTAAGGATGAGACAGCAGCTAAGCGTTATGCATACATAGCTGACTTCTTAGGATTAGGCGGTGATACAACAGAAGCTAAGATTGATAACTTAATCGCAATGCTTCGTAAGATGAATGATGAGCTTAATATTCCACAGTGCATTAAGAACTATGGCGAAGGTGGTCTTCCAGCAGAACAGGGAATTGTTCCAGAAGATGAATTCCTTGCTAAGCTCCCAGAAGTAGCAGCTAATGCAATCAGCGATGCTTGTACAGGTTCTAACCCACGTCAGCCAAGTCAGGAAGAGATGGAGAAGCTCCTTAAGTGCTGCTACTATGATACAGAAGTAGATTTCTAATATTGTCAGTTTAATTTTCTTATTTTCATAATATTTAGGACAGAGTGGTGCATTATGTACCGCTCTGTTTTTTGTTAAAATATAAGTATAAAAATTCAAAAGGATGCAACAATTTATCTTAAAATGTTGCATCTTTTGAATATTTGTTCTACTCAATTACATTATTTATATCATCATATAATAATAATACTTTATAGCGAATACTAATAAAATTTATATTTGGGTAATGATAGATATGTTATAAATTAACACTCAGAAACACCGAGTCTTTATCATCTTGTATAATACCAAGATATCTTTTAGTTATTTCATAAGAAGAAGCGTAATAATAATGTATAGCATATGGCTGGTATATATCAGCTAGAGTAATCAAAACAAATATAAATCCCGGTTCATACAACCCATGTGAGTATGAGCTGGGATTTTTATTATAACATAAGCTTTGTGTTGTTCTTTAACGCATCAGAAGTTTCGAAGAAACTTCTAAGTGACTACGAAGTAGTCATATTATAGTGTCATCGGGCATAGTTACACGCCTATTATCCAGATTACGCAGAGGCCGGGATAACAGGCTTATTATTCGCAAATGTGTATACAATAATAATCAATTCACAAACAATTCAAACAATTTAATATAACACGCAAAAGTAAAATATAATTTAAAAATAAATTAAAAATAATCAAAAAAAGAGTTGACAAAATCATAAGTGAGTGTTAATATACAATTACAAACAAACAAGACCTTAAACATATTAATAAATCGATATAACAACATATATTAATTATATTAAAGAAGACAAGTTCAGCAGACAATATATTAATACATAGAATATATCGATACCATTCATTAAGAATGTTAATATAGATTATAAGGAATTGAGAAAGGCAGGTATAATCCAATGGAAATATAACACATACCAAGCATTATTAATAATTATATTCATTGTAGAATAGATAATTAGGTAAAGTAATGATTTGGAGGAAGAACAATTGAATAACTTAAAGTAACGGTTACTATATTACATAGAGATAATATAGTAACCGTTTTTATATGTATTTTATATGTGTTGCTTTATTTATCATATACCTTTATTTTAATAATATTTGTACTATCAGCCATTACTGAGTATTCTAATTAACTAAAAATATATAAAATAAAAAAAGGAACTGCACACTGATATTCAGTGAAACAGTTCCATATCTCATTTGTTTAATAATTATTTTGTATATCTTTCATTATATTCTTTAACTCTCTTCTGTATTCTGTCAACAGGATTAAGAAGGTCGCTGATTGAAGAGTCGTGGTTAAGTGTATCGATAAGGAGAGCCATATACTTGCTCATATCTACATTGATATACCAAGGCTTAGAAAGAAGTTCATCTGGCTGGTATACAAGATTAGTAGTAAGAATCTTATCAATGATACCTTTTTCGTAAGCTTCATCAAACTTATCGAAACCATTAGTGAAAAGACCGAATGTAGTAGCACAGAATACTCTGCTTGCACCTCTCTTCTTTAACTCAGAAGCAACATCAATCATACTTTCACCAGATGAAATCATATCGTCAATAATAATAACGTCCTTGCCTTCTACATTAGTACCAAGGAATTCGTGTGCAACGATAGGATTACGTCCGTTGACAATCTTAGTATAATCTCTTCTCTTATAGAACATACCCATATCAAGACCAAGTACATTGGCAAAGTATACAGCACGTCCCATACCACCCTCATCAGGGCTGATAACCATCATATGTTCGCTGTCGATGTGAAGGTCGTCAACACCAAGTAAAAGATACTTGATGAACTGATAAGTACAAGATACTGATTCAAATCCCTTAAGAGGAATTGAATTGTGTACTCTAGGGTCATGTGCATCAAATGTGATAATATTTTCAACGCCCATGGCTGTAAGTTCCTGAAGCATAAGTGCACAATCAAGAGATTCTCTTCCTGATCTTTTGTGCTGTCTGCTTTCATAAAGGAAAGGCATAATAACATTAATTCTTCTTGCCTTTCCACCTGCAGCTGCGATTACTCTCTTAAGGTCTGCATAGTGATCATCAGGTGACATATGGTTAGTTGTACCACAGAGTGAATATTCAATGCTGTAGTTGCATACGTCAACCATAATATATAAATCGTAGCCACGTATAGAATCGTTAAGGACACCCTTACCTTCTCCTGAACCGAATCTAGGTGTGCTTGCACTTACAACATAGCTGTCTCTTTTGTATCCGCTAAAAGCAAGATTAGACTGATTCTCATGTTCTCTTTGTTCTCTCCATTGTACAAGGTAATCATCAACCTTTTCGCCCATTTTAGAACAGCTCTTTAATGGTACTATTCCTAATGTTCCGTATGGAATTGTTGCAGTATGACGTTCGTCTCGTGGCATTGTATTGTCCTCCATTGTATATGATTATAAATATATTGGGATATGGGTATTATCACCCACGAATGTATGCGGAGTGCTTTGCATTACCGCATATATATTAATTCGGTTATAGAAGTAATATAAGCATTTACAACTAACTGAATAAACATACATAGTTAAATATAATCTTAATTACATTATAAGTCAATCACTTTAGCATAATTAAAATGATTAAAATGACTTCTACAACTGAAATATAATTAATGATATGAATTATCAATTCTTAAGCATCTTGGTTCGTTTAAGGTAACGTATATCAGTTCCAAATAATCTTAGAATTGTATATGAGCTTATTATTCTTGAGAATATTCTTTCTGAGTAGAAATCCTCAATCTGTGAAATTGTAAAATTTGATGATATTATCACACTTTTATTGCGGAGAAGCCTCTCATTAATTACATAAAAAAGTTTGGAATTAGTGTAAGAGTTGCTGCTTTCCGTACCAAGATCATCAATTATTAACAGGTCACATTCAAGAAAGTAATTAACATCTATACTGTTATCAAGGTTACGTCTGAAATCGCTGTTCTCAAAGCATTTAAAGAACTCAGTTGCAGTCAGGTATATCACACTGTGGTAAGTGTCTAATAATTCCTTAGCGATACAGTTGGCAAGAAATGTCTTTCCAACGCCGGTCTCGCCTGTTAATAACAAGTTAGAGAAACTATTATCAAAGGTCTGTACAAAAGACTGGCATACATCAAGAACTTTGTGCATATTATTGTAAGGTGTGAGCCCTGTGACAGGATCGACCTGTTTCTTATCGTACCATTCAAATGAAAATGTAGAGAAATTCTCACTTGAAGTTATGTTCTTAAGGTTAGAGTCTTCATATATAAGGTCAATAGCCTTTTTCTTAAAACAAGAACAACGTGAACCATTAACATAACCGGTATCGTGGCATACCGGACATGTATAGATATCATCAAGATAATCTTTTGGTTTGCCGATTGAGGCGAGTAATTCAGCTTTTCTGGCAATCAGCTTTTTGAGCTTTAAGTTATATTCATCTAAATCCGTGTCTGATGAATCAGAAACAATACGCCTTGAAGCTTCTTTCATAGAAAGCGTGATTATCTCATTCTCAATTAAACTATATTCAGGACATTTATTAACGACTTCGTTATAGCGTTCAGTCTGTAATGCCTGATTATGTGAGCGTATATCGTCATATACACGCATAACTGAGGCATATTGGGTATTGGTAAGCGGCATAGTTTAAACCTTTCTAGTTATTGTTGCTAAGTAGTGAATTGTACCAGTCATCAGACTTCTTGTCTCTTTGCTGGAAATTGTTAAAACGGTTGTTAGCTGGCTTTGAAGAAGCTGTCTGTTTAGGCTTTATATTGTTGCCAGCGGCATATGCGGCATCAGCTTTTTTAACATCTTCTAATGAGCTTACATTGGAATTCTTCCAGTTAGCAAGTATGGTGTCGGCATATTCAAAGCTTGGCTGGTGTATAGCTTTGATTGTCCTGTTGCAGGCCTCAATTATCATATCGGTATCAAAGCAGTAAGTGTCAGCCCATTTGGCAATCATAGCCTTTTCGTGCTGTGCAGGTTCTCTGTTAGATAGGCCAAATGCTTTCATAATCTGGTATACATAATCTGTGTGGTTAGAAGTCTCCTCTTTAGCCTCAGCGATTGTATGTATATTCTTGGAAGCCCACGAAAGAGCGACTTTTTCAATGTAGTTAATGCTTTTTTTGTTGTGTTCTACACAATATTCAAAAAGATATTCAATAAGGTCAGTTGAAAGCTTCAATCCATCGTAGAAATATACAATGGAATTGGTTTCCTTAGTGGAAAGTGGACGTCCCATATACTGCTCAATAACGAACAGAAGCATTGAAAAGTTGTCATTAGCAAGAAAACCGTTAAGCTGTTCCTTTGAATAGGATACTTTTGAAGGCTCTGCTGTGTATATAACCTCGGTCTGTTTAATATCAGGCTTGGCAGCTCTCACAGTTTCAGTCTGGTATGAAGAAGTACTATTAACTGAAGCACTTTCAGCAGCTATTGGGTCAGCCATAGCATTAGCAGCTTGCCCAGTGTGCTTAATATCACGAAGTACAATGTTGGACAGGCCGTTGCCGGGACCATTAAAGGAAAGTGATATAACATCAAGGCTGTCCCAGTAACGCAGAGCTCTCATAATATCAGCTTCTGTCTGGTTAAATGTATCAGCAAGCAGGGAAATGCTTATGTTATTGCTTCGTAACGACATAAGGTGCAGAAGATAAAGGTAAACTTTTACAAATTCACCATTAGCACCAGGAACATACTCGCTGATAAAAATATTAGAAACGGATGTGTATCCTTCACTTGATTCTGTTGATAAAATTAAACTACTCATATATCTATGTTAATAAGTCTGTAAAGGCAGACTTACCCTCCTTGTTCCCGCTTATTTGTGTTCATTATAGCATAGTGGATAATAAATGAAAAGCAAGCTAAAAGCAGGTGGTTATCAATGTGGATAATGTGGATAATGTGGATAACTCGTGGATAGAATTAAGAAAAGTCAGTAAATTGCTGTATTTTTAACAATGTGATTTTTCACAAAAAAATCCACATTCTTAAACCGTGGATAACGGGATAAAAATGTGGATAATGTGGATAACTTTGTTGACAAAATATAAAAATGTGTAAAAAATGGCTATTTTAGAAGTTCTTCGCCAATTTTATATACATCTCCGGCCCCCATAGTTATCAACAGGTCGCCGTTGATACAATTATTTAATAAAAATTTTTCGATGTCCTCAAAAGATTCGTAATAGTAGCAATCTTTGCCTTCTGCTTTAATAAGTTCCATAAGGTCAGCAGAACTTATGCCAAGATTATCTGTTTCTCTTGCAGGATATATTTTGGCGAGCACAATATTATCAGCAAGGCTTAATGCTTTAGCAAATTCTGGCATCAAAGCTTTGGTTCTTGAATAAGTATGTGGCTGGAATACGCACCATATTTTATTATGTGGATAATTCTTAGCTGAATTAAGGGTAGCTGTTATCTCATCAGGGTGGTGTGCATAATCATCAATTACGGTGACACCGTTGAATTCGCCTTTCTTTTCAAATCTTCGGTTAGTACCTGTGAAATGCTTAAGACCGGCCTTGATATTGTCTATGCTTATGCCAAGCTTAAAGGCTGCAGCTACAGCTGAAAGTGAATTGTATACATTGTGAAGACCAGGAACTGATAATTCAATTGTTCCACTATCTTCTTTATTAATAAGAAGAGTATATGAACAGCAGCCATATTTGTCGTAAGTGATATTTGTTGCACTATACATACTCTTTTCAGGGTCAGAACCAAATGTTATGACTTCACAGTCAGTATCCTTATAAAAATATTCATAATTGTCTATGTCTGAGTTGATGATAAGTGTTCCGTCAGATGGAAGCTTTTCAGTAAAAAGCTTGAATGAATGACGTATATCATCAAGGTCTTTGAAAAAATCAAGGTGGTCAGCTTTGACATTAAGTATAATATTGATAGTAGGGTTAAATGATAAGAAGCTGTTAGTGTATTCGCAGGCTTCTGTAACGAAAAGGTCAGAACGTCCAACTCTTATATTACCGCCTATGCTGTTAAGTATGCCTCCTACTGAGATTGTAGGGTCAGCATCAGCAGCAAGAAGAATTTCAGTAATCATAGAAGTTGTAGTAGTCTTACCGTGAGTACCAGCTACATTTACTGCGGTATGGTAATTCTTCATAATCTGTCCGAGAAGCTCAGCTCTTGTCAGTGTTGGGATACCAGCATCAACAGCAGCTTTAAGTTCAGGATTATCAGGGTGGATTGCGGCTGTGTATACAACAAGGTCAATGTCACCTGTGATATTGTCAGCAGACTGTGGATAAGAGATTATACATCCGTCCTGCTGTAATTCAGTTGTTAAATCTGATATATGTGCATCAGAACCGGATACGGTAAAATGACGATCAAGAAGAATCTTTGCAAGACCGCTCATGCTTATTCCGCCGATTCCGATAAAATGTACATGTATTGGAGTATTAAAATCAATTGTAAACATAGGAATTTCCTTTCTTAAACTAATTCAAGTAAGATTATATGCCTAAAAGCTTTTTTTTTCAAATTGTTTTGTTGTTAAGTACTTAAAAAATACTGATTAAGAAATTGTACGAAAAATTATCAAAAAAATGCAAAATTATTTTTACTTAATGGAAAATATATGATATAATTTATACAACTTAAGATAGTAAAATAAACATCAGAGGTGGTAGCATGATTAAAAAAGAAATGATAGCAATGCTGTTAGCCGGTGGACAGGGCAGCAGACTCGGTGTTCTGACGGCTAAGGTTGCGAAACCAGCAGTAGCATTTGGTGGCAAGTACAGAATAATAGACTTTCCATTAAGCAACTGTATTAACTCAGGAATTGATACTGTAGGTGTTCTTACACAGTATCGTCCCCTTCGTCTTAATTCCCATATAGGAATAGGTATTCCTTGGGATCTGGACCGTAATGTAGGTGGTGTAACAGTTCTTCCTCCATATGAGAAGAGTACCAATAGTGAATGGTATACAGGAACTGCTAATGCTATCTACCAGAATCTTGAATATATGGAACAGTACAATCCAGAGTATGTTCTTATATTATCTGGCGACCATATTTACAAGATGGATTATAAGATAATGTTAGATTATCACAAGGCTAATAATGCCGATATTACAATCGCAGCTATGCCTGTTCCAATTGAGGAAGCAAGCAGATTTGGTATAGTTGTTACAGATTCGGACAACAGAATAACAGAATTTGAAGAAAAGCCAGCTAATCCTAAGAGCAATCTTGCTTCAATGGGTATCTACATATTTAAGTGGAGTGTATTAAAGGACGCACTTATTAAGCTTAAGGATCAGCAGGAATGTGATTTTGGTAAGCATGTAATTCCATATTGCTTCAATAATAATAAGAGAATATTTGCATACGAATATAACAGTTATTGGAAGGATGTAGGAACATTAAGCTCATATTGGGAAGCTAATATGGAACTTATAGATATTATTCCAGTATTTAATCTTTATGAAGAATTCTGGAAGATATATACAAGAACAGATACAATTCCACCACAGTATATTGCGGATAATACATTTATAGAGAAGAGTATTATTGGTGATGGAACAGAAGTATATGGAAGAATATATAATTCAGTAATAGGTTCTGGTGTTACTATCGAAGAAGGTGCCGTAGTCAGAGATTCAATTATTATGAATAATTCTGTTATTGGTAAGAATACAATCGTTAATAAGTCAATAATTGCAGAGGAAGTTGTTATAGGTGACAACGTAGAGCTTGGTGTAGGAGAAGAAGTACCTAATGTTAAACTTCCTAAGATATATAATTCTGGACTTGTAACAATTGGTGAGTGTTCAGTTGTTCCTGATGGAGTTAAGGTTGGAAAGAACACAGCTATATCAGGTGTTACAACTGTTGAAGATTATCCAGATGGATTGTTGCCAAGCGGAGGAATTATTATTAAGGCAGGTGAAGTTGAATGAAAGCAATAGGTATAGTATTAGCAGGTGGTAATAACAGAATGATGCGCGAATTGACTAATAAGAGAGCTATTGCTTCAATGCCTGTTGCAGGAAGCTACAGAGCAATAGATTTCGCACTTAGTAATATGTCGAATTCGCATATCCAGAAGGTTGCAGTAATAACACAGTATAATGCACGCTCACTTAATGAGCATTTAAGCTCATCTAAATGGTGGGATTTTGGTAGAAAACAGGGTGGACTTTATGTGTTCACACCTACTATCACTGCTGAGAGCAGCAGCTGGTACAGAGGAACAGCAGATTCATTGTATCAGAATATAGATTTCTTAAAGTCAAGCCACGAGCCATATGTTGTAATAGCCTCTGGTGATGGAATATATAAGCTTGATTATAACAAGATTCTTCAATATCATATTGAGAAGAAGGCAGATGTTACAGTTGTCGTAAAGAAGCTTGATAACAGAGCAGATATTGGAAGATACGGAGTTGTTGCACTTACAGACGAGGGACGTATAACAGATATTGATGAGAAGCCGTTAGAGACTAATCTTTCAACAGTATCAACAGGTATCTATGTTGTAAGAAGAAGGCTTCTTATTGAACTTCTTGAGAAAGCTGCTGAAGAAGACAGATACGATTTTGTAAGGGATATTCTTGTAAGATACAGAAATATCAAGAAGATATATGGCTATATGCTTGATACATACTGGAATAATATATCATCAGTAGATTCATATTATAAGACCAATATGGACTTCTTAAAGAGAGATGTAAGAGATTACTTCTTCAAGCAGTATCCGGATATATATTCTAAGGTTGAGGATCTGCCACCAGCTAAGTATAATTATGGGGCAAATGTTTCTAACAGCCTTGTATCCTGTGGCTGTATCGTTAATGGTACAGTTGAGAATTCAGTGCTGTTCAAGAAGATATATATTGGTAATAACGCAGTTGTTAAGAATTCAATAATTATGAATAATGCTTATATAGGTGATAATGCTTATATTGAGAACTGCATAGTTGAAAGCAACAGCACTATAAAAGCTAACTCAAGATATGTTGGCGAGAATGGTGTTAAGATAGTTATTGAGGACAGCCCATCATATTATTAATGCCATTTTGATATTAAATAATTAATAAAAGCCTCCGGTGTATATAACACTGGAGGCTTTGTTAGTTATTTTTATGTGCCGGGGATGCACACTCGCACTATATTCCTTTATTACCCTTTGCTTTGCGGAATTGTGTTGGCGATAAGTGGTTGAGGTGTTTGAAGGCATCACCAAAATAGTTGCTGTTATCATAACCGCATTCAAGTGCAATCTCTGTTATGCTCATATCCGTTTCTAAAAGAAGTTGCTCAGAATGGTTAATTCTTATTGTATTGAGGTATTCCTTAAATCCAAATCCGTTAACAGCTTTAAACTTTTTAGAAAAATAAGATGGGTTCAGATGAAGCATATCAGCTATTTCATCAAGTGTAATATCTTTATTATAATTAAGCATAATATAATTCATAGCCTTTTGTACGGATACATCTGCGATGGATACAGTATCAACAAGGCTTGCAGGGGAAGCAGGCTTGTTATCACAATACCGGCAGAGCAGTATTAACAGATTTTGCAGGTAATTCTTGTATACACAGGGTGAAAGAGCATTACTGTTCTGTCTTTCGTTAATCAGAACACTGAATATAGATAGGAATTCGTGCCTGTGATTATCCGGTATTGAGAAGAAGTGCATATAAAATGTATCTTTAAACTGTTCAAAGCCTAGTATGTCGATAAGGTCGCTTATATAATCGTCAGTGAATTCTATATAAAGGCGTTCGTGATAAGCGTTATTAAGATAAGTGGTCTTATGAAGCACGTTATCAGGAATAAACAATATTGTGCCAGCTTCCATACGGTATGTATTATCGTGTATAAACATATTGCACGAGCCATTCATAAGATAATAAAGCTCATAATATGAATGTGAATGGGCAGAGTGCATAGCATAGGCTGAATTATAAATCTGCTGTGATATTTCAAATCTTGAAGCCATAGGATACCTCTTTCGGTGTTAGGTGTGCTATAGGTAAAAAAGTTATTTTGCTAAGGAATAATAGCTTTTATATTTTTAGTATCTGCATTATATGATGTTGGGGTCAAAGGCCCCCACCTATGAGCAAGCTTATGCGGGTTTAGACCCTTTGACCCTGATATCATTATATAATAATATTACACACGATTAGCTGTAATGTAAATGAATTTATAATGATATATTAATGACAGATTATTAGTGTATACATGGACATTGTGTATATACAATTAGCTTAAAAAGTGTTATTATAAATAAAGCTATAAGTGATTTTAATGTTAAATGATTATAATAGTGAATAACTTTAAAAGAGTAATGAGGAGGTACGCATATGGGTACAGTGGTAAGACTTGAAGATTATTGCAAGTCATTCAAAAGTGCTGAGGTATTAAAGAATATTAACCTGACACTAGAGAGCGGGAAAGTTATAGGACTTAAAGGTAAGAATGGTTCAGGTAAGACAATGCTTATGAGGGCTATAAGCGGGCTTATACTTCCAACATCAGGAAAGGTATACATTAACGATAAGGAGCTTGGCAGGCAGATTTCATTTCCGCCAAGTATAGGGATTTTAATTGAGAATCCTTCATTTATAAGCAATTATACAGGTTTTAAGAACCTAAAGATACTTGCATCTATCCAGAACCGTATTAGTGATGATGAGATAAGAGATGCTATAAGAAAGGTCGGACTTGACCCGGACGATAAGAGAACATTTAAGAAATATTCATTAGGAATGAAGCAGAGATTAGGAATTGCGGCGGCTATAATGGAACGCCCTGATATAGTTATTCTTGATGAGCCTATCAATGCACTTGATGAGGCAGGAGCAGGACTTATAAAGGGACTTTTAGATGAGCTTAAAGCCAATGGTTCACTTATAATAATTGCGTGCCACGACACAGAAGAACTTAACTATCTTTCAGATGAGATATACGAAATCTATGACGGCGAAATCACAGGTCATATAGAACACCCAGACGAAAAAGTATCTTAATGAAATAACTGCCATCAGTCTACTAACCTGATGGCAGTTTATTTTTCCAGCACACCTAATAATACACCCAATAATATATTCAATAATACATTGAATAACCTCCCCAAAATCTGTACAATATAAAATAATTATAAATCCCCACCAAAGGAAGGAACAAAATATGTATATAATAGCAGGATTAGGCAACCCAGGAGCACAATACGCAGGAACAAGACACAATGTTGGTTTCGCCTGCATAGATGAACTTGCCGACCAATATAATATAAGTGTAGACACATCTAAACATAAAGGTCTTATAGGAAAAGGTGTTATAGAAGGACATAAAGTAATTCTTGTAAAGCCTATGACTTATATGAATAATTCAGGCGAGTGTATAAGAGAAGTTATGGATTATTACAAGGCAGATATAGATGATTTAATTGTTATATTTGATGATATAAGCCTTGAACCGGGAAGGTTAAGACTCCGTCCAAAGGGAAGTGCAGGCGGACACAATGGAATTAAGAGCATAATTGCACACCTTGGAAGTGACCAGTTTAAGAGAGTTAAATTCGGAGTTGGGGATAAGCCAAAGGGCTGGGATCTTGCTGACTGGGTACTTGGAAGATTTCCGGAGGAACTTTATCCAGCTTTAAGAGAGGGAACTAAGAGAGTCTGTGAGGCAGTAGAGTGCATAATGACAGAAGGTATTGAAAGTGGAATGAATAAATTCAATGGATAAGGAGCAGATATTTTGAACACATTTTTTGACCCTGTAAATAATACGGCGGCAGTTGAACAATTAAATAAAGAGCTTGGCAAAGACGGCGGAAGAACTGTGCTTATAAGCGGCTGTATTGATACACAGAAGGTGCACATATCAAGTGCAATAGCATCAGGATATAAGTATATGCTTATTGTTACAAGTGATGAAGCAAAAGCAAGAAAAATGTGTGATGATGCTTCATTTTTTAATAAAGAAGCAATATACTATCCAGCCAAGGATGCCATATTCTATAGTGCGGACGTACACGGCAACCAGATTACAGGCGAGAGATTAAGATGTATAAGCCGTATAATCAACCATAGCAGTACGGGAGAGGGAGTGCTTACAGTTGTTACAACTATGGACGGAATTGCAGACAGGCTCATACCTGTCGAAAGATTTAAGGAGGCAGTTATAACCCTTGATTATTCCAGCGAAATAGAACCAGAGAAGCTGGCAAAGAAGCTGGTGGCTATGGGCTTTGTGCGTACTGGAATGGTGGAGGACAAGGGACAGTTTGCAATACGTGGTGGAATTATAGACATTTTCTCGTACACAGATGAAGCACCGGTAAGAATTGAGTTGTGGGATACGGAAGTTGATTCTATAAGAATGTTCGATGTTGAGAGCCAGAGGTCAATCGAAAGGCTTCAAAGCTACAGCATTTTCCCGGCTACTGAATATATATTTACAGAAGATGAGTTAAAAAATGGTCTGTACAATATTAAGGAAGAGTGTGACAGGCAGCTTGAGTGTTTTGATTATGGTAAGAGAAAGCGTACAAAGGAGCAGATTGAGGCGGGTAATAATCTTAACAAGCTTGTTGCAGATGTCGAGCGTACCGGTAATTATGAGAAGTTCACAGATACACTTGTGGCAGATACAGTTGGACTGGCAGAGTATTTTCCAGAGGAGAATACTCTTGTTGTGTTAGATGAGCCTAACAGGCTGAAAGAATGTAATGAGCTGACATTGTATGAATATAACGAGAGTATGAAGAACCGTCTTGCTGCAGGTTATGTGCTTCCAAGCCAGACTAATAAGGTCAAGGCTATGAATGAGATTATCGGTGACTTAAGGAATAATAAGAAGCTTATATTAACGACACTTGATTATAAGCCTGAGGGTTTTGAGATAGATTATTCTATGTATATCACGGCAAGAAGCATAAGCTCATATAATAACAGTTTTGAGTATCTGGCTAAGGATTTGGAAAAGTACAAGAAAAATGGATATACAACAATACTTGTATGCAGTTCAAGAACGAGGGCATTAAGAATAGTTGATGATCTGGGAAAGCTTGGAATTGCCAGCTTTTACAGCGAGGATTTTAATAAGGATTACGGAAGCGGGCTTATTATAGTGACATATGGAAGCCTGCATAAAGGCTTTGAGTATCCTGTTCTTTCATTTGTTGTTATTGCAGAGAATGATATATTCAGTGCAAGAAAGATGAAGAAGCTTAAGAAGAAAAAGCACGATGGAAAGAACATTGCCAGCTTTAACGAACTTAATATAGGCGATTATGTTGTGCACGAGAGCCACGGACTTGGTGTATACAAGGGAATAGAAAAGATACAGGTAGAAGGTGTTGAGAAGGATTATATTAAGATTGCGTATGCGAATAACGGCAATCTATATGTGCTTGCAACACAGCTTGACCGTCTGCAGAAGTACGCTAATCAGGATACGGAGAAAAAGCCTAAGCTTAACAGTCTTGGTGGTGTTGAGTGGAAGAAGACAAAAGCCAAGGTTACAGGGGCAGTTGAGGAAGTGGCTAAAGAGCTTGTAAGGCTTTATGCGATAAGGCAGAAGGTTGAGGGTTACAGATTTTCACAGGATACTGTATGGCAGAAGGAATTTGAGGAAATGTTTCCTTATGAGGAGACAGATGACCAGCTTAATGCCATTGAGGATACCAAGAAGGATATGGAAAGCGGCAGGGTTATGGACAGACTTATATGTGGCGATGTCGGATATGGAAAGACAGAAGTTGCGATAAGAGCTGCATTTAAGGCTGTTCAGGACGGCAAGCAGGTGGCTTACCTTGTTCCCACAACAGTGCTTGCAAGCCAGCATTTTTCAACATTTGAGGAGAGAATGAAAGGCTTTCCTGTTAATGTCGGTCAGTTGTCAAGCTTCAGGACAAGTGCACAGAATAAAAAGACGATTGAAGGGCTTAAGAATGGCACGATAGATGTTGTTATAGGAACGCACCGTGTATTGTCAAAGGATGTGCAGTTTAAGGATCTGGGACTGCTTATTATTGATGAGGAACAGCGTTTTGGTGTTGCACATAAAGAAAAGATTAAAGAATTAAAGAACAACATAGACGTTCTTACATTAAGTGCAACTCCTATTCCAAGAACACTTCATATGAGCCTTGTCGGTATTAGGGATATGAGTGTTCTTGAGGAGCCGCCGGTGGACAGACATCCGATACAGACATTTGTTACAGAACATAATGATGAGATGATAAGAGAGGCGGTTACAAGAGAACTTGCACGAAATGGACAGGTGTATTATGTATACAACAAGGTAAGGGACATTGAGGAACGTGCTGAGTATATACAAAATCTTGTTCCTGATGCGGTTGTTGCGTATGCACATGGACAGATGGATAAGCGTATGCTTGAAAAGATTATGTATGAGTTCGTCAATGGAGAGATAGATGTTCTTGTATCTACGACAATTATAGAAACAGGTATGGATATACCTAACTGTAACACTATGATTATAGAAAATGCTGACCAGTTCGGGCTTTCCCAGCTTTACCAGTTAAGGGGAAGAGTTGGACGAAGTACAAGAACGTCATATGCTTTTCTTATGTACAAAAGGGATAAGATGATATCCGAGGTTGCAGAGAAGAGATTAAGTGCTATAAAGGAATTCTCTGACCTTGGTTCGGGCTTTAAGATTGCTATGAAAGACCTTGAGATAAGAGGTGCAGGAAATGTGCTTGGAAAGAGCCAGCACGGGCATATGGCGGCAGTAGGTTATGACTTGTATTGTAAAATGCTTAATCAGGCAGTCAATAACTTAAAGGGCATAAAGAACGAATACAGTTTTGAAACTACTGTTGATCTGGAAGTTGATGCATATATTCCAGCTTCATATATTAAGAGCGAATACCAGAAATTAGATATCTATAAAAGGATTGCAGCACTTGAAACGAGGGAAGAATTGTCAGATATGAAAGATGAGCTTTCAGACAGATATGGAAGTATTCCTTCGTGTGCTTCTAATCTTTTGATGGTAGCACTTATAAAGAGCAAGGCACATAAGATAGGAATTATGGAGATTAAGGGCGAAACTGCCGCTAATCCGGCAGGAGGTGCATCTAACTGGAGAACAGTTATGAATATATATCCTAAGGCTGATATAGATTCTGATGCAATTCCTAAACTTCTTGAAAGCTTCGGTGGGGCTTTGGATTTTAAAGTAAATGGAGTGCCATATTTTATATGGACAGTTACTAAAAGAAAATTTACAAGCCAGAAAGAATACCTTAACGGACTTTTAGATATGATGGATATTATGGAAGATGCAATTAGTACTTTACAAAATTAAATATAGTGGTATAATAATGACAATTTAGCACTTTAAAGTGTAACGCTTTAAAGTATAATAAAGTATGTGCAGAAGCATATCAGGCATATGCAATATTTCCCTGCACACTGATACTAGATTGAGAACACCCGGTGCGGGAATTATTTTCTTAGCTTTTACCGGGAAAGAATGGAGGATTACTATGGAACAGAAAGGCGAGTTAGTATCATTCAGACCAGATATTAAGGTCGTTGATTGTACACTTAGAGATGGAGGTCTTGTTAACAATTTTGAATTCAGCGAAGATTTTGTGCGCGATTTGTATAAGGCAAATGTAGCCGCAGGCGTTGATTATATGGAATTTGGATATAAGGCATCAAAGGAAGTCTTTAAGGTTGAGGATTACGGCAAGTGGAAGTTCTGCGATGAGAAAGATATAAGAGCTATCGTTGGTGATAATGATACAGACTTAAAGATTTCTGTTATGGCAGACGTAGGAAGAACTGATTATAAGAAGGATATAATTCCTAAGTCTGAAAGTGTTATAGATATGGTAAGGGTAGCTACATATATTAATACTATACCTGCGGCTATAGAGATGATTAATTACTGTGCAGATATGGGATATGAAGTTACTATTAATATTATGGCTATCTCTACAGCAAGTGAGAATGAGTTAGACCTTGCACTTGAACTTCTTGCTGCACAGAGCAAGGCAAGCGTAATCTACCTTGTAGACAGCTACGGTTCACTTTATCCTGAACAGATAAGAAGACTTGCAGATAAATATATCAGGATTGCTGAGAAATACGGAAAGAGAGTTGGTATACATGCACACAATAACCAGCAGCTTGCATTTGCCAATACTATTGAGGCGTGCACAATAGGTGTAAGCTATCTTGATGTTACAATGAGCGGAATGGGCAGAGGTGCAGGCAACTGTTATACAGAGCTTCTTATGGGCTTCTTAAGAAATCCAAAGTACAGAATTTCACCAGTTCTTAAGTTCATTGAAAATCATATGGTTCCACTTAAGAAAGCCGGAGTTGTATGGGGGTGTGACGTCCAGTATATGATTACAGGAAATGCTAACCAGCACCCAAGAACAGCAATCGCATTCACAGGAGAAGGCAGAACAGACTACGACAACTTCTACACACAGATTACAAGCTATGAATGATCGCGAAAGCAATGAGCCGTGCCAGACATAATGTAAAGACACAGTTGTGCTTGCACAAAATTGTGGCTTTGCATTATGTCTGATAGGGCGAACGCCCGCGTGTCCAGTGCGGCGAAGCGGCGCTGGACTAATAGCGCGGCTCAAAAAGCTGTAAAATACATAAAAAATATACTTGTGAAATTATTAGATAGGCAAAATTTATTGACTTATATAAAATGTGGGTATAAAATATCCCTAATTTAATTAATCGATGGGATCCATTATAGTAAACACCAAAGAAAGAGTGTTATGCCAAGGGGTCAGCGTATTTACTGGTTGTCAGCGGTATTGTAAGGACATTTTACAGCAAAGCAGACATTTATGGCTGGTATTGCAGAAGCTCCTGACAGTAAGGTGAGTAGACTGTCGAATACGAAAGGAAGTATAAAGTTATGGCAAAGAAAGATATTGATTGGTCTAATTTAGGATTTGGCTATGTAAAGACTGATAAGAGATTCGTAGCTAATTATAAGAATGGAGCATGGGATAATGGTGTTATCACAGATGATGATAAAGTCGTTATCAGCGAATGTGCTGGTGTATTACAGTATTCACAGTCATGTTTTGAAGGTATGAAGGCATACACAACAGAGAATGGTCACACAGTTATTTTCAGACCAGATATGAACGCAAGCAGAATGGCAGATTCTTGTAGAAGACTTGAGATGCCTGTATTCCCAGAAGATAAGTTTGTAGAAGCTATTGCTGAAACAGTAAGAGCTAATGAGGACTGGGTACCACCTTATGGTTCAGGTGCATCACTTTATATACGTCCATATATGTTCGGAAGCAATCCAGTTATAGGTGTTAAGCCTGCTGATGAATATCAGTTCAGAGTATTTACAACACCTGTTGGACCATACTTCAAGGGAGGTGCTAAGCCACTTACAATCAAGGTTTCAGATTTTGATAGAGCAGCACCACACGGAACAGGTCATATCAAGGCTGGTCTTAACTATGCAATGAGCCTTCACGCAATCGTTACAGCTCACGCAGAAGGATATGCTGAGAATATGTATCTTGACCCAGCTACAAGAACTAAGGTTGAAGAGACAGGTGGAGCTAACTTCCTCTTTGTTACTAAGGACGGCAAGGTTGTAACACCTAAGTCAGATAGTATCTTACCATCTATTACAAGACGTTCATTAGTACACGTTGCTAAGGAATACCTTGGACTTGAAGTTGAAGAAAGAGAAGTCCTCTTTGATGAAGTTAAGGACTTTGCTGAATGTGGTCTTTGCGGTACAGCAGCAGTTATCTCTCCTGTAGGAAAGATAGTTGATCACGGCAAGGAAATCTGCTTACCAAGTGGTATGGACGAGATGGGACCTGTAACTAAGAAGTTATACGAAACACTCACAGGTATCCAGATGGGCAGAATCGAAGCTCCTAAGGGCTGGATTTATACAGTAGACTAATATTGCTGATGGTTAACAGGTTGGTTAGAAGCTTAGATAACTGGTTTATAGATGTTTATTACAGCTGATAATGTAATTATTATATTCGGTCAGAATGTTAAAAGTACGTTCTGACCGAATTTTTGTGTGATAAATGTATGATTGGTGATGGGGTTAAAGGCATATTCTGCAGCTCTTTAATATAAGCTGTGCAGAATAGTTGTGCAATTAACACTTACACCATAAAATGAAAATATAGATGGAGTAAACATATGTTGTTTAGTAGTAAAGATTTAAGGAAGCTTATAATTCCGCTCATGTTTGAACAGCTTCTTGCAGTGCTTGTTGGACTTGTTGATACACTTATGGTATCACAGTCAGGAGAAGCGGCAGTTGCAGGAGTTGCACTTGTTGATAATATCAACAGGCTTATCATACAGGTTATGGCAGCACTTGCGACAGGTGGCGCTGTTGTTTGCAGTCAGTATATAGGTAAAGGCAGGGATGATGAATCGAGAAAGTCAGGAGCACAGCTTGAAACTGTTTTGTTAATATTTTCAGTTATAATGACAGCATTTTCAGTTTCATTTACAAGACCATTACTTAAGGTGATATTCGGAACTGTTGAAGATTCAGTTATGGATTGTGCTGTGTTATATTTTGTGATAACAGCCCTTTCATATCCTTTCCTTGGAATGTACAATGCAGGAGCTGCAATATTCAGGAGCGTAGGCAATAGTAAGGTAAGTATGAATATAAGCATACTTATGAATGTGATTAATGTAGCTGGAAATGCTTTGTTTGTATTCGTATTTAAGTGGAGTGTAGCTGGTGTTGCACTGTCAACAGCACTTAGCCGTGTTGCAGCTGGAATAGTTATGACAGTACTTGTATGCGGAAAGACTAATCCGATAAGAATAGATCATATAAAATATTTTGTTCCAGACTGGATATATATAAAGAAGATTCTGACAATAGGTATTCCATCAGGCATAGAAAATGGTATGTTCCAGATAGGAAAGCTTATGGTTGTAAGTATGGTTGCAACATTTGGAACAGCATCTACAGCCGCTAATTCGGTTGGCTATACAGTTATCGATTTTGCAAATATTCCGGCTTCATCTATGGGACTTGCACTTATCACAGTTGTTGGACAGTGCATAGGTGCCGGTGAGAAAGAACAGGCAAAAATGTATACTAAAAAAGTGCTTAAATGTGCGTATTTCGGCGACTGGATATGTAATATTCCATTATTCTTCTTAGCACCATTTATTGCTTCGTGGTTTAACTTATCAGGTGAGGCAACACAGATTACAGTAATGATTTTAAGATGCTTTAATGTGGTTTCATTATTTATATGGCCGCTTTCATTTACATTATCCAATCCATTAAGAGCGGCGGGAGATGTAAAATTCACAATGACAGCAAGTATTATCTCGATGTGGCTGTTCAGGGTCGGAAGCAGCTACGTCCTTGGCGTAATGCTTGGAATGGGAGTTCTTGGCGTATGGATAGGAATGTTCATTGACTGGGCAGCAAGGTCAGTATGCTTTGTTGCAAGGTTTGTTAGTGGAAGATGGCTTAAGAGAGGGTCATTGGCATAATTATGTAATTAATAGGCGTTTGCGAAACTCAGCAAAATTGATTGTTATTTGTACTGTGAACACAAGTAACCGCAATCACCTAATGTAATTAATAAAGAGAGGTATTATCGGGCCTATGGTATGGGCTTTCTTGACTGGCCAGGTGTGCACGGAAGGAAAGTCCATTTGAGTGGTCTGGCAATGCCTTTTTGTTTTTTAAATATTCTATTGCAATACATAGTGATATGTGGTATTCTATTTATATAGTATCTAATCTAAATATAATAATGTTTGATAGTAATATGTGGCAACCATATCGGAACTATATATGAAATCTAATGGCAATTCGCCAATATAATTCCAATATTTAAAATTTTAGTGCGAATAACTGACTATGGTGGATAAATGATAACCAATGAAAAGGAGGTTTAATGAAGTATCAGAGAGTAACCACACATCTTGCAGAAACAATGTCAAAGCTTGATGTAGATAAAGCAATGAGAGACGACTATGCTAAATGTATATTGGCAGACCCGCAGATATTAGCCAATATAGTAAAAGTAATAGTGCCAGAATTCAGGGAATACAGCATAAAAGACATAATTCCCTGCATAGGAGAGACAATAGTATCACTTACAGTTCCGGAAAAGCTGTGCATTAAAATTGAAAGTGATGGAACCGAAGACGTAGATATAAAAGATGGAAAAATTATTTACGACATAAGATTTCCATTGTATTATAATAATAGAACAATTAAAATACTTGTAAATGTTGAGGCACAGAAAAGTATTTCATATACAAAGCTTGGTTATCATATCGAATCAAGAATGGTGTATTATATGGCAAGACTAGTGTCTTCACAGAAAAATGTAGAATTCATAAAATCAAACTATGATGACATCAAAGATGTATACAGCATATGGATATGTATGGATACAGAAGCCGATGAAGACTCTATAATAGAATTAGGCTTGCAGCCAAGAGTAATCTATGGCAATACAAGCTGGCTTCCACAGCGAAGCATAATGAATGGAGCGGTTATAAGAATAAGAAGCAGAGCAGATGTCGAAGAATCAAAAAATAGGCTTATAGCAATGCTAGAAGTATTATTTTCTGGCAGGGCAAGACAGGATAAGATGAACCAGTTAGAAGAATACGGACTTGAGATGACAACAGAATTAGAAGGGTGTGTGAATGATATGTGTAACATAAGTGATTTGCTGGTAGAAGAAAGCGAGGAACGCGGAGAAAGACGAGGAATGGAACGAGGGGAGAAACAGGCGCGTCTTGACAGCATAAGAACATTAATGAGAAAGTTGAATCAGACAGCAGAAGAGGCAATGGATACACTGGATATAGAGGAAAAAGATAGGGAGACGTATAGAAAGCTGCTATAAAAGTGGGTATAGAAAAGTTGGCTGACAGACAGTAAGAGGGTTGTTGCTGCGGCAGCCCTCTTACTATGTTATTACGGATTAAATACCATCTTCATCTTCAGCATCATAATCTCTGCCGTTAGGGAAAAGTAAGGAATCATCGGAAAGTTCTTTTTTCATTTCATCGTAATCCTCTTTGACGGCTTTATATGGGGAATCTAAATCTGTATCATAACTCCAGCCAGCTTCCTCCATTTCATCTAACATCTCTTTTTTTGTCATATAAATTTCACCTCCGTTGTTTATAATTATAATTTTTATATTGGATATATTCAAGTTATACAATGTGATAATACTATTTGCTTGGTTATAAAAACGCACATAAAGTATATGTAGATAACTGCAAAAGAGCTTTTGAATTCATTCGTACCGGTATACAATTAAAATTTAAGAGGTTTTTCATACAATTTTCATTACTTTTGTACAAATTATCTAAAATAAAACTGTATATACCGCCGAAAATATAAAAAATACCCAATGGGCATCTTGACCCACCAAGTTGGTTGTGCTAATATTAACTCAACTTTTGAGGTATTGGATAAAGGTTTAGTGCATAGTGACTAATATAGTGAATGAAAGCTGTATTCTATATTACTATGTGCAAGCCTTTTTCGTATCTGATTAAAAGTGCGTATTAATGAAGAAGGAGGAATCCTAGTTATGAGGATTAAAAAAGAAGTTAGGAAGATTGTCGCTTCTGTATTAGCTTTCTTAATGGTTGTAAGCCTTATTCCGGTTAATAGTCTTATGACAAAAGCTAATGCAGCTTCAAAAACTACTTTTGAAGGTGGAAAGACAGTCGAAGACGGAACTTGGAAAGGATGGACTTGGAATGTATTTGGTAGCAGTACAGATGTGACAAAGGCATTTGCTACAGATACAGGAAATGGAGGAGTTACATTAGAAGTAACAGGTGATAAAGGTAAGATTAATGGTTCAGCTAGTGATCAGGGATTAAATACATTCTTGTATGAACTTGATAAATCTTATGATTTTACAATCACAGCACAGGCTAAGGTTGATACATTAGCAGCAAATGCTCAGGCAGCCTTTGGTTTAACAATTAGAGATAATGTGGGAGCACATGGAAATACTGCAAAGTTAACAGCAGATAAGAATAATTTTGCATTTGTTGGTGGATATGGTAATCAGGCAGCAAGTGGACATGGTAATGCTGGATATAAGACAACAGCATTGGCACATACAAGATTAGGTGAATCACCAGAAGTAGGTGGAACATACGACCTTGCTATTCAGAAGGTTGGAGATAGTGTTAAACTTTATTTTAATGGTGAAGTTGCTGCAGAGTGTTCAGCAGATGATTTAATTACAGATAATGCAATGTATGTTGGATTATTTGCTGCAAGAAATGCTAAGGTTACATTTAATAATGTTAAGTTAGCTTACACACAGGACAGCTCATCAGTAAAGGTAACAACAAATGTTACAGCACCTAAGAAGACAACATACTGTGCTGGTAATACATATGAAGATGTTGATTTGACAGGCTTTAAGGCTACAGTATCAGTTGATGGAAAAGAAAGAGAAATCACAGCATCAGATTGTGTTGTTGATATGAGCAATGACCCATTTGCAGAAGTTACAGATGCTGGAAAGCTTAATCTTTTATATCTTGGACAGACAATAGAAGTTCCTATAACAGTTATCAAAGAAGTAGTATCAGATATGTATATAGAATATATGCCAGTTAAGACAGATTATATGGTAACTGATACAGCTCTTGATTTCACAGGCTTAGTAGGTAAGGTTGTATACAACAGTGGTAGAACCTTCGATTTAAAGACACTTATTGATAGTAATGATACTAATACAAAAGTAAGTGATGTTGATTTCACAACTGCTGGAAACAAAGAAGTAACAGTAAGCCATACATATGGTGATGTCACAAAGGAAGTTGTTATTCCTATAAGCGTATCAGATGCAACAGTTAAGAATATTACAATAACAGCACCTAACACAACAAGATTTTATACAGACACAGAATATGATGCAGATGCTTATGTAGAAGGTCTTACAATAACAGCTGATTATTCAGATGGTTCAGCTAAGGTTATTCAGGGTACAGATTCAGTTAAGGCTTATGTAAAGGCTAAGGCTGCTGAACTTGATACAACTAAGGCAGGCGAGTACACATATGTAGTAGAATACAATGGTGCTAAGGCTGAATATACACTTGAAGTTGTTAAACCTACAGTACATTCACTTAAAGTAGATGTATATCCAACAACTACTACATACGTTAAGGGTGCTGACTTTAGTTCAG
>ENA-OPDG01000121-OPDG01000121.1-human-gut-metagenome-genome-assembly--contig:-NODE-121-length-74073-cov-10.847429_pt1 | contig 74073 bp, 64 predicted proteins | sample MGYA00241259_ERZ501498 | MGnify/ENA primary metagenome ERZ501498 (study PRJEB25962, sample SAMEA2042582) | human gut metagenome | biome: human gut; feature: human-associated habitat; material: faeces... | reverse complement strand
CCGTTCCGTTCACATAGATTTCAAGGTCAGCCATCAGCCGGGGGAAATCCGGGTGCGCCGCCAGCTCACACAGCAGGGTATTGTCTATCCTCCCGCTTTTCAGCAGGTCAATCATTTCATCACTCAAACGCAGGTCTGCAAGATCGGCGTTTGGGTGATTTTTCATTTCAGACAGCCCCAGCAGATAATCAGCGGTCACACCGTAAAACTTCGCCAGCCGGATAAGGGCATAGTGGCTGATGTCCTTGAAGTCTTCCGTTTCGTAACTGCCCAGCGCAGACTTGGAAAGCCCGGTCTGCTCCGCAAGCTGCCCCAGCGTCAAGCCACGCTCCACACGTAGGTCTTTTAATCGCTCTTGTATGGATAAAGACATATTCACCCTCCTTGCTAGCTCAACGAAAGAGAAGCCGTTATGCTATGTACTATGCTCATAGCATAACGGCATAGGCATTTACAGTTTTATTTTACCATTTGCTACATCTTCACGAAATTTATCAACAAGCTTCGCTGTCAGCTTGGATTTACCGTAGTGTTCAAGTACAAAAGTACGATAACTTTTTCCATCTACAAGCACATCACTTTTTCTGGTCAACAACCAATTTCCGTTACCTCCTCCCTGTTCTCTAATATTCCAGTCTTTCCCATATCTTTTATAGATTTCATCTTTTTTACCTTGAACAGACATTGATTCGCTTGGAATATAAACAATTTGCATAATAGCTCCTCCTTTATTTTGTGCAAGAAGACCAGAAACCTGAATTTGTCTTTTATCTTTTTTTGATTATATCACAAATCCGAGAGCGTGGAAATAGGGAGTTTTTCAGGCTGATTTCCTACCTCTTGGATATACGGCACAGGCGGTCAAAAAGGTGTAGACTTGGGATAGTTCATCGATGGACAAGCACCTTGGAAACAGAACACGCCAAAGAAAACGGAGGGACGCATGAGCAAAAGACCCTATCAACACCTGCCGCCGCTGGAACACAGGCCGGACGGCTCCCCCTACCGCATAACCCCGCCCCAGAAGAGACGAGCCAGCGGCCTGATACGCCGGGAGTGCTGCAACTGCGAGGACGGAAACTGCCTTGCGCTGGACGATGGCGACACCTGCGCCTGTCCGCAGATGATTTCGTTCTCCGTCTGCTGCAAGTGGTTCCGCTGGGCGGTCTTGCCGCTGGACAGGACGCTGGAAGCGGAGATTTACCGGGACAGGGACTTGAAACGCTGTGCGGAGTGCGGCGGTGTGTTCGTCCCGAAGTCCAACCGGGGCAAATACTGCCCGGACTGCGCCGCCAGAGTTCACAGGCGGCAGAAAACAGAAAGTGAACGGAAAAGGAGGTCTGCTGTGGACAGTTAAGAGCGGGAAAAGCCTTGATTTGCAAGGCTCCGCAAGCCCTCAACCGGGGCGGCTGGTATCATTTATCATTCGCCCCGGAAAACGGGCCTCTAACCGTCCACAAAACACGCTATGACAAACACGATTTATATTCACCAGCCGGAAAAGGCGTTCAGTTTCACCCGGCTCCCCAATTTCCTTTTTGAAGCACCCACATTCCAGCCCTTGAGCAACGAAGCGAAGGTGCTGTATGCCTTTGTCCTGCGCCGGGCGGAGTTGTCCCGGAAGAACGGCTGGGCGGACGAGTACGGGCGGGTCTACCTGTACTACCCCATCTGCGAGGTGGTCGCTTTGCTCCGCTGCGGGCGGCAGAAAGCGGTCAACACCCTGCGGGAGTTGCAGTATGCGGGGCTGGTGGAAATCCAGAAACAGGGCTGTGGAAAACCCAACCGCATTTACCCGAAATCCTATGAAGCGGTTCCAAACACCGACTTCAAGAAATCCGGTTATGGTACGCCGGAGGGCTGAAAACCGTACTTGGCGAGTACGAAAATCAATCCTCTTGAAGTACGGAAATCTGACGGTATATAGAAATACAGAGATTAAAACCATCTATTTACATTCATTCCATTCCAATCCTATCAGAGATATTTTCGGCGGGAAAACCCGCCGGAAAGGAATGGAATGGGGAAAGGAGTTCAATGGCACAACACGCAATTTTGCGATTTGAGAAGCACAAGGGCCACCCGGCGGGGCCGCTGGAAGCCCACCATGAACGGAAAAAGGAGCAGTACGCCAGCAACCCGGACATTGACACCAGCCGGAGCAAGTACAATTTCCACATCGTCAAGCCGGATGGCCGCTACTACCATTTCATTCAGAGCCGCATCGAGCAGGCCAGATGCCGCACCCGCAAGGACAGCACTCGGTTTGTGGACACGCTGATTACCGCCAGCCCGGAGTTTTTCAAGGGCAAGTCCCCAAAGGAGATAGCGGCCTACTTCCAGAGGGCGGCGGACTTCCTCATTGACCGGGTGGGCCGGGAGAACATCGTTTCGGCTATGGTACACATGGATGAAAAAACGCCCCATCTGCACTTGGTCTTTGTGCCGCTGACAAAGGACAACCGCCTGTGCGCCAAAGAAATTATCGGCAACCGGGCCAATCTGACGAAGTGGCAGGACGATTTTCACGCCTGTATGGTGGAGCAGTACCCCGACCTGGAGCGTGGGGAAAGCGCCAGCAAGACGGGCCGGAAGCATATCCCCACCCGGCTGTTCAAACAGGCGGTCAACCTCTCCAAACAGGCGAGGGCCATTGAAGCGGTTCTCTCCGGCATTACCCCGCTGAACGCCGGAAAGAAGAAAGAGGAAGCCCTCTCCATGCTGAAAAAGTGGTTTCCGCAGATGGAGAACTTCTCCGGGCAACTGAAAAAATACAAGGTCACAATCAATGACTTGTTAGCGGAAAATGAAAAGCTGGAAGTCAGGGCAAAGGCCAGCGAAAAAGGCAAGATGAATGACACGATGGAACGGGCGAAGTTAAAAAGCGAACTGGACGATATGCGGCGGCTGGTTGACCGTATCCCGCCGGAGATTTTAGCGGAACTGAAACGGCAACAGCGGCAGCATGGAAAGGAAAGGTGATCTTATAAGTAATATCAGATACAAAAAGGAAATCGAAATCGTGACTTTTCAGGGAAAGGAAATCACACTGGAAAATCTCTCCCCGGTGTTCACGCCGGAACAGGAAGCAGCCAAACGCCGGGAACTGGAACAGCAGCTTTATGAGGTGTTCCGCAAGTACGCCGACAAGCGGGAGAGTGAGGAAGCCGGGACATAAGGTTTTCCAAACCCATCATTGATTTGCGGGGCTGCTGGCGGTATAATAGAACTGTCAGCAGCTCCGTTTCTTTTTTAAGAAAAGGAGCGACAATATGAACAATCGGATAGACGCAATCTATGCAAGACAATCGGTAGACAAAAAGGACAGCATTTCCATTGAAAGCCAGATTGAATTTTGCAAATACGAGTTGAAAGGCGGTAACTGCAAGGAATACACAGACAAAGGGTACAGCGGCAAGAACACAGACCGTCCGAAGTTTCAAGAACTGGTGCGGGACATCAAGCGGGGCTTGATTGCAAAGGTCGTGGTTTACAAGCTCGACCGTATCAGCCGTTCCATTCTGGACTTTGCCAACATGATGGAGCTGTTCCAGCAGTACAATGTGGAGTTTGTGTCCTCTACGGAAAAGTTTGATACCTCCACGCCGATGGGACGGGCCATGCTGAATATCTGTATCGTGTTCGCCCAGCTTGAACGGGAAACGATACAGAAGCGGGTGACGGACGCTTACTACTCCCGCAGTCAGCGGGGCTTCAAGATGGGCGGGAAAGCCCCTTACGGCTTCCACACCGAGCCTATCAAAATGGACGGTATCAACACAAAGAAGCTGGTGGTAAACCCGGACGAAGCGGCCAATATCCGGCTGATATTTGAGATGTACGCCCAGCCCACAACCTCTTACGGGGACATTACCCGGTACTTTGCCGAACAGGGGATTTTGTTCTACGGCAAGGAACTGATACGCCCCACACTGGCGCAGATGTTACGCAATCCCGTCTATGTGCAGGCGGACTTGGATGTGTACGAATTTTTCAAAAGCCAGGGTACGGTTATCGTCAATGACGCCGCCGACTTTACGGGGACAAACGGCTGTTATCTGTATCAGGGGCGGGATGTGAAGCCCAGCAAGAAAAACGACTTGAAAGACCAAATGCTGGTGCTGGCTCCCCATGAGGGCATTGTTCCGGCGGATATATGGCTGGCTTGCCGCAAGAAGCTGATGAACAACATGAAAATCCAGTCCGCCCGAAAAGCCACCCACACATGGCTGGCGGGGAAAATCAAGTGCGGGAACTGCGGATATGCGCTTATGAGTATCTTCAATCCGTCCGGCAGGCAATATCTCCGCTGTACGAAACGGCTGGACAATAAAAGCTGTCCGGGCTGTGGGAAAATCATCACTTCCGAACTGGAAGCGGTGGTTTACCAGCAGATGGTGAAGAAGCTGGAAAAGCACAAGACGCTGACGGGCAGGAAGAAAGCGGCAAAGGCCAATCCCAAAATCGCCGCCCTGCAAGTAGAGCTTCTCCATGTGGACAGCGAGATTGAAAAGCTGGTGGACAGTCTGACGGGCGCGAACAATGTCCTGCTCTCCTATGTGAATGTGAAGATAGCGGAACTGGACGGGCGCAAGCAGGAACTTGTGAAGCAGATAGCCGAGCTGACGGTGGAAACCATCAGCCCGGGACAGGTCAACCAGATTTCCGGCTACCTCGACACATGGGACGATGTATCCTTTGACGACAAGCGGCGGGTGGTGGATTTGATGATTACCACCGTTGCCGCCACAAGCGACAGCTTGAACATTACATGGAAAATCTGACGGGCGGTAATCCTCCCGTCAGACCGTTACCCTGTGTAGTCCCTTGTAAACTGTACTTTCCAGCCTAATAAACCAATTTATATGCCCAATGTCCATTTCTGCTGTATTTCACGAGTTTTCTCTCGGCTGTCAATCCTGCAAGAACCCGATTTGCCGTTGCGGCCGAAACGCCGCACAGCGCACGGACATCTGCGTTCATAATAAACTCATGCGTTTCCAGGAACTTCTCAATCTGCCTCCAGCGAACCGTCGCCTTATCCATCGCTCCATCGCTCATTTCATCACTCGTATTAATGGCATCCATGAGCGATGCTTTGATAGCTGAGAGCATGAACTCGATAAACACCGTAGACTCTCCTGCATTGTTGGAGGCATTGATGGCCTCGTAATACTCCTGCTGGCGGTCATGGATGATAGACTCCACCGGCAGCCAAGCAAAGGCAGGATTCCACTTGGAAAGCAGCAGCGTATGCCACAGGCGTCCGACGCGGCCATTTCCATTGGCAAAGGGGTGGATCAACTCAAACTCATAATGGAACACGCAGCTGCGGATCAGCATATGCACATCGCTGTTCTTGACCCAATCCAGCAGTTCCATGACTAAATTGGGAACATACTGCGGCAGCGTGCCAAAATGTAGGACATGCCCTTCCTGGTCAACGACGCCGACGGGCTTGGAGCGGAACACCCCGGACTCATCCACCAGCCCCCGGGTCATGATGCCGTGAGCGGTCAGCAGGTCATCCACAGAGTAGGGGTCAAGCTCCTCCAATCGCTCATAGATCTCATAGGCATTTTTAACCTCGGCAATATCTTTGGGCGGAGTCAGAACCTGCTTGCCGTTCAGAACTGCGGTGACCTGTTCTAAACTCAAAGTGTTCTGTTCAATGGCCAGAGAGCCGTGGATCGTCCGGATACGGTTTGTCCGCCGTAAAGTTGGGTTCGCAGACAGCTGATTGGTGGAAGTCAGCTTGCCCACCAGTTCGGCGATTTCCGCAATCTCATGGATCATCGTATTTGTAATTTCAAAAGGAGGTTTCTTATTCCTCATAGAAACACCTCATGCAAAAGATTCATTCGACCGTATTATACCACACATCGCTCATTTCATCAATCATTTTTGGTGACATGATTGAGTGATGGAGCGTATTGCTTATATAAAAATGAGCCCTGAGAGGCAACTCTCCGGGCCGTTTCAATTTAGATGGTTATTCTTCAATTCGAACCCATGCACAGATATCCCAAACTGATTTCGAGTCAAGCCGTTCATGCCCACTCGCATAAATCTGTAGAAAATAGATTTGCTGTGGCTCAAACGAGAATTGCAGGCCTCCTTTATGTAAAATGAAAGCAAAAACGGGAGGCGCTGATATGGTCGCAGGGCACATGACAAAGAAAAATGGGTATTGGTACTTGATTCTTATGGTGAGGGATGAGACGGGCCGGTTAAAGCAGAAGTGGATTTCAACCCACCTTCGGGTGGAGGGAAATAAAAAGAAAGCAGAAGCAATGCTCCTTGCCGCTCGACGGGAATATACGGATTTCGCCGAAACACAAAAGCGCAGCAGCGATGTTCTCGTCAGCCACTACCTCACGACCTGGGTCAAGAGTTGTCGTGGAAAAGTTTCATTTGGCACCTACGAAGAATACCAGAACTGCATTAATAACAGAATTGCCCCTTACTTCAAAGAACGGAATATTTTGCTTTTAGATCTGAAACCGGCAGATATTCTGGATTACTACAATTCGCTATATGCCAAAGGCCTTACGGGAAATACAGTCTTGCACTATCATGTGCTTCTCCGCAAGGCCTTGAAGGAGGCAAGCATGCGGGGTTTCATTCAGAATGACCCGACAGACTTTATTCCACGACCTAAAAAGGAGCAGTCTGCTGCGGATTGCTATTCTCCGGAGGAATGCAGAAAATTACTCAATGCGCTTCATGATGATCCACTTGAACTTCCCATTACGTTGGCCGTTCTGTATGGACTGCGGCGCAGCGAAGTTTTGGGGCTGCGATGGGGTGCTATTGATTATGAGCGAGCCACAATTACCATTTCACATTCCGTAACATCGACCGCAGTTAATGGGAAGCGGCAGCTGATCGCGAAGGACAAATTAAAGCGCAAGTCCAGCTTTCGAACATTGCCGCTTATGCCACAGGTTGCAGCTATGCTCCAGAATGCCGCGATCCAGCGTTATGGGACACAGCCTCCGCCTAATGAGGAATACATCTGTGTGAATGGGACGGGGCAGTTGTTTACACCCGACTATCTATCTGAGCATTTCAAAACAATTCTCGCAAAGAACAACTTGCGCAGGATTCGATTTCATGATTTGCGGCATAGCTGTGCCAATTTGCTGATCTCTGCCCGTGTGCCGCTGATAGAGGTACAGCAGTGGTTGGGGCACAGCAGCCTGTCAACTACGGCGGATTTATATTCGCATCTGGAGTATGCCGCCAAGGAGCAAAATGCTCGCGTCATCTCGCAGATGTTACTTTGACAAAAGAAAGGAGAACACCATGGCGTTTGATATCATGAATCTTTTCGAAGAAACGGAAAACGTAATTACAGAATTGGACGAAGGGAACGAGCTGGCTGCGGTGGATTTTGCCAACCGTATTTCATCTATGTCGCCCTCGTGTTCGGCAACCAAAAGCTATGCAGTCTACCAGGACGATGCCGTCATAAGATACGCCCAATGGTTTATAGCCTGTAACAAGGAACTCGGGATTGACCGTTGCATAGACGGCCTGCACCAATATGCCAGTAGATTCTGGTATGCGGATACACCGATACTCACGGAAGAAGGCGTGGCAACGGCGGTTCAGATGGTGGACGCCCTGTTTTCCTATTCTCAAAAAGTACTGGACAAGCATCCGATCGACATTTTACTGATTGATGCCCAACACGAGTGCTTGAATGGCGAAACCTTTGCTATGTTTACAGCGGGAGGAATGCGGAGTTGCATCTGTATGTACCGAATGCAAAGTGAGGAGGTAAACCCTATCCATGTACTGCTGCACGAATTGGGTCATTTGCTCCACATCAAGGCGACCGGGACACTGACTGATGTTCCTGACTCTTTCAAGGAACATTTGCTGGGACTGGGCATAGATTGCAGGAAGCTGACCACAGCGCAGCTTCAGGAACTGTTTGCAGATACATTTATGCTGGCTGTTGTTTGCAGACAGCCTGAATTAGGAATGCCGAAACCGGGATTTTCAGAAAGAGTACTTATGGCTTGTTATACATACATTCGCTCACTTTTGACAGCATAAAATAATTCGACAAACTGCGCTCTACAATAGCAATAGAATAATGCGGAAAGGAGTATTGCGTATGGAATTGATTGCTTCACTCTTCTGTCATGTTTCCGAAAGTATACCTGAAGCGGAGATACAGCGGGAACTGCAAAGACAACATGATATACTTGCTCAGAATGCAGCGAGCTCCGGTCGGACAATTGAGCATTGCTTTTTCCATGTGGGCGAGTTCAACTTGGAAGATCCGGATCAGGTCTTGCTTCGTTTTTTGCAACGCGCGCAGGCCGATGATCTTGGGCTTGTTCTTGTAGAAAGCAAGGATTTATTTCCCTTGTCGCAGCAAGCACATATACCATGCATGGAGGTGTGCTTTGTACGGGAGGGTGTGCAAGAAATCCTTGGAAATAAAGATGTCCAAGTGGCTGAAGAAGACCTCCGGCCAAAGAATGTATATATGTACTGGGGCTTTTAGTTGAAATTTGTCGGAAACTATGCCACAATAGGAATACCTTTCCAGAGAGGATGTGTATGTTGTGGACGCAGTTTCCCATTATCTGAATAGTATCCTCGCACCCAGGCTGCGCGGCTATGGTGTTTCGGAACACTTTCTGCTACGTACCATTGGTATCATTCATACACAGATGACCTCTCTTCTGCGCCATTGGGATGATCGGGTTTTCAAAAATACCGTTTTACTGCTTGGCCTGGAAGAAGGCAGCTTTTATGAACCTCGGGCAAAAATCGATATTCGCTGTTTTGTGGTCGTCGCCATTCGAAACAGTCCCATTGAAACGATCCAGAGTGACGCCTATGGAGAGGCCGGACTGAGTAAATCGCTACCCAGCAAAGATGTGAAGGAAATTACATCGGAGGCCATTCGCTATTTCAGTAAGCAGGATTTTGCTGAAATGTGCAGACAGGCAAAGCTTAGCGCAAGACAGAATTTGTATCAGGAACTCGCAAATGAGTACCCTGTCGCATGGGCTGCGCTGAAGCACCTTGCCGCAACGAACAGCAAGACCGTTGATTATCCGAAAGTATCCGTTTCCGAACCTTATTTTCTGGAAGGCGTAGATAAAGAGACAGAGATTACTGCAACGTCTGGTGAGATGAAAACAGGAATTTACGATGGCTATTCTCCCGAAATAGAGCCGCCGCTTATGGCTTTTCTAAAAATGCTTTCCGCCGACTCCAATGGCGCGTTGATCGTTGATTCGTTGAAGTCCGTTACGAGAAACATTACCAAGTTACTCAGTATCCTTGAGTTTCTTCTTACGCGAGACCTTATATTTGCATCAACAAACTACTACATGGAGAACGGACATGTCGAACGTCGTATGAAACCTTTGCGTGCAGGCCATAGTACGAATGACATGCTGCGCAACGTCTCTAATACGAGTGGTCTGGGCTATAAGCACAAGGCAGCATTAAGCCAGTATGCCAAGCAAGCTAAATCAACTGAATAAATGTTGTGAACCCGTACCTAACCCGGTACGGGTTCTTTTTTGTTCGGCAGCCGCAAGTTGGCTGCCGTTTCTTCATAGTATCAATACAGGAGGTGTCTCATGAAAAATAAGCAAATAATCGTTCGTTGTACGTATTCCGATACGGACCAGATGCTGGCAGAACTCATCCAAGAGTCCTTTCGGTTCTTTCTTCAAAAAGAGCTTTTTGCCCTGGCTATTCGCCAGCCGATGTAGTATTGTTGTGACGATGAATGGTCGCTTATTTCGGGAGGACAGTTTATGTACTTAGAGATAAGCAACCCTATGGATTATCATGTGGCATTATACATCAGACTGTCAAAGGAGGATGAGAGCGAAGGACCATCGCAGAGCGTGACCAATCAGAAGTCCCTTTTAGATGAATTTGTCCAAAAGCACCGTTTACAAGTTTATGACACCTACATTGACGATGGCTGGAGCGGCACAAACTTTGATCGCCCTGCGTTTCAGCGCATGGTGGCGGACATCGAGGCAAAAAAAGTCAACATGGTTATCACAAAAGACCTCTCCCGTTTAGGGCGTGATTACATTATGACAGGCCACTATATGGAGCGATACTTTCCTGAGCATCGGGTACGGTATATTTCACTTTTAGATGGTATCGACACTGGTGTGGAATCCAGTGCCAACGACATCACCCCGTTCCGTGCCATCATGAATGACATGTACGCCAAGGACATTTCCAAGAAGATCAAATCTGTCAAGCGGGATAAGCAGCGCAAGGGACAGTTTATCGGTGGAAAGCCGATGTACGGCTACAAGATGCACCCCACAGAGAAGAACAAAATTATCGTTGACGAAGAAGTTGCGCCTGTGGTGCGGCGGATATTTGCCATGGCGCTGGACGGTATGAGCTGCCGCAAAATTGCCGCCACGCTGAATGAGGAACACGTTCCCACACCTGCGGCTTATTGCGGCTGGAACATGGGGCGCAAAGGCCCTTATGCAGGACTGTGGAGCAGCGAGCGTATCTCAGAGATGCTGCAGAATGAAACCTATATCGGCAATATGGTACAGGGGCGGCAGGTGAAGATCAGCTATAAGTCCAAGAAGTGTCTACATCAGGAACGAGAGAATTGGGTGGTGGTAGAAAATACCCATGAGCCGTTGATCGATGCTGAGAGCTTCCGCAAAGTGCGTATGCTGGTGAATAGCCGAAAACACACCAGAAGTCGTACCTATGATTTTTTGCTGAAAGGTTTGGTGTTTTGCCATGAGTGCGGCTATCCGCTGGCGGTAGTCAATCGACCCAATGCCAGTGGTGAAGTTGCACTGTATTTTGTGTGCCGGACATATCAGCGCTTTACCAAGGCAGGCGTTTGTTCCTGCCATTCAATAAGGGAGTCAAAACTGACGGAAGCGGTGCTGGCCAAGGTGCGTGAGGTTTGCAAAGATTATTTGAAGCCACAGGCACTATTGCCTATGGCGGAGAGAGCAGTCAAGGAAGCGTCGCAAGAAGAAAAAGCCGCGGCGGAGATCACTGCCCTGCAAGGCAAGATCACCAGCCTGACGGAAAACCTTGACCGGATGTATACCGACCGGCTTTCCGGGCTTCTGCCGGAGACGGACTTTCAGCGTATCTTTACCCGCATCAAAGAGGAACGAGGGCGGTTGGAAGAACGTATCCGGGATTTGGAACAACAGCAGAAAAGCCCCGTCAGTCAAGAGAACAGAGCAAAAGAACTGGTGCAGCGCTTCCTGAATACTGCCTACGCCAGCCGGGAACTGCTGGTGAGCCTGATCGAGCGGATCGAGCTGACGGAGGACAAAGAGATCATCATCAAATTCCGTTTCGCAGAGCTTCAGCAAGTGGAATAAATCTAGTTATATCAACGGTTTGCGCCGATTCAAGAGGCGCAATTTTGTGGGCAAGATCACTTACAATAGCCGATGCGCTATGTCTCCCGCATCGAGAAGAAGGCGCTGGCGAAGCTGGAGGAGGCCTTACAGGGGCGAATTTAGAAACAAAAAAACAATAATTTCCCTTAAAGAAAGATATTTATCGGATGTGCGAATAGCAAAAAACTGCGGAACTTTTTAACGGATATTTGACGGAAAAACTTTTTTTTCACAAAGAACGGAAGGCGTCTGGTCATATTGCATGAGAAAATATCTGTATCATATGGAAAATTTTCTTACGGCAGATATTGCCTTTCCGGTGGGGGAACAGATATAATGAACAATTAGAGACATACACACCTGTGTGGGAGGAACCAAAAAGAATGAGAAACATCAAGTGCGGCGTGGCGGATATCCGCAAGCGCGTCTTTGCCGAGGTGGCGAAGCTGGCCTACGAGGGCGGCGACTACACCCGGATCGAGAAGCTGCCCTATGAGATCATACCCGGCGAGATCGGGCGGCAGCGGGAATCCGTCTTTCTGGAGCGCGCCATCGTGGGCGAGCGGATCCGGCTGGCTATGGGACTGCCCCTGCGTCCGGTGACGGAGCATTCGCTGCTGTCCGACGGCGTGGAGGAGAGCGCCATCGCGGAGAAGTACTACGACCCCCCGCTGATCAACGTCATCAAATATGCCTGCAACGCCTGTGCGCCCACCCACTATGAGGTGACCAGCGCCTGTCAGGGCTGTCTGGCGCGGCACTGCCAGCACGCCTGTCCCAAGGGCGCCATCCGGACGGAGAGAGGGCAGGCGGTCATCGACCAGAACCTGTGCATCAAGTGCGGCAAGTGCAAGGACGCCTGTTCCTATCAGGCCATCATCAAGTTCACCCGCCCCTGTCAGGAGGCCTGCGGTATGCACGCCATCGGGCAGGATGAGCATGGTCGGGCGGATATCGACTACGACAAGTGCGTCAACTGCGGTATGTGTCTGGTGAACTGCCCCTTTGGCGCCATTGTGGATAAGGGCCAGCTGTTCCAGTTGATCCACGCCATCAAGAAGGGCGATAAGGTGGTCGCCATCATCGCACCGGCATTCTGGGGACAGTTCGGCGACAACGTGACGCCGGGGCAGATCCGGGAGGCCATGAAGCTGCTGGGCTTCGACTCGCTGGTGGAGGTGGCCATCGGCGCCGACCTGTGCGCCATCGAGGAGGCGGAGGAATTCCTGCGGGATGTGCCGGAGAAGCAGCCGTTTATGGCGACCTCCTGCTGCCCGGCGTGGTCGGTCATGGCCAAGAAGGAGTTCCCCGGCTTTGCACCGTACATTTCCATGACCATGACGCCCATGGTGCTGACGGCTCGCCTGCAGAAGCAGAAGGACCCCAGCTGCCGGGTGGCGTTCATCGGGCCCTGCGCCGCCAAGAAGCTGGAGGCCAGCCGCCGCTCCATCCGCAGCGATGTGGACTTCGTGCTGACCTTTGAGGAGCTGCGGGGGATGTTCGACGCCAAGGGCATCGACTTTGACCAGATCGAGGACAACACCGCTCACTATGAGGCGTCGGCTCCCGGCGTGGGCTTTGCCGCCGGCGGCGGCGTAGCCAAGGCGGTAGAGGACGTGATCCACCGGCTCCACCCGGAGGTGGAGGTCAAGACTGTGGCGGCGGAGGGCCTGGAGAACTGCCGCAAGATGCTGCGTGCCGCCCGGACGGGCAAGTACGACGGTTATCTGCTGGAGGGCATGGCCTGCCCCGGCGGATGCATCGCCGGCGCCGGTACGGTGCAGCCCGCGGAGAAGTCCCGCCGGAACCTGGAGCGCTACAAGGAGGCGGCTCCCATGAGCAACCCCTTGGATACGCCGTATCTGGAGGATATCCATCTGGTGTACGAGAACCCGGACGAGTGGGATCGCGTAGGCCGCCACTAAGCCCCGATACAAGACGAAATACCCCCGCGCCGTTCAAAACGGCGCGGGGGTTTTGCATCTCAGTCGTCACCGCCCAGCACGGTACGGTAGTAGTCGTACTGGATCATCAGCTTGGCGTAGGTATACTTTGTGGGGATCAGGGCGTTGATGCTGTCCACATAGTCCTCCGCCACTGTGACGCCGGGGGCGGGGGTAAACGTGCGGGAGCGCGCCTCGTAGACGCCGGCGGCGGTGGCCCAGCTGTTACCGGCGGCGGTGGGCAGGATCACCAGCGGGATAGAGCCACCGGCACTGGCGGCATTGTAGCTGTCGTCCAGAATGTCCCGGCCCGACAGGAGCCGGGAGTCGTAGGGGAGACCAAACAGGTTGCTGAGGGTGGGGACGATATCCACGGCGCTGCACGGAATATCCACCGTCACGGGCTCCTCCATGCTGCCGCACCAGAGGATCAGGGCGTTGCGGTAGCGGGAGGTGTCCAGCTCCGTGTCCTGACGGCCCGTCAGCTCGACGTAGTAGTCCACATCCGCCTCCGCCAGTATATAGGGGTAGTGGTCGGCGGACAGGCAGATCACCGTGTCGTCAGCGATCCCATTGGCCTCCAGCTTCTCCAGCATATAGGTCAGGGCCGCCTCCAGCTCCAGATTGGCGGCGACATAGGCCTGTACCGGCGTGGAGGCGTCGGGGTAGGCGGCTTGGGCGGCGGCACGGTTCTTGGCGGCCATGGCGTGACCCCAACCGTAGCCGCCGTGACCGCTGACGGTCATGTAGTAGGCGTGGAAGGGCTGTCCCGTGGCGAGATAGGTATCCACGTAGCTGTCCATCGTGGCCTCCATCATCTCCAGATCGGAGTAGGGCCAGCCGCTGCCGGAGCTGCTGGGCAGCGTCAGGCCGTTGCCGATGCCCTGATAGTCGTAGCCCAGATTGGGGTGGGTGGCGTCGCGGTTATAGTAGTTGTAGGTGTTGTCGTGCCACGCGGGGGTCTGATAGCCCAGCGCGCGGAACTGGTTGCCCAGCGCCAGCGGCATATAGTCGTTGCGGCTGGCCCAGAAGCTGACGTTGTTGTCGATCCATGTGGGCAGCAGGCCGGTGAGGACGGCAAATTCGCCGCCGGTGGTGGACTGCCCCCAGCCGGGCTGGTAGTAGTTGGTGCAGACGAAGCCCTCGTGGGTCAGGCGGTACAGCGTAGGGGTCAGCTCCTCGGAGATGAACCACGGCGAAAAGGCCTCCGCCGTCAGCAGGATCAGATTCTTGCCCTTGAACATCCCGGTATACTCGTTTTGCCGGGAGGGGGTACGCGACGCCACATAGCGGTGGATGGAGGATAGCGTGCTGTTGGACGCGGAATCCGCCAGCGCGGCAAAATCGATGTCCAGCGTGTTGTAGCCGTAGACCACAGGCTCCGGCGTGACGTCCTCCACCGGCTCCTCCGGCTGGGGCAGAGAGGGCAGCGGCGGCGCGGGGGTGCCGGTCAGGGCATAGGTCAGCTCCAGACCGAGACTGCTGCCCAGACCGAACTTGGACACGGCGCTGTCGGTGTTGAAGTCGTAGGTGTAGAGGGCGGCGTTGGGGCCGAGGCGGAACAGCACGGCGCTGCCGCCGATGGTCAATACGGAAAGGCCCGCCATGACCAGCAGCACTGTGCGGCCTGTCCGCGCCTCCGGCACGATACGGCGGCGCAGGACGATGGCCAGCACCAGCGGGAGCATGGCCAGCAGGATAAACGGCAGGCGCGTCAGGATGATCTCCAGAATGGTGGCGGCGAAGTCGCCCACCACATGGCCGGTCATGGTGACCATAAAGGTCAGGGCGAAATAGGTCTTGAAGTAGCTTTTGCAGCAGTACTGCACGCAGACGAATACAGACCACAGGAGCGTCAGGCACAGGCTGACCCAGCGGACGGTCTTGCGCCACGGCAGCAGGCCGCACAGCAGGCTCAACAGCAGACCACCCCCGATCGCCGCCAGCGCGATGGGCAGCAGCGCCCCATCGAAAAACACGGAGGCGGGATCAAAGGCGCGGAGCAGCAGCTCATGGTATAGCAGCGCCAGCGGGAAAAAGACCCAGCTTAGCGGGATACGGCGCAGGCCGGCAAGCCTGTCGCGGGGGATTTCGTTCTCTTGCATGGGGTACAGCCACCTTACGAATGCCGGCAAATACCGGCAGAATACCCCATATTTTAACACGCTTTTTTGCAAACTGCAACAAGCGGTTCAGTCGTCCCAACCCATTTTTTCACGGTGACCGAAGGCGATGGCATCCTTGCCGTATTTGCCCCGGATGGCGTCCATGGCGCTTTCCAGCTGCTCCTGCCGCTGGTCGCGGAGGGGCGCGTCGCCCGCCAGCAGATCCAGCTGCTGGTAGGAGTCGGCGCTCTCCGTGATGTACAGGGCGGTGACGGACAGCAGCCGGATGGGGGTAGGCGCTTTCCAGAGCTGTTGGGTCAGTGTAAGCGCCGCGTTGTAGATGTCCCGCATCAGGTGGGTGGGACCGGGCAGACGCATCTGGCGGCTGACCGTCCGGAACTGGGCGTCCCGGACGCCCACGGCTACGCCGCCGCAGTACAGCCCCTGCTGCCGCAGCCGCCCGGCCACGCTGTCGCTGAGCGTCTGCAAGCCGCCGCGCACCTGCTCCCAGCGGGTCAGGTTTTCCGGAAAGGTGGTGCTATTGCCCACGGACTTTACCGACTCATGCTCGTGCTGGGGGCGGACAGGGGCGTCGTCCAGCCCGTTGGCGTAGCGGTGGAGCTGCACGCCCGTCTTGCCCATGAGCTGCTCCAGCATCTCCGGCTTGCACGCCGCCAGCTGCCCGATGGTCTCCACGCCGTACTGCGCCAGTGTGCGCCGGGCGGCGCGGCCCACATACAGCAAATCGCCCACCGGCAGCGGCCACACCATGTCCCGCCAGTTCTCCCGGGAGATCACGGTGGTGGCGTCCGGCTTCTTGTAGTCGCTGCCCAGCTTGGCGAACACCTTGTTGAAGGAGACGCCCACGGAGATGGTCAGCCCCAGCTCCTGCCGCAGACGGCCGCGGATATCGTCCGCCAGCTGCCGGGCGTCGCCGCCGAACAGGTGGAGGCTGCCGGTCACGTCCAGCCAGCTCTCGTCGATGCCGAAGGGCTCCACCAGATCGGTGTACTGCCCGTAGATGGCGTTGACCCGGCGGGAGTAGTCGGCGTACAGATTGTGGTGGGGCGGCAGGAGGACGAGGTGGGGACACTTCTGCTTGGCCTGCCACACCGTCTCCGCCGTCTGGACACCCATCTGCTTGGCGGGCTCGTTTTTCGCCAGAATGATGCCGTGCCGGGAGGCGGGGTCGCCGCAGACGGCCACCGGCACATTTTGCAGCGCCGGCTTCTCCAGCAGCTCCACCGACGCGAAAAAGCAGTTCAGATCACAGTGGAAAATGATGCGGTCGGCCACGGCAGACCCTCCTCTCAAGTGGAATGTTTGTTCTATTATACCACAGGCGGCGGCGTTTGAAAAGAGAAAAAAGCAGACGCGCCCGCAGGCGCGTCTGCCGTTGTGTTTACTTGTGCAGCAGGGGGCTGAGGGGCTTGTAGATCAGGAAGCACAGCGCCACGTCCAGAAGGCCCTTGCACAGGGTGAAGGGGACGTTGAACACCAGCAGGCAGTTGAACAGGGCGTTGCCGGTGGGGATCTGCGCCACAGTGCCAAGGATCTCCTGATACATCCCCACGATGCCCTCCAGCGGCAGGCCGTACAGCACCACATAGGCGGGGTAGACGATGAAATAGTTCAGAGGCAGGCTGATGAGCGCCATGGCGGCGGCGCCGGCCACAGAGCCCCACAGAGCGCCGGAACGGTTCTTGTGCTTCTTGTAGATAATACCGGCGATGAAGGCGAAGGTAGCGCCCAGCAGGAAGTTGGACAGCTCGCCCACGCAGGCGCTGGAGCCGAAGGGCAGATGCAGCAGGTTCTTCACAAACTGGATGGCGACGCCGTAGACGGGGCCGAGGGAGAACGTGCCAAGCAGGGCGGGCAGGTCGGAGATGTCCAGCTTGACGAACGCGGGCATGACGGGGATGGAGAACTCCACGAACTGGAGGACGGCGGCCACCGCTGCCAGCAGGGCGGCGACCGCGATACGATGGGTCTTTTGCTTCTGAGTCATAAAAAAACACTCCTTCTTGATGATAAACACCCGGAAAATTGCCTTCCAAGGTGTACGCATCAAAAAAGAGCATTACAAAAATGCCATACACGCCTTCTCTCATCCAGACTATACTGTCGGTACCGGAATCGCACCGGTTCCTGCGGCTCACGCCGCTCGCGGACTATACCGCCGGTGGGGAATCACACCCCGCCCCGAAGACAAATATGCGGTTGTTTTCGACTCATATGATACACCATGTTCCCACAAAATGCAACTGTTTTCTCTATGGGATCGGAACATATCGTTCATCGGAAATTATTTATCGAATTACAATAAATAATGATTGACAAACGATATGCACTGTGCTATGCTGACCACAGAAAGGATGTGGTGATATGAAGCGTATCGAGCATAGGAGGCTGGCGGCGCTGCTGCGTATCGGCCTTGTGATCGCGGCGGTGGTATGCGCGGCCATCTTCTTCTGGTTCCTGCCGGAGCTGGGACGGGGCATCGCCGCGGCCGACCCGGAGTTTGCGTGGGCGTTCTGGCCGTGCCTTGCCTTTGCGTGGCTGTTTGCCGTGCCGGTATTCTGGGCGATGGCCCGGATGTGGGCGGTCTTTGGCCGCATCGGACGGGGCGAGGCATTTTGCCGGGAGAACGCACGGGCGCTGCGTACCGTGTCCCGTCTGGCGTTTTGCGACGCGGTGCTGGTGCCTGCGGGCGTGATCGTGCTGGGGCTGCTGGGCGCCGGCTCACCGGGACTGACGGTGATCCTCATGCCCGCCGGCACCATGGTGTGCGCGCTGGTGGGCGTGATGGCCATGGCGCTCAGTCGTCTGGTGGCGGACGCGGCGGCGCTGCAGGACGAGAGCGACCTGACGGTGTGAGGTGGCGGTATGATCGTATTTCATATTGACGTGATGCTGGCCAAGCGGAAGATGAGCCTGACAGAGCTGAGCGAGCGGGTAGGCATCACCATGGCGAACCTGTCCATCCTCAAGACCGGCAAGGCCAAGGCCGTGCGCCTGGAGACGCTGGGGCGGCTGTGCGCCGCGCTGGACTGCCAGCCGGGGGACTTGATGGAGTTCCTGCCGGACGAGGTGGAATGACCCCTTTACAAATCCCTCCTTTTTGGGTACAATAAGCGGCGGAAGGTAGGTGACGGCATGGGGCCGAGACAGATGTCCGTGTGCTTTTCCGGCTACCGGCCGGAGAAGCTGCCGTGGGGCGAGGATGAATCCGACCCCCGGTGTGCCGCGCTGAAGAAGCGGCTGTACGATGCGGCGGAGAGCGCCTGCGCCCAGGGTTACCGCCACTTTATCTGCGGCATGGCGCGGGGCGTGGACTTCTACGCCTGCGAGGCGGTGCTGCTGCTGCGGCGGGACTACCCCGACGTGACGGTGGAGGCCGCCATCCCCTGTCCCAGCCAGCCGGAGGGTTGGCCGGCGGCGGAGCGTGCGCGCTGGCAGTCGCTGGTGGATCGCTGCGACTACGAGACGGTGGTGCAGGATCACTACGACGCCGGGTGTATGCAGCGGCGGAACCGGTACATGGTGGATCACGCCGCCATGCTCATCGCCGTCTACGACGGACAGCCCGGCGGTACGCGCCGCACCATTGAATACGCCATGCGCCGACGGCTGGATGTGGTCATCCTGCCGCCGGTGGAAAACGAAAAGGAGACAACAGGACTATGACAACGTATACCTATAAGACAAAGGGCGTCTGCTCCCACAGCATGACGGTGAAGCTGGAGGACGGCATCATCCGCGATGTCCACATCGAGGGCGGCTGCAACGGCAATTTGCAGGGCATCAGCCGTCTGGTGATCGGCATGAAGGCGGAGGACGCCATTGCGCGGATGCAGGGCATCCACTGCGGCGGCAAGCCCACCTCCTGCCCCGATCAGCTGTCCATCGCGCTGACGGAGGCGCTGGAGAAGGAGAAGCAGCAGTAACGAAAATGACCGCGGTACGCCTTCGGAACGGATAGGCGTCTGCGGCTGTACGCGATAGAAAAAGAACGCCCCCAGGCCACATCTTCATAAGTACAAATTGTGGCACAAGGGCGGCTGATGCGAAATGCCCCGTCGCAGGGATTTCCTGCGGCGGGGCATTTTTGACATCTTTAGGCAAAGAAATAAAACCACAGCTCTAACAAGGGAACGAAAAAATCTTTAACACGAGTAAAACCTCCTATTGCAATATGCTGGTAAAAGCTTGCTGGCCGTTTTACTAGAGCAATAGGAGGTTTAATGCGTTTTAAGAAAGATGAATACAAAAATTCCGCAAAGTAAACTAACTTTGCGGAACTCGCAGCTCATAAACGTTGCATGAGCGCACTACCCATCAGTTGTGTTGGTATAAACGTTTCTTGTACAGGTAAAAAGCAGATGTTTTGTACGGCCTGTGACTTATGGGCTAATGATGGGTGATGGTACAGATTCAAAGTCGTCTTAATATCTGAGTGTCCGAGCATTTCGCTCACACTTTTCACATCTATTCCCCGTTCAACACAGCGAGTTGCATAGGTGTGGCGCAGAATGTGAAAATTTCGATAGTGAACTCCGCATTCCTTCAAAAACAGCTTGTACTGGTATTGACAGGTACGAGGGGCCATAGGTGCGTCCGTGCCTGTCATCAAAAAACTATCTATTGAATTAGAAAGACGCACTTGTTTCAGCAACGCTAACATATCTGCAGGAATGGGTATCCGTCGTAGGGATGATAAACTTTTAGGGGGCTGGATCACCAGTTTGCCTACTCCATCTACGGTCAATCTCTGTACTGTGCGCTGGACAGAAATTACTCCCGACGAAAAGTCAATGTCAGACCACCGTAGTGCACACAACTCTCCTAAACGCAAACCACTGTTCAATGTCAGCAAAATAGCTATTCCTAGAATACTCGGTACATCGAGTACTCTATTGGCAATGGAGTTTATCTCTGCATCTGAAAAGATTTCCGGCATATTTTGCCGATACTTCGGGAGTTTTGCGCCATGTGCAGGACTGCTGCAATTGAATGTAGTCTCTGCATACTTTAAAACGCCCTTCAATAATGTGCCTATATCTTTCAACGTCTTCTGTGACAGCTCGCTATCTATCTGTTTTTGCTGCAAAAAAGATGTGAATGCTTTTGTTGATAACTGATCTACACATACACGGCCCAACGATGGGAGAATATGCTTTCGCAGCATCTGCTCATAGCGCAGGTAAGATGAGAGCTTTATAGTGTTTTCCTTTTCGGCCAAGAAGCCTGTTACGGCCTCTTGGATAGTGACCACACCTCTTTGCTGAATGGCATTCTTCTCAGTTTTAGGATAACCCCTGTAGCGTGAATCATTGCTCCTAATAATTATCTGTTCTGAGTTTTTGGCCTTAGATGCCTTGCGGATGTAGATGCCTCTTTGCGACCACTGCCGTGTTCCTGCATTACAATACTCTCTTTTGCAATGCTGCATAGTCATCCTCCTTTGCCTATCAATCTCAAATTTGTCTACAATATTCGAATGTTGGAGAACTTCCATTAATCAATCGATTATTGCACTTTCCTGTTGACTTCTGCCAATAAGTGTAGTACTTTTATATCACAAGATGCTCCGCAAAGTTAGTTTACTTTGCGGAAGTGCGGCAGGAAGGCCATTACATTTCTGTATTATGCCTTAATATACCCTGCTGATACACATAAAAACTTCATAGGCCCTGGGATGTCTTACAGCGGTTATCCGAACTGCGTTCTGTGCGCGGTCAGGTAATTGCATAAAAGGAACGGGAATAATAATCCCACGCGAACGGCACCGTGGGCGCAAGAATGCACCAAAACAGCAGTAGCTGTTGGACGAAAGTCCGCCATTGAGGGATGCCCCTTGAGAAGGTAGGTAGCAAACGAGGAGCAGCAGCTCCGTGGCGCGAGGCGGGAGACTTGTATGATTAGGGCCATTAGCGGTGGGCGGATTCTCCACGCGTTGTGACAGGAGTGCTTGTTGTGACAGCTATCATAGTTTGTTTACGCACTTCTATTTTGGGTGCTTGCCGCTTTTTTCAGTTTAGCTGAAAGAGGCGGCATTTGTCATCATTGAGGGGGAAAATATGTCAAACAGAGATCCACGCCAACGATTTGACTATCAAAATTGGTTAAATGGTCAGGTCGCCGAACGAGCTAAAGCCTCGCTGACAGCGCGGGATGCAGCGTTCGCCGAGAACAATGCCGGGGTGACTCGTGCGGCCCTAACGCAGTATCTAAATGTATGTGCCGCTGCGCTGGGGCATAGTCCCAGCCCCACAGAGATCGACGGTGGTGCGTTTATCGAGCAGCGATTCGGCAGCTGGGATAATGCCATGACAGCCGCAGGATTGCCCCGGCCAAAAACCACACCTAAACTTAACAACACACTGCGTTACCGCATGGAAAAAGAAAAGCTGCTGCCGCTGTTTCTTTTCGAACGCAAGGAGAAGAAGTGGCAGAGGCAGACGGAAAAGGATCTGCGCCGCGGCCAGCGAATGCACGAAAGGGCCGTGAAGCGCCGCGCAGAGCGGGAAGCCGCCGAAGCAAAGAAAGCGGCTGCCGAAAAAGACACCAACCCTTGTCAAGCCGAGACAGTCTGAACGGAGACTGTCAGCTTTCCATAGGGGCGGGAGGGGTTCGCCGACCCCTCCTGCCGTCCTCAAACTGTTACCCGGTAAGCACGTCATGATGGCACATGACGAGTTTATAAAATTATTAAGGAGGAAAATGACATGAAGAAGAGAGTACTGTCTCTGCTGATGGCAGTCATGATGCTCGTAGCCCTTGTGGTTCCGGCATCTGCCACAACAGACACAAGCGGCACTGTGACGGTGTACGTCACCTACGGAATGTTCACCGAGGGTGGTATTGGAGAACAGCCCGCCTATCGGGGAGGCATCCCTACTTCCACCAACATCAACGCAAACTTCTATATTTCGGACTACACCATCAGCATCAGTGATGTTTTCGACTGCTTGGCGGACACGCAGAGCGCCTACGCAAAGCCGACCACGACACCTTCGAGCTTCAAAACGCCCAATGTGCTGGATGCCCTTTTGGTTGCTTTTTGGCTGAACGGCACTGACATTACGGACTCCAATAAGGTAGTCGCCGGTTGGGATGCAAACCCCTTGGAAGGTAACCCTGGCGGTTATATTAACGGTGTCTATCCCCAGTATGCTACCTACGGCAATCCGTATCCCGATACCGAGACTATCAACGGCGTTGTCTATAACAAATATAGCGGCAGCGGCTGGAACATTGCCTATGGCAGTAATGCAAGCAATATCGCCGCCACGGGTACGTACAGCACCAATGTGACGCTGACAGACGGAATGATCATCGTTTTCGACTTCAGTCCCTACTGCATTTACGAGGTACAGAGCAACAACTAAATACATACAGCCGAAAAGATAAAGGGGCGGGCACACATCGCCCGCCCCTTCCTTTTATAAGTTGATTTTAAGAAAGGCAGTACACGAATTATGAAAAAACGATTGGCAAGCCTGCAAGCCGGGCTGCTGGCACTGGTGCTATTGTTCAGCCTGCTGCCGGTAAGTTCGTTTGCCACGGAACTAGATGCTGCGCCTGATTCAGTCATTACGACACAAGAGGACGCCGCCGCTGACCGCAACACAGCGGCAGAGGAAAGCGGAGAGCATACGCCCAGCGCAAGCGATGCACAGCCTGCGGCAGGGGGCACAGAGACAACTGCATCTGACTCAAGCGCAGGAACTGAGCAGGATGAGACACTTACCTCTGCGCCTTCCGACACAACTTCCGAGGCAGCAGACACGGTGGAGATACCGAACACGCAGGATGCGGCGCACGAGGATGACGTGAACCGCATGGTGGCGGTGCAGGACACCGGCTTTTCCGCAGCGGATTTTTCCTTTTATGAAGTGCGGACATGGACAGGTTCGCATTATGAACGTATGCGATTGGAAAAGCCGACCCAACTCGTTGAAAATGACGGGAAATATACGCTCTATTTCCCCTATGGCGGTGCAGGCACTTATAAATGGAATGTGCGCGTGGAAGCTCCGGTAAACTATTCTGATACATTTTCTTTGTATTATATGACATTTTTGACCGGGGACGGTATTACTACTGATGAAGGTTATTCCGTAAACGCATATTCCAGCCTACATACCAAAGAAGACGCCAGCGTTGTTCAAAGCGTTGAAAGTGACATCCACCCGCATTCAACATCGGCAGCCTTAGGCGGCAACATCTACTATTCAAAGACTATAACGCTGATTTGGACGGAGAATGGGGAGAAAAAAACCTGCCTGATCGATGTGAAGCCCTACTGTGACATGGAGCTTTCCACAAATTTCAGTATCTCCGAGAAAAACGGCAGCAAGCCGGGCCCTCGTCCGCTGGAGCAGATAGATAGCACCACATATAAAACAACCTTAGTCAAAGGCAGGGAAAGTTACGCACAAATCGTCCTTATGGACTCCACGAATCGACTTCAAGTAAGCTATGATGACAGCATACTTGCCGACGGAGTTACTAATACAGGCTGCACTATTCCCCTTAATACCGACGAGGCCGGTACCAAGGAATACAAAATAGAACTCAGAGACTCAAGGGGTGAAGCGGAGGCCAAAACCTATACGCTGATCGCAGAGACACTACCTTATGACTATACGCCGGAAAGCGATCCGGAAAAGACAACAAAGACATCACCGATTCCGTCAAAAATGCATAAGGTCAAAGATCAGGGTGACGCCACACTGACATTCGGCTTGACCAACGAACAAATCGAAGACATTAAAACAGCTAGAGGCCAAACATCCTACTTGTGGGCAAACAATGGTCAGGTGCTGTCGACAGAAAGCACCTGCAAAGTACCGACAGAATATAACGTCGACAAAGCCATATTTTCGCTGACTGTCACAAATACTGTTAACGGCATTGCGTGGTCCAAGAGTTTTTCCTTTCCTATAAAAATTCAGATCCCAAACAACCCCTCTGGAATTTTCTATGCCAAGATCAAGACCGACAGTACCAAACTGACTTTCGGACACACTGCCAGCGACCTGAAGGCGGTAGTCGATGACTCGGCCCCCACAGGCCTACTTTATCAGTGGTATTCGAAGAACGGCAATAGTCTGAAGAAGATCACGGATGCCACGGCAGCCACCTATACACCGCCGACCAATGCCGTCGGTACCGTGGAGTATTGCTGCATCGCACGGGTCGCTTACGCAGAGCTGCCGACGGTCAGACCCTCCAGTATTCCCGGGAATTGCTGGGCAGAAATTACTGTCAAGCCACACGGATGGACAGCCGAGAGCGGCATCACTGGCCGTGGCACGGAAGATGACCCGTATATCCTGCGCTGTGCGGAGAGCTTCGCTGCCCTGCGGGATGAGGTAAACGCGGGAATTTCATACGCCGGCTCCTTCTTCAAGCTGGCGGAGGATATTACGCTGCCCGCTGATTGGACGCCCATCGGATGCCTGAAGGACGAGTCCGTCACACCCGGTGCGCTGGACTATGCGGATAAGGGCAGAAATATGAACCCATTCAGCGGTACGCTAGATGGGGACGGACATACGCTAACGATGGCGAAGGGCAGTCGGCCTCTTTTAATGTTTGCCCGCAAAGCCACGGTCAGAAACCTGAATATCCAAGGTGAGCGCATTGTCGGCAACGGTCTGCTGGAACGCTATGTCATCGACTATGGTACGGAGGGCTACTACAACAACAGCGTACCGAATACCATAACCATTGAAAACTGCCACATCGTCGGTGATACCAATATCACTGGATCCGGCTTCCTGAGCGGATATGCCTCTGGCCTGAATATCGTGATGATCGTAAACTGCTCTGTCGGCGAGGATGTGGTCATTGGCTGTGACAAGGACCAAAGCGAGGTGGGGTCTCTTGCAGGGCACTTTAACGGAAGCGTAATGAACTGCACCAGTGCCGCTACCGTATACGGCAAGTCCCGCGTCGGCGGACTGGTCGGCTACAAGGGACAGTCCATGGGCCCATGCTCTATATCAAGCAGCTCGTTTACAGGAAAAGTAATCGCCACGGGTGACTATGCGGGCGGCATCTTGGGCAGCGGATACAATCAAGGTTCTGCGCCCAACTCGCCCTGGGCCACCATCAAAGGCTGTTTTGTCACAGGAAGCATACAGGGCCGCGATGGAGTTGGCGGTATTACCGGCGGCGAGCCGGGTGTGGTCCAATGCTGGGACAATGGCATCGGCGGAATCACAGACAACGTGTTTTACGGAGAGATTCACGCTACCGGCACGAGTGTAGGGGCCATTGTGGGCACGATTTGCTCCCTGAACAAGAACACTCTAGTAGATAACAATTATTATTTGGCCGGCTGTGGCACCAGCAAGGGGATCGGCTCAATCACAACGGTCGATACGAAATATAAGCCATCTACGCTGCCTAAAGACACGGAATATATCTGCACCAGTGACGGCTACACCAACATATTCTTCAAGGATGGCGATTACAGCCGCGAGGATGACCCGGTAGGTAAGGATGCAGATAAGCTATCAAAGGCTGTTACGAATACAGTGCTGAAGGATGGCACTGTTGTTCAGTGGCTTAACACTTCGGAGAGCAGCTACCATAACTGGATGCAGGGTACGGTTGGGCCGATCCTCAGCAATAAGGCTATCGCCTATGATTTGGAGATTACCGGCGAGATTAACCAGCACTATGTCGGCGATGCTCTGAATCTGTCCGGCCTTACGCTGACGGCCAAGTGGTCTGACGGTACGACTACCAATGTACCGCTGAATGATCCCGACCTCAAGATCACCGGCTACGACGGCGGCAAGCACGGCCAGCAGACGGTGACGCTCCAGTACGGCGCGGCTAAGGTAGAGATCGTCGTCACCGTGCTGTATAAAGAGCCGGAGGACATTACCGTGACCATCACCCTGCTGGGCGACAAGGCCCACGGCGACAACGGCCAGGTACACGGACTGTCCAAGGGCGGCCTGACCGCGTGGGTCAGCGGCCACAAGGTGAAAGTGACCACCAACATGACTGTGTGGGACGCGCTGAAGCAGCTGCCCGGCGTAACATGGGATAACCCCACCGGCAACTACATCAAGAGCGTGACCTACGGCGGTGTGACCATTGGCGAGTTCACCAACGGTAAGAACTCCGGCTGGATGTATACGCTGAACGGCAAGTACCCCATGCTGGGCGTCAGTGAGCAGTATCTGAAGAAGGGCGACGTCATCGTGTTCCACTACACGGATGACTACACGCTGGAGGCGGCGGACATGGGCCCCGCGCCGGAGGAGAAAAAGACCGCTGATGAGGTCATCGCCCTTATCAACGCCATCGGCGTGGTGGATCTGACCAAGGGCGATGTCATCGCCAAGGCACGCGCCGCGTATGACGCGCTTTCCGCGGCGGACAAGAAGCTGGTGACCAACTATCAGACGCTCCTGGACGCTGAGGCGGCCTACGCCAAGCTGGTGGCCGAGCTGGGCAAGAAAGCGGATACCATTTACAAGAACACGGGTGACTACTTGGCCAAGCGGGGCACGCCCAGCGTAGGCAGTATCGGCGGCGAGTGGATGGCACTGGGGTTGGCCCGCAGTGGTCGCACTGTCCCAGAGGGCTACTATGACGCTGTGGTCAAGTATGTCAAGGACAACATCGACAGCAACGGACGGCTGGACAAGAACAAGGCCACCGAAAACGTCCGCATTATCCTGGCGCTGACGGCCATCGGCAAGGATGTGACGAATGTGGACGGCCATGACCTGCTGGCCGGGCTGAATGAGATGTCCTACCTCTCCAAGCAGGGCATCAACGGTGCGATATTCACGCTGATCGCGCTGGACAGCCACAGCTACACGCCTGCCGGCGATGTGACCCGCGACAAGCTGGTACAGGTCATTCTGGACGCGCAGATCAGCGGTGACGGCGGCTGGAGCCTGGACGGCAAGAACGCCGATGTGGACATGACCGCCATGGCTATCCAGGCACTGGCAGCCTACTACAAAAGCAACAGCAGCGCAAAGAAGGCTGTGGACAAGGGACTGAGCTGGCTCAGCTCCGTGCAGCAGAATGACGGCGGATTCACCAGCTGGGGCGCAGCCAACAGCGAATCCTGCGCGCAGGTCATCGTTGCGCTGACTGCACTGGGCATTGACCCGGCCAAGGACAGTCGGTTCATCAAGAATGGTGTCAGCGTGCTGGACGCGCTGTGCAGCTTCGCGGTGAATGGCGGCGGCTTCAAGCACCTCGCCACCGAGACAAGTGCCAACGGCATGGCGACGGAGCAGGGGTTTTATGCACTGGTGGCATATTACCGGCTACTGAACGGCCAGACCAGCCTGTATGACATGACGGATGTGAAACTGGAGGGCGTCAAGGCCGAAGAGCCGGTCGATGATACCGACAAGTCGGATGATACTGCCGACACGGAGGTCGAAGATACTTCAAGTGGCGGACAGGTGGTGCTGTGGGTAGTCATCGGCGTGGTGGCTGTCGGTGGTATTGCCGCACTGGCGGTGACCAGCAAAAAACGGCATGGCAGAGATGCGGAGTAATTCTTGAATACACCAACGCAGGGGCGCGGAAGCGTCCCTGCGTAAGGTGCTTTTGTGAGGGTTTCAACATGAAAAAGAAGTCGTTTTGTTTGCTGTTCTTAACAGCGGTGCTGCTTTTTTGCGCTGCCTGCGGTCAGACGCAGACGGTGCAACCGGAGGATACCGGCGATAAGGACCAGTACATGACCGACCCGGTGCCGGAGGGTAAACCGGCACCTGTAGAGCCGCAGGACAGCAACGTGGATGCGGACACAAAGCATACCTGCACTATATCCATCTCCTGCGAGACGATTTTGGACAATATGGATAAGTGTGCTGAGAGCAAGAAAACCCTTGTACCGGAGGACGGTATCATCCTTCCAGCCACAGAGGTAACGTTCAGCGACGGCGAGAGCGTATTCGATGTTCTCCAGCGGGTATGTCGGGACAACGCCATCCACATGGAATCCAACTGGACTCCGGTATATAACAGCGCCTATGTAGAGGGGATCAATAACCTCTATGAGTTCGACGTGGGCAGTTTGTCCGGCTGGATGTACAACGTCAACGGCTGGTATCCCAACTACGGCTGCTCCCGCTACCAGGTGAAGGACGGCGACGTCGTGGAGTGGCGCTACACCTGTGACCTGGGATATGACCTGGGCAGCGCCATGGGCGGATAATGGAGGCACCGTGATATAGAGAACGCTGGTATAGGAAGCGGGATTTCCAGAACGCATTGGCCTCTGGAGATATTCGAGAGACCATCTAACCGTGCGGGCAGACAACACAAAATAATGTACAAAAAGCCAGGGATGGCCCTTTGTGACCATCTCTGGCTTTCACATTCCCATTGACTTGTTTGTGGTTGTGTGGTAGTTGTGTTTGCTACCAAAACCGAAGGGAGCACACGACTATGAAAAAACTTGTACTGCTAACTCTATGCATCGCCCTGCTGCTTACAGGCTGCGGGCAGGCTGCTGCGCCGGAAGTGGGCACCGTTCTTGCGATAGTGCAGGAGGAGGCTATCCCCACAACTGACACACAAGATGTGCCGACGGGAATAGCGGAAGTAGCTGTCGAACCAACCATATCAGAAATCCCCGCGCAGTCGCAACAAACGCCCGTTGTTGCGCCGCTGGAGGAACCCGCGGTCACTGTGCCAGCCGAGCAGCCAACAGCGGACACACCCACACAGACACCCGAACCTGCACCCAATACAGGCTTAGACACCATGCCGGAGCAGACGGCAGAGGAAGCGTCCTCTGTGCCTCCCGCCACCGGTGACATCTACTCCGTCGAGGAGGCCGTGCTTGTGGGCAACGAGTACGCCAAGGCACAGTACGGCGCGACCATCGACACCAGTATGACCACCGCTGAATCCAGCTACTACCCAGGCACAGCGGACAGTGTGGCGTGGCTGTCAAAACACGGCGGGCAAGCTGCCCTCAACGCCGCCGTCTGCGGCAACGTAGATGCCACCTTCGCCTGTCTTGCGGCGCTGGACGGTGCGGAGATTGTCAGCGCATACGCTCGGTTCAACTGCGCCGTCCACTACAACGCGGCGAGAGATGAGTACATCGTGGTGGTGCTGTACGGATGATATACACGGAGCAGCTTCTGCGTCGGTGTAAGCAAAAAATAGGGAGCCGGTCGTTCGACTGGCTCCCTATCATATTCATACCTCATTCAGTTTTACTCTCAGCGTATCGACGATCTCGTTTCTTTCCTCGTCTGTGCGCGCGGAACGGTATCGCTCCACCGCCGCGTCGCGGAGCTGCTCCGACTGCCGTGACCATACTTCAAAATCCGCTTTGCTCATTGTCCCCTTACGGACACGGGCAAAGTATTTTTTATAGGCGCGGATCTGTATCTGCCCTAGCGGATCGTTCTTGGACTTCTCCTTAAAACTTGTCATAGCCCCCACGTCCCGGCAGGTCTTACCTCCCAGCTGCTCAGACGGCCTGTCGCAGTAGGTATAGCTCATTCCCGGCTTTTGTAAGAACCACCGTCCGCAGTGGGCGCATCGCTTTGGCACGAAGCCCCGCTGCAAACCTTTCATAAACTCCACATACACGAAATCCAGCAGCCCGTCAAAGTACATTCGCTCCACAATCTCCGGCTCGGTACAGTACATCCCCTTGAGCATGTACTGCGTCTTTACCTGCGGCGCATCTACCTCTCTGTCCGCGCCGAGGCTGACGCCGCTGATAAACGGCTCCAAGTGCGCCTGCAAAATGTGTTCCGCCAAGGGCAGCTTCCGCTGCCCTTTCTTCTTTTCGAAAACGGCCTTGCTGAAAAGCTCATCCAAAAACCACGCATAGCGTTCCTGTACGAAGCGGATGGCCTTGACCTGCTCCTGCATGAAGGGGATCAGCTTGCTCCTGCGCTGCAGTACAAATTCCTCGATCTCCGTTCTCAGCTCGCCGGTAAAAAGTTCCTCCACCGAAATCATCTCTATATCCTGCGCCAGATACAGATAGGTGCGGTACAGCGGCAGCCGCCCAAACCATTTCAGAGCATTGAAAAACGTTCCCAATACCGCCTCGGTATGGCTCTGGGAGATCACGCTCTCCAGCTCATCCAATGCTTCCTGAAACGGCGTGACATCCATGTTGAGGATCTCCGTCAGCACAAATCCGTATGGCAGCGGGTACACCTTCTCCTCCACCCAGTATCCCGCCGCACCAAACTCGACGCGTGTGTTGGTGTACATCCTGTCCATATCGAACATATCTTTTCCCAATATTCCCACGGCGCGTCCCTCCTGCGATTGATAATCTATTTCGAATAATAGTGTATCTGCTAATATAGTAAATTATCTATTGCTAAATGTCAAGGGAAATGGTACCATCGCAGCACTCGAATATTCACAGACGATATAGATTAGCAAAGGAGGACTGCTATGACATCAAGAAAAACTCTTTCTACCATCGACGCGGACACGCTGCTGTCCACTACATTGCCGCCCACACGGTTCATCATAGACCGGCTGCTGCCGCAGGGGTTACACATCCTTGCCGGAGCGCCGAAGGTGGGCAAATCGTGGCTGGCTCTATGGCTGTGTCTGCAAGTGGCGCAGGGAACAAGCGTGTGGGACTTCCCGACCCATAGAGGCACTGTGCTCTACCTCTGCCTGGAGGACAGCCTCACCCGTATCCAAAGCCGCCTGTTTCAGATCACCGACGACGCGCCGGAGGCACTGCACTTCGCCACCATCGCCGCAGGCATCGGCGAGGGACTGGAGGAGCAGCTCACCAACTTTCTTACGCAGCACCCCGACACCTCGCTGGTGGTCATCGACACATTACAGCGCATCCGCACCGGCAGCGACAGCGGCAATCCCTACGCCAACGACTACCGTGACATCTCTGTATTGAAAGCGTTGGCGGACAAGCACCACATCGCCATCCTGCTCATTCACCACCTCCGTAAGATGAACGATGACGACCCCATGAACATGATCTCCGGCACAACGGGCATCAGCGGAGCGACAGACAGCAACTTCGTGCTGAAGGAACGCAGGCGCGGCAGCGGCGAAGCCACCCTGTACTGCACCGGACGGGACATAGAATACCGCGAGCTGCCGCTGGTATTCGATAAGAGTGGCTACACATGGCGGCTGACAGAGCCGGTGGAGGGGGAACGCACTTCCATCGACCCGGAGGCAATTTCCCTCTCTGCCTTTCTGCGGGGGCTGGGCAGCTTTGAGGGAACGGCTACGGAGTTGAGTGCGCGGCTGGAAGCAAAGACAGGGGAGAGGCTAACGCCCAGTGTGCTGTCCAAGCGGCTGGTGAAGTACGCGGAGATACTGGAGCAGAACGGTATCCGCGTGGTCAGCGAACGCACACGGACGGCGCGGACACTGAGTATCCTTTGCCTTCCGTGTGACGGGAGTGACGGCAGTGACGGGAAAAGCTGATATGGTGTCTGTGTTGGATTTGCCGTCACACCTGTCACAGCCGTCACGGAGCGAAAATGTACCGATTTTTGGCAGAGGCACACGATGCTATTTTGCTCCGGAAAATCACGATTTGGGAGCAAACCCAGGGAAGGAAAAGAGGAATTCACAGTCCCACTGCGCCTCGCGCCAGTTGCCCGCCGTGTTGCCGCCTGTGGGCCGTTGTGTGGCCTCGCAGGGCGGAGGTGGGGTACGGATACCCGCCCGGCCTATTTGGGCGCGTGTTGGGGAGCTTTTCGGTGCGCCGAAAGCGAAGCAGGAGAAAGGGGCGGCGTCGTGGACGCCCCCGTCCCGGTCACTTCTGCCCACAGTGCGGGCAGTTGCGCCGTTCCACCAGCGGCGTCGTAGAAGGGGATTTTCGGCGGGCGGCGGGGTCGAGAACAGAAATGATCCCGCAATTACGGGAAAAGCTGCGGGGTCGCGGCAAAATTTCAAGGAGGAAAATGAAATGACAAATAACAAGGAAAAGTACGCTTTTTGGCTTACGCCGGAAGCGAAGAAAATGATAGAAATAAACGCACCGCTGGCCAACTGCGGCAGCCAAAGTGAGTTCGTGGAAAAGGCCGTTCGGTTCTATGACGGCTACCTGAAGGTGCAGAACGCCGGAGCGTTCCTGCCCCACGCAGTGTCTGACGTGCTGGAAGGTTCGCTGGGCGTGTTCGCAAACCGTATGGCCAAGCTGCTGTTCAACCTGACCGTGGAGCACAACATCACCAACCACCTGCTGGCGGCAGACGTGGACATGACACGCGAGGAGTACAACAAGCTGCGCGGCGGCAGCGTCCGCGAGGTCACCAGCACACGCGGTACGATCTCGCTGAAAGACGTGATTCAGGAGGGCTATTATGACTGAATACGAAGAATACAAGCAGACCGGTATGCTGGGCAGCTACCAGCCGGAACGTGCTCTGCTGCGTGAGACAGACGATGGCGTGCAGTCTGTGTTCCGTGACACGGCGTACTACTATGACGAGGATGCCGTCATCGTGGAGCGCGACATGATGGTGGGCAAGCACTGCTTCCATGTCACCTCTATCTTCCCCAGCCAGCCTACCGCTACCGCCACGAAGAAGTTGTTGGTCTGCATCGACGCAAGTATAGAGAAGGAAAAACGGTAATTCTTTCAGTAGACTTTGGACGAGCCTTGCGGTATGGTGTGTGTACCGCATCGGCTTGCCCTTAAGAAAGGAGGCAACATGGCAAGTCAACTTACAACCAACATTATCAAAATCGGAGAACCGGTGGACATTCTATATGGCCGCTTGAGTCAGGAGGACGACCACGCCGGTGACAGCAACAGCATCGTCAACCAGCGCAGCTATCTGGAGAAGTACGCCGCCGACAACGGATTCCAGAATCCCGTATTCATGGCGGACGATGGCTACAGCGGTACCAACTTTGACCGTCCCGCGTGGCAGGATATCGTGACGCTTATCGAGGCGGGGCTGGTGCGTACTCTGATCGTGAAGGATATGTCCCGCTTGGGTCGCGAGTATCTGAAGGTCGGCGAGCTGACGGAACTGTACTTCCCGTCCAAGGGCGTCCGCTTCATCGCGGTCAATGATGGCGTGGATTCTCTGGTAGAGAGCAGCAGCGACTTCAACCCCATCCGCAACTGGGCCAACGAACTCCACGCCAAGGACACCAGCCGCAAGGTACGTTCCGTGAAACGGATGCAGGCGGAGAACGGGGAACGCTTAGGCGGCAAGCCGCCCTACGGCTACCGCAAGCGGGACGATGACAGCAAGCGACTCGTACCCGACGAGGAGACAAAGGGTGTCGTCCAACGTATCTTCAAGCTCTGTGCTGAGGGGAAAGGGCCGAATCAGATCGCCCGCATACTGCGGGACGACCATGTGCTGAACCCCACTAATCAGTACTACCAACAGACCGGCGTAGCCTGCACACGGCTGGATACCACGCGCCCGTATAACTGGTGCGGCGCAACGGTGGCGAACATCCTATCCAATCCTGTGTACCTTGGTCACACGCTGAATATGCAGAGCAGTACCCTGTCCTACAAGAACAAGCAGATATTCCACCGTCCGCCGGAGGAACAGGTGTTGGTGAAGAACACCCATGAGGCCATCATTGACCAAGAGTCTTGGGACACGGTGCAGCGCGTTCGGGAACACAAACGCCGTCCGCCCAAGCACATGGATGCGCCGGGACTGTTCGCCGGATTGGTCTACTGCACTGACTGCGGCGGGTACATGGTACTGTGCCGCACGGGGAAAATGAAGCCGGAGCAGTACTACTTCCGCTGCTCCACCTACGGCAAGCGTGGCAAGGACGCCTGCACGGCTCACCACATCACGGAAGCCAACCTGAATGCTATCGTACTGGATGACCTGCGGCGGGTGACGCATTTTGCGAGAACAAAGAAGCACCAGTTCGCTGCTTACATCAACCGCAAGAACACGGCACAGCTCCGCAAGGAGATGACCGCCACCCAGCGGGAGCTGGACAAAATGGTGAAGCGAAACTCGGATTTGTCCGTCCTATTCAAGAGGCTCTATGAGGACAATGTGCTGGGCAAGATCAGCAACGAGCAGTTCCGAATGCTGTCTGCCGACTACAATACAGAGCAGAAGCAGCTGGCCGCAGCCATCCCGGAGAAGCAGGCGAAGCTGGAGAAGCTGAAAGCCTCCGCCGCCAACGTGGACGCCTTCATTGAGAAAGCCAGTCGCTACACGGATATAACCGAGCTGACGCCGGAGCTGCTGTGGCTGTTCATTGAACGCATCGACATTGGCGAGAGACCGGGTCGCTACAACCGCAATGGTATGCAGGAGGTACGAATCATCTACCGCGACATCGGTGTCGTAGACAGTGCCATGTCCGCAGAAGATGCCGAGAGTGCCGAAGTCCACTTCATTCCCTCTCTGGAAATGGTCGTGCAGCAGATGGCCGCACAGACGCAGGTGTCATAAGCGCAAAACAGATAAAATCAAGACAGAAAAAGAACAGGCAGGCAGCGGCTTGCGCCACTGCCTGCCCATACAAAAGGTCATGTCACTTTGTGTACCTGTGAGAAACAACCCCGGGGGCGTTCTTTTTTTGTCGCGTTTTATGTCGCTGCAGCCGCTGCCGGAGGGTATCCGGCGGCAGCGACTCAGACCGGCTTCCAGCGCAGGATGGGCTTGCGCGCCGCCTGCACCTCGTCGGGCCGACCGATGGGCATATGGTGGGGGGCTGTGTGCATGGTCTCTGCGTCCTCAAATGCCTTGCTGTACAGCATACGCAGCACCTCCGCCGCGTGATCCAGCGTCTCCGGCCCCTCCGTCTCGGTGGGCTCCAGCATCAGTGCCTCGTGGACGATGAGGGGGAAGTACATGGTGGGCGGGTGGATGCCCTCGTCGATGAGGGACTTGGCCACGTCCAGCGCGGAGACACCCGTCTCCTTCTTCAGGCCGCTGAGATCCAGCACGAACTCGTGCATACACAGCCGGTCGTAGGCGGGGGTGAAGGTACCCTTCAGCTTCGCCATCAGGTAGTTGGCGTTGAGCACGGCGTTCTCCGCCGCCTCGGGGATGCCCTCCTTGCCCAGCGTCAGCAGGTAGGCCAGCGCCCGGATGACTACCAGGAAGTTGCCCCGGAAGCTGCGGACCTGAATGTGTCCCGGCTCCTCTGCCAGCGCACTGTGGGGCAGATACTCCCGCAGGAAGTCCTTGCAGCCCACAGCGCCTGCGCCGGGGCCGCCGCCGCCGTGAGGCGTGGCGAAGGTCTTGTGCAGGTTCATGTGGATGCAGTCAAAGCCCATATCGCCGGGGCGCACCACGCCCATGACGGCGTTGAGGTTGGCGCCGTCGTAGTAGCACAGGCCGCCGGCCTCGTGGACGAGGCGGGTGATCTCCAGAATGTTCTTGTCGAAGATACCCACGGTGTTGGGATTGGTCAGCATCAGACCGGCGGTGTCCTCGCCCAGCGCGGCCCGGAGGGCGTCCAGATCCACGCAGCCGTCAGGGCCGGAGGCGATGTTCACCACGTCGTAGCCGCACATGGCGGCGGTGGCGGGGTTGGTGCCGTGGGCGCTGTCGGGGACGATGATCTTGGTGCGCTTGTGGTCGCCGCGGGCGTCGTGGTACTGCTTGATGAGCAGCACGCCGGTGAACTCGCCGTGGGCGCCGGCGGCGGGCTGGAACGTCATGCCGTCCATACCGGTGATCTCGCAGAGATACTGCGCCGCGGTGTCCAGCACCTGCTGCATACCGTCCAGATCCTCCGCCGGAGACAGGGGGTGTACGTTGGCAAAGCCGGGCAGCGCCGCCATCTCCTCGTCAATGCGGGGATTGTACTTCATGGTGCAGGAGCCGAGGGGGTAGAAGCCGCAGTTCACGCCGTGTACCTGCTTGCAAAGCTCGGTATAGTGGCGGGAGATATCCGTTTCGCTCATCTCCGGCAGGAGGGGCCTCGTCTCGCGCCGCAGGGACGCGGGCAGGGAGACGCTCTCCACATCGCAGGCGGGCAGAATGGTGCAGCGGCGTCCGGGAACGCTCTTTTCAAAGATCAGCTTCATTTTGCCAGCACCTCCTTCACAACGGAAACGGCCTTGTCCAGCTGTTCCTTGGAGACCTTCTCCGTGGCGCACCACAGGATGCCGTCGCCGCCGAGGGGCAGACCGCCCAGAATATCGGCCTTCGCCAGCGCCGCCAGAACATTCTCACGCTCCGGCAGACGGGTGACGAACTCATGGAAAAAGTCGCCGGTATAGACCAGCTCCACGCCGTCGATGGCGCACAGCTCCTTGGCGAGGTAGTGTGCCTTGGCCATGGACTGCTCCGCCGCCTGCGCCATGCCGTCCGGCCCCATGACGGACATATACAGCCCGGCGGTCAGGGCGCACAGCGCCTCGTTGGAGCAGATGTTGCTGCTGGCCTTCTCGCGGCGGATATGCTGCTCGCGGGCCTGCAGGCTCAGAACGTAGGTGCGGCGGCCCTCGGCGTCCGTCGTCTCGCCGACGATACGGCCGGGCAGCTTGCGCGTCAGCTTGTCGGTGGTGGCCATATAGCCCAGATACGGGCCGCCGCAGCCCATGGGCAGGCCCAGAGGCTGCCCCTCGCCCACGGCCACATCCGCGCCGCAGTCACGAGGCGTCTTCATGATGGCCAGCGCAATGGGGTTGCAGCCCATCACGTACAGCGCACCGGCCTCGTGGGTCAGCGCGCCCAGCGCCTCCGCGTCCTCGAACAGGCCGAAGAAGTTGGGCTGCTGCACATAGAAGGAGGCGACATCCGGCGTCAGCATCTCCCGCAGGGCGTCGGGATCGGTCTTGCCGTCCTTCACCGGTACGATGCGCAGCTCGTCGCCGGTGCCGTAGCAGTAGGTGCGGACGGTGTTGATGGTATCGGGGTGGGCCGCGCCGGAGATCAGGGTCACACGGCGCTTGCGGTCGCGGCACATGGCGGCGGCCTCGGCGGCGGCGGTAGCGCCGTCGTACACGGAGGCGTTGGACACATCCATGCCCGTCAGCTCGCAGATCATGGTCTGGTACTCGAAGATGGACTGGAGCAGACCCTGACTCATCTCCGCCTGATAGGGGGTGTAGGCCGTCAGGAACTCCTCCTTGGCGGGAATGTACTTGACGATGGAGGGGATGTAGTGGTCGTAGGCGCCGGCGCCCCGCAGCACCGTACCGTATACGCGGTTTGCCGATGCCATGGCGGTCATCACGCGGCTGACCTCCAGCTCACTCATCCCGTCCGGGATATGCAGCGGCTCGGTGAGGAGCATCTCCTGCGGCACGTCGCGGAACAGCTCACGGGTGCTGCTGACGCCCACAGTGCGGAGCATTTCCTCGCGCTGCGCCCCGGTAGAGGGAACGTAGCTGCCCATGTCAGCCCTCCTCGGTACAGAACGCCTCGTAGGCGGCGGCGTCCAGCAGCTCCTCGCTGCCCTCCACGTTCTCCACCTTGATGAGCCATGCGCCGTAGGGATCACTGTTCACCAGCTCGGGGGAATCCAACAGCTCCTCGTTGACGGCGCAGACGGTGCCGGTGATGGGGGAGACCAGATCGGACACGGCCTTGACGGACTCCACATCGCCGAAGTTCTCACCGGCGGTGACGCTGTCGCCCTCCTCGGGCAGGTTCACGAACACCACGTCGCCCAGCGCGTTCTGGGCAAAGTCGGAGATGCCCACCACGGTCACGCCGTCCTCGGTCTTGACCCACTCGTGGGACTTGGAATAACGCAGCTCAGCAGGATACAGCATAGTAAATTACCTCCATCAAATATAAATATGTTTTGTTCCTCGCCTCGCCCGTCAAGGGCGGGGTGTATGTTTATGCTTTGTCGCGGATAGGTGCCTTACACCAGCTTGGCGGCCAGCTCCTCCAGCACCTGATCGATCTCGGCGTCGTCGAAGCAGTAGCGCATCTCCAGATGCTCGCCGCGCAGCTTCTGTACCTCCTCCTTCACGTCCGTGCCGCGGAGGATGCAGTCCGCCATGAGACCGGCCAGCTTGTCGAAGTCCTTGGCCTCGAAGCCGAAGCGGGTCATCTCGCTGACGCCCATGCGCAGCGCGCCGGAGGCGGTGAAGCCCTCCTCGTCGGGGGTGGCCTGGTAGTTGACCACGATGTTGTTCCGCTCCAGACGCTCGGCGATCTCCGGGCCCTCGCCGTAGCCCACGGACACGATGACCTGATGGGTCTCGGTGTAGTCGATGGCGGGATCGCCGGCCACATCCAGACCGTGGGCCTTCAGGCTGCGGGCGAAGGACTTGGCGTTGTCGATGACGGCCTTCTGGTAGGTGTCCCGGAACTGGTTCATCTCATAGGCGGCCATCAGCATACCCAGCTGGGTACCCAGATGGTGGTTGGACACGCTGCCGGGGAAGGTGCGGCTCTGGATGGTTTTCCACAGGCCGTACTTCAGATCGTCCTCCTTGTAGTTGACGCCGATGATGCCGCGCTGGGGGCCGAAGAAGGTCTTGTGGGTGGAGCCGGTGACAAGCTCCGCGCCCTCGGCAAAGGGATTCTGGAAGTGGTCACCGATCAGACCCAGCACGTGGGCCATGTCGTACATGATGGTGGTGTGGATATTCTGCTCATCCACGAAATTCCGGATCTCCGCCACAGGCTCCTTGTGCAGCACCATGCTCTTGCCGAACACGATCAGCTCCGGACGATAGCGGTCGAGGAGCTTCTTGGCCGCCTCCACGTCCATCTTGTAGGGATTGTCGGCGCAGACGGGGAAGTTCACCACGGCGGGCTTCTCCGTCACGGGATCGATGGCGATGTAGTCGTGGAGCGCGCCCATGGGCTGGGCGGACAGGTGGCCGCCCTTGATGATGTGGTTGTTCATGACGTAGCCCAGACGCTTGGCTTCGGACTTGCGGTCGAAGCGGTTCTTCCAGTCCATCAGCGCGGAGAACACCGCCATGTTGGACATCTGGCCGCTGAGAGTGCGGGTCTCCACCTCGGTGCAGCCGAAGTAGGCGCGCATCTCCTCCACCAGCAGGCGCTCCACCTCGTCGATGAACTTGGTTCCCTGATAGTAGAACACCTCCCGCTCGTAGAAGGCCAGCACACGCTTATGCTCGGCGTACCGGCAGGCGGGGTCGCTGCCGCTGAGCAGCCGCACGGCGCGGCTGGGCGTGTTCTCGGAGGGGATCAGGTTGACGCACTGCTCCTGCCGCCACTGGTGGTTCTCCAGCGCCTTCTTCACCAGCTCCAGCGCCTTGGGGGTGCGGTCACCGCTGCCCACGTTGTGAGCCTCCTCCTCCACGCCGTACAGCAGAGGGCGGGCAAAGGGAGGCGCGCCCACGCTCATGTGGCGGGCGGGGATCACGGCCTTCAGCCGCTTACCGCGGACGTCCACCTCTACGGGGTCATCCGTCAGGATGTTGCTGTCGATGTAGCACAGGCCGATGGCGCGCTTGCCGCTGGCCTCCAGAATGACGGTGGAGAGACCCTCGCCCTCGGTCTTGAAGTAGGGTACCATGGTGCCGCTGGTGACCCAGCCCACCAGCTTGTCGCCCTGATAGATCTCCATACCGGCGCGCATGACGCCGCGGTCCACCAGCGCGATGGGCGCGATCTTCCGGGGCAGACCGGACATATCGGCGAAGTCGCGGTCCATGTACTTCTTGAAGTAGCGCTGCTGCTTTTCCAGCGCGGCACGGCCGATGTAGTCGCCCTTCTGGGCGGAGAAGCTGACGGCGAACTTGGCCAGCGGCACGGCGAAGATGGGGATCTCACTGCCGTCGGGGGCGGTACCCATCTCGTGGCCGTACAGAGGCAGGGATGCCTCCATACGCAGGGTATCGCGGGCGCCCAGACCGGCGGGACGCGCGCCCAGCTCCACCAGACGGTTCCACAGCCACCCGGCGTCGGCGCTGCGGACATAGACCTCATAGCCCAGAGGCTCGCCGGTGTAGCCGGTCTTGGCGACGCGGGCCTCGTGACCCTCCAGCGACACGATGCCCAGCGCGTTCTTCATGGGCTCGGTCAGCTGCTTGCCGCCGGTGAGACCCATCAGCAGCTCCTTGCACTTGGGGCCCTGCACGGCGATGGCCGCCCACTCCTTGGAGATATCGGTGATGGTGCAGTCGAAGCCGGTCAGCGCGGCGCGCAGATGCACCAGATCCTTCTCCGTGTTGGCGGCGTTCACCACCAGCAGATAGTTGTCCGCCTCAAACATATAGAGGTAGGCATCGTCCACGGCGCCGCCGTTCTCATTGGCGATGATGCAGTACTGTGCCAGACCCACATCCAGTGCCGCCACGTTGCTGGTCAGCACGTGCTGCAAAAAAGCCTGACGCTCCGGGCCCTCAATGAGCAGTCGGCCCATGTGGGACACATCGAACAGACTGCACACCTGCCGGGTATACAGGTGCTCGGCAATAATGCCAGCGGGGTACTGAATGGGCATCTCCCATCCGCCGAAGTCCACCATTTCCGCACCGGCGGCCACATGGACGTCATACAGCTGGGTACGCTTCAGCTCGCTCATACGTTTTTCCTCCTTCAAGATCATGGATCGTTTTTGGGCAGCAAAAAAGGACACAAAGCCGCTCATCACGGCCTTGTGCCCCCGTTGAGTTACCTGAGAGATTCCCTCCCGATGGGAGGTTGCACCTTCGGTGGTCGGGCGTTGCCGTCCGGCCTTTTCGGAGTATCGTCCGGAACCGGTCCTTTTGCCTGAGAGCTTCTGCGTTCCCCTTCGGCGCCGCAACTGCGATCTCTCCCGATCCCATCGTCCGATCGATATGCACTTGTACGCGGCAGAACCTGCCTTGTATACAGAGTGTATCACCGCAAAACGGCGTTTGTCAAGAAACATTTTCCCGGACGGAAACAAAAAGTAAAGCCTCCGGTCAGACCGGAGGCTTTACCTGTGCGCTCAGTCCCAGAGAAGCTCTGTGCGGCGCATGGGATCGAAGAACCACCACGGACCGCCGACGGCCTGCGTGGATAGTCCCGCTTTGAGGACCGCGCCGTACAGCATACCGGTGCGGTCGTACACCGACACCAGCGTGTAGGTCCCCTCGCCGTCGCCGGTGGCAAGCGCCAGCTTGCCGTCCCGGTAGAGCATGGAGATCTCGTCCAGCCGGCTGCTGAGCCCCAGCGACGAATAGTCGCCGTAGTCGTAGGTGTACCCGTAGCTGCCATCCTCCAGCGGGCGGAACTCGCTGCTCCAGGCGATCTGCCCGTCCTCGTCCAGATCGGGCCACAGCAGGTCGAAATCGTAGTCCACGGCCCAACTGCCGCCGCCGGGACGCAGCACGGTGAGGTGATTTCCGGCGCAGGCCACCAGCAGGTCCTCGGTGCTGTTGTAGACCGGCAGCACATAGTTGTAGCAGTCCAGCTCGTAGGCTGTGCCGCTCTGGGTACCCATGGTGGCCTCGTGGTGCTGTAACTCCGCATCCTCATCCACCACCAGCGTCAGCTTGCAGTGGAAGTCGGCGGCGTCCAGCACCCGCAGGACGTACTGCCCGTTCTCCGCCGTGGTCAGCAGGATCTCGGACTGGTCATAGGTGAATTGCAGACCCACCACCCGCTGCCCGGCGATATCCAGCGGATAGACCAGCCGGAGCCGCCCCATGTCCGGAACACGCAGGGAGTAGCCGCCTCCGGCGGAGGAGGTGTAGCTGTTCAGCTTCGTTGGGACATACCACAGGCCGAAGCCCTCCGGCGCCCACTCCGGCTGGGGGTCTGCGTCGGCGGCAAAGCCCACCGTGGTCAGAAAGCCGTCCTCCCGTCCGATGGAGAAGGGGGTGAAGCGATTCTCCGCGTGGAGCGTGGTGTCGCCGGACAGATACATCTGGTTGTCTGCGTAGTAATAGAGAGTCGGCTCCATCCAGTCCGTCTCCCCCACGGGGATACGGAGCTTGTCGAAGGCGGGATAGCAGTCGGCGTAGTAGTCTCTTTCGCTGTCCCGCAGCAGCGGGCTCAGATCCCCATAGTCCGGGGACAGGTACAGGGGATAGGTGTCGTAGAGCTCCCGCAGCCGTATCCGCTCGGTATAGCCCCTGCCATTGCCGTAGGGATCGTTGTTCCCATAGGTCTGATAGCCTTGGATGAGACGGGTCATCAGCGGGCCGTCCGGCTGTTCTATCAGGGAGATATACCGCCGGTCGGTGTAGAGGCCGTAGTAGAGTTCCTCCCGCTCCTGCTGCCGGTCGTAGAAACTAAGGCGGCCGCTGCCCTGGCTGTTCACCAGACGGTGGGTGGTGTCCCATGTGTTGTCGTGTACGTTGTAGACGGTATCCCAGCGCAGCTGGGAGCCGTACTTGATGGCGGTGCGGAAGCGCAGACCCTCCGCCGCCGCGATGTCGCCCCGTGCAAGGGCGACGGTGTAGGGCAGGGGGGTGGCGGTGCCGTCCAGCCGCAGGGACAGGGCGGGGAGCAGGACGGCGGCCAGCACCAGCATCGCCGCCGCAGCCGTCAGACAGCGCTTCATCCGTCCTCACCCGCCTCTCCGTCCGTCAGCTCGCCCAGTGCGCGGCTGACCCGGTCGGCCCGGTAGTGGTACGTCTCCTTGATGTAGGTCATCAGGTCGCGGCCGGACTCCTCCAGTGCGTCGGCGGTGCAGTCACCCACGATGACGCCCTCCCGGATCAGGACGGCGCGGGAGATGCAGTCCTTGACCTCCTCGATGAGGTGGGTGCTCAGCAGCACCGTCTCCTGCTCCGTCAGGATGCCCAGCAGCACCTTGTAGAAGTCCTCCCGGTTGAAGATGTCGTTGCCCGCGAAGGGCTCATCCATCAGGATATAGTCCGCGCCCTGCGACAGCGCCATGATGACCTCGAACTGGTTCTGCATACCGGCGGAGAAGCTGCGCAGCTTCTTGTCCATGGGCAGGGAGAAGAAGTCCATCAGGCGCTGAAACCGTTTGTCGTTGAAGCGGGGGAAGTGGGCGGCGTAGAAGTCCCGGTGGGCCGCCGCCGTCAGAGCGGGGAAGAAGGAGTGCTCGCAGGTGGCGAAGCTGAGCCGGTCGATGTTGGTGCGGTCGATGGCGGCGCCGTCCAGCGTCACCGCGCCCTCGTGCCGCACAAGACCCAGCGCGCACTTCATCAGCGTGGTCTTGCCCGCGCCGTTCTCCCCGAACAGCCCCACGATCTGCCCGCGTGGCAGCGTCAGGGACACATCGTGCAGCGCCTCCTTGGCACCGTATTTCTTGCTGACATGATTGATTTCAAGCATATGAGTTCCCTCCTTAGCTGGAATAGGGCGACGACGCAATGGCGTTCATGACCCGCTGGACATTCTCCTCCGTGGGCAGGCACTGGCTGGGGGTGATGCAGTACCACGCCCCGTAGCACAGGCCCAGCACCAGCGCACACAGCACCACGGTGCTTACCGCCCACAGCAGCGGCGCCGTCCACACCTGACGCCGCAGGGTCTGCCGCCCATCGGGCAGACGGCGCATCAGGTAGATGCTGCGCCCGCCCAGATAGTAGGAGCTGTACAGCATCACGGCGGACAGCAGCGCCAGCAGTACCTCCACGCCGAACACGATGACCACCGGCTCCGCATAGGCGGAGAAGGGGCCCATCAGCGCCGTGTCCATCAGCCGTCCGTCCCAGTAGAACATACCCCGGTAGGTCGCGGCGTAATGCACGGTGAAGTCGATGGCAGCCGCCAGTGCGCCGATGGCCAGACTGCCGACGATGATGCCGTGCATGGTGTCCACCGGTACGTTGGGGGGCAGGATGCGCTCAAGTGCTCTGCGCAGAGCGGAAGTCCGTTTTTCCATCATCGTCCGTCTCTCCTTTCTGGAATTGCCATAGCGTGATGCCCAGTGCCAAGGCGGTGACCAGGCACACCAGCAGGGTGGTGCTGGAGCCCATGGGGAAGAAAAAGCTGAGAATGGTCAGCGCCAGCGCCAGCAAGGGCGCGATGCTGAAGTGTCCCCGGCGCTGTGCGTGGGAGAATTGGGCGGCGGCCGCGGCGCACAGCGCCGTCAGCAGCAGATTTTCCACCCACACGGTGGCGTCCCGCAGGGGCAGCAGGTGATGCAGGAACTTGCCGCCGTACATCGTCAGCAGCAGGGTCTGCCCGCCGATGGTATACCCGTAGTACGGGGGCGGCGTCCATGCGTCGATCCGCAGCTTCACCACCGCCGTGAACACCGCCGCCATCACCGCCCAGTAGAACAGCACGCACACGGCGTAGTGCAGCGTCCACCACAGGCACAGCGAGCCCTCACCGACCCGCAGGCGCTGCACGGTGCAGCCGGTTTTCGCCCCGTAGCCGCAGCCGTTGAGACTCAGCACCGCCAGCAGGGCGGCAAAGCCCGCGGCACAGGCGATGGCTGCGCCGGTCTTCCCGGGCAGCTTGCAGAAATCGACCAGCTCATACTGCGGCGTTTCTGTACCGTCCGGCGCTACGATGACGGCGTCCGGCTCCTGCGCCGGTATCAGCCACAGCAGCGCGCCGGACAGTGCCGCTGCCAGCAGCGTGACAGCTAAGACCCGCCATACGGTACCGCGTGCCGCCAGCGCCAGTACGGATAAATGCTTTCTCATGCGTCCGTTCCCTCCTTGTCGTACAGTGTGTCCAGCAGGCGGTGGGCGTCCTCCCGCGTCAGTCCCAGGCGTTTGGCGGCGTCCACCATGGCCTGCATCTCCGTTTCCAGCAGCTCCCTGCGCAGGGCGGCGATCTGCTCCGGCGTGACCTGTATGCAGCTCTTGGCGCCGGCGCGGGAGGTCACAAGTCCTTCGTCCTCCAGCTGCTTGAACGCCTTTTGCACCGTGTTGGGGTTCACCGCCAGCAGCGCCGACACCACCCGCCGGGAGGGCAGCTCGTCGCCGTCCTGTATGGTGCCTGCCGCCAGTCCCTGCTGGATGTAGCGGATGATCTGGAGATAGATGGGCGTGCCGTCCGTCTGGCGGAACGCCTCGAATGAGATCATGTGTCTCGCCTCCTCTCTGCAAAACTGTATTACTCAAATAGTGCGGTTGCTAACTGTATTATATGAATGATACAGTTCTGTGTCAAGAGGGAAAGTGAAAAAATAGAACCGCGGCGGCGCAGACATAAAAAAAACCCCCTCCGACCGCGAGGGTCGGAGGGGGGTTGCAGCATATTATTCCTCGGTGAAGTGAACGTGGTTGAAGATGTGATCCTGACAGAAGCAGTGGTAGCCCACGCACTTGCTGCAATAGCGGAACTGGAGGTCGGGGTAGTCCGTGTCGGTGCGGCCGCAGACGGCGCACTTGTGGTGGTAGCCCTTTTCCGTCTCCTGCTGCTTTACCGCCTGCTTGTACTGCACGGTCTTGGGGCTGTACTGCCTCTTGGTGCGGGCGGCCAGATAGTACACCTCCGGCCAGATGAACACGGCGAAGTTCAGCAGCGCCACCACCGGCAGCACCACGCCAGCCCAGTCGTGCAGGCCGATGGCGCGGATGATGTCAAAGGCGAACAGCGCGCCGTCCAGATAGGCCAGCCACTTCATCTTTACCGGCAGGAAGAACATGAACAGCACCGTGGTGTCCGGGAACAGCATGGCAAAGGCGAAGAACATGGACAGGTTCACATAGGGAGTGCCTTCTGCATTGATGAAGTTGTTGCCGGTGATGACGCTGGCCAGAATCGTACCCAGCACCGTCAGCAGCATACCGCTGAAGTAGTAGAGATTGAACTTGGCGGTACCCCACTGCCGCTCCAGTGTGGTGCCGATCCAGTAGTAGAAGTACAGGCTGATGAGCAGCCAGAAGGGAGAGCTGGAGCTGGGGTAGAAGATGAACGTCACGATGCGCCAGATCTCGCCGTGGAGCAAACCGTTCAGGTTGAACTTGAGAAAGTCCAGCGCGGCGGGATTGGTGTACATTGTCAGCATGGACAGGATGTACACCGCCACATTGCCAATAACGATGACGCGCATCAGATTGGGGATACCGAAGCGGGGGTGGGCGGCGCAGAAACGCTGCACCCCGTCATAGAGCTTTTTCAAGGGGAATTTCCTCCTGTACAAATTCAAGTAACGCCTATTGTAGCGCATAGGGCGGAAAAAGTCATGTCATTTTTTTGAACAATGGAAAAGTTTCCAGAAAGTAAATTGTTTCCGTTTTTTTCGGAAAACCTATTGACAACCGCAAAAAACCTGCTATCATATATGGCACAAGTTCATACCTTATCAAGAGTGGCGAAGGGACCGGCCCGATGAAGCCACGGCAACCTGTTTTTTCAAGGTGCCAAATCCGGCGAACGAATCGAAAGATGAGGGAAGGCAAGAAAGCTTCAGCACTCTGTCGGTTCGGCAGAGCGCTTTTTTTGTTGCGTGTTCCCAAAAGAAAGGAGAAATTATCATGGCAAGACATCTGTTTACTTCTGAATCCGTTACCGAGGGGCATCCCGATAAGATCTGCGACCAGATCTCCGACGCGGTGCTGGACGCGATCTTTGAGCAGGACCCCAACGGCCGCGTGGCCTGCGAGACCTGCGCCTCCACCGGCCTGATCCACATCATGGGTGAGATCACCACCAACTGCTATGTGGATATCGCCAAGATCGCCCGTCAGGTGGTGCTGGACATCGGCTACGACCGCTCCCAGTACGGCTTTGACGGCAACACCTGCGCCGTCATCACCAACATCGACGAGCAGTCCAGCGACATCGCGCTGGGCGTGGACAAGAGCTACGAGGCCAAGGCCAAGGGCGAGAGCGAGCTGGACAACGGCGCCGGCGACCAGGGCATGATGTTCGGCTACGCCTGCGACGAGACGCCGGAGCTGATGCCGCTGGCTATCTCCATCGCCCAGAAGATGGCAAAGCGCCTGACCGACGTGCGCAAGCAGGGTCTGGTGGACTATCTCCGTCCCGACGGTAAGACCCAGATCACCGTGGAGTACGATGAGAACGGCACACCCATCCGCGTGGACACCGTGGTGCTGTCCACCCAGCACAGCCCCGATGTCTCTCTGGAGCAGATCCGCAAGGATATGATCGAGCTGGTCATCAAACCCACCGTCCCCGCCCATCTGCTGGACGGCGACACGAAGATCTACGTCAACCCCACCGGCCGCTTCGTCAACGGCGGCCCCGCCGATACCGGTCTCACCGGCCGCAAGATCATTGTGGATACCTACGGCGGCAGCGCTCCCCACGGCGGCGGCGCCTTCTCCGGCAAGGATCCCACCAAGGTGGACCGCTCCGCCGCCTACGCCGCCCGCTGGGTGGCCAAGAACGTGGTGGCCGCCGGTCTTGCCAAGAAGTGCCAGGTGCAGCTGGCCTACGCCATCGGCGTGGCCCGTCCCGTCAGCGTGCTGGTGGAGACCTTCGGCACCGGCGTGGTGACCGACGACAAGCTGGAGGCCGCTGTGGAGAAGGTCTTTGACCTGCGCCCCACCGCCATCATCCGCGATCTGGATCTGCGCAAGCCCATCTACCGCCAGCTGGCGGCCTACGGTCACATGGGCCGCGAGGATCTGGGCGTGACGTGGGAGAAGACCGACCGCGTGGACGCCCTCAAGGCGGCGCTGGGCCTGTAAAAACCCAATATAAAAAGAGTCCCGCAGCGTATGCTGCGGGACTCTTTTTTACTTGTCGCGGCATTGAAGCCCCAGCTGATAGAAGGCCACGGCGCTGGCCGCCGCCACGTTCAGGCTGTCCACCCCGTGGGTCATAGGGATCATTACCGTGTGGTCGCACCGGGCGATGGTGCCGTCCGCCAGCCCGTCGCCCTCGGTGCCAAGCACCACCGCCAGCTTTTCCGCCTGTAACAGCCGGGGGTCATCCAGCCGCAGGGAATCCTGCCGCAGCGCCATCGCCGCCGTGGTAAAGCCCAGCGTGTGCAGCATCTCCGTCCAGTCGCCCTCCTCCGGCAGATATGTCCACGGCACCAGAAACACGTTGCCCATGCTGACCCGGGACGCCCGCCGGTACAGCGGGTCGCTGCCCTGCCGGGTCAGCAGCACCGCGTCCATGCCAAGCGCCGCCGCGCACCGGAAGATGGCTCCCACGTTGGTGGGGTTCATCACGTTTTCCAGCACGGCGATGCGCCGCGCACCGGCGCACACCTCCGCCACGGAGGGCAGGGGAGGCCGCCGCATGGCGCACAGCATCCCCCGTGTCAGGTGGAAGCCGGTGAGTTGGGTCAGCACATCCAGAGACGCGGTGTAGACGGGAATGTCCGGGTCACAGCGGTGCAGGAGCTCCGCACCCTTGCCGGCGATGTGCTGCGGCTCCATGAGGAACGACACCGGCACACAGCCTGCGTCCAGCGCCCGTCCGATGACCAGCGGGCTCTCCGCGATGAACAGGGCGTTGGCCGGATCGGCGCGGTTGACCAGTTGGTTTTCTGTGGCGCGGGCGTAGACATCCAGCTCCGGCGCGGCAAAATCGGTGATCTCTATGATACGGGCCATAGGCCCTCCTTCCTGTGTCAGCCGTTGAGAATCTTCATAAACTCCTCGCCGGTGATCGTCTCCTTTTCGTATAGGTACTGAGCAAGCTGATCCAGCTTCTCCCGGTCGTTGGTCAGGAGCTGCACGGCCTTCTCATGCTGGCGGCGGACAAGGTCTACCACCAGCTGGTCGATCTTCTCCTGCGTACCGGCGGCACAGGCGAGGGAGGTGTCGCCGCCCAGATACTGGTTCTGCACCGTCTCCAGCGCCACCATGCCGAACTCATCGCTCATGCCGTAGCGGGTGAGCATGGCGCGGGCCAGCTTGGTGGCCTGCTCGATGTCGTTGGAGGCGCCGGTGGTGATGGAGTGGAACACGATCTCCTCGGCGGCGCGTCCGCCGGTGAGGGTGGCGATCTTGTTCTCCAGCTCCTCCTTGTTCATCAGATAGTGGTTGCCCTCCTCCACCTGCATGGTGTAGCCCAGTGCGCCGGAGGTACGGGGGATGATGGTGATCTTCTGCACCGGCGCGGAGTTGGTCTGCCGCGCCGCCACCAGTGCGTGGCCGATCTCGTGGTAGGCCACGATCTTCTTCTCGTGATCGGTCATGATAGCGTTCTTCTTCTGATAACCGGCGATGACCACCTCAATGCTCTCCTCCAGATCGGACTGGGTCACCAGCTTGCGTCCGTCCCGGACAGCGCGGAGCGCCGCCTCGTTGACGATGTTGGCAAGCTCTGCGCCGGAGGCACCGGAGGCCATACGCGCCACCACGTTGAAGTCCACGTTTTCCGCCAGCTTGACCTTCTTGGCGTGTACCTTCAGGATATCCTCGCGGCCCTTCAGGTCGGGCAGCTCCACCGGTACGCGGCGGTCGAACCGTCCGGGACGGGTCAGCGCCGGGTCAAGGGACTCGGGCCGGTTGGTGGCGGCGAGGATAATGACGCCGGTGTTGTCGGCAAAGCCGTCCATCTCCGTCAGGAGCTGGTTCAGCGTCTGCTCCCGCTCATCGTTGCCGCCGTACTGACCGCCGCTGCGCTTCTGGCCGATGGCGTCGATCTCGTCGATGAACACGATGCAGGGGGCCTTCTCCTTGGCCTGATTGAACAGGTCACGCACCTTGGACGCGCCCATGCCCACGAACATCTCCACAAACTCCGAGCCGGAGATGGAGAAGAAGGGGACGTTGGACTCGCCTGCCACGGCCTTGGCCAGCATGGTCTTGCCGGTACCCGGAGGGCCTACCAGCAGGATGCCCTTGGGCATGGAGGCGCCGATCTCCCGGTACTTGGTGGGGTCGTGGAGGTAGTTGACCACCTCCTGCAAATTCTCCTTGGCCTCGTCCTCACCGGCCACGTCGGCAAAGCGGATGCCGCCGTCCGTGGACTGGACGTAGATCTTGGCGTTGGACTTGCCCATGCCGAACATCATGGAGCCTGCGCCGCCGCCCGCCTTATCCGTCAGCTTCTTGGCCATGAACTGGCCGATGGCAATGAAGAGGATCAGCGGCAGCACCCAGCCCAGGATGCTCAGGAACGGGGACATCTGCTCCACGATCTCACTGGCGAACTCCGCACCGGAGGCGTGGAGCCGGTCCACCAGCTCAGGGTCGTCCAGCACGCCGGTCTTGTAGATCTTGCTGCCGTCCTTGTTGGTGAAGATGATCTGGTTGGACTCGATCTCCACCTCGCCGATCTCTTTATTCTCCGTCATGGTCATGAAGGTGCCGTAGTCCACCTCCTCCACCTGCTGCCGTGCCAGCAGCGGCATGGCGAAGAAGTTGAACAGCAGCAGCACCAGCAGCGCCACAATATAATAGTAGAGCAGCGGTTTCTTCGGTGTCTTGACCTCTTTCATACAAGCGCCTCCTTGCAGACGTATTTTCAGAGTATTATAGTCGCGCCGTACCGTAAAGTCAAAGGGCGCAGGGGAAAAAACCTGTAAATTTTTCCTGAACACCGGCGGCTCCGGGACTTATTGCATATTTTGTGAACAAACTTTGCTACTTTTGTGAACATTAGCACTCGACACTTGACAGTGCTAAAATCGGCGCTATAATAAAGCCGAACCTTGAGAGAGGGGATGCGAAAAGCCCCGACGAGAGGGGCAAGATGTTTACACAATGAGGGTAATATAGAGACGGCGCCCCACAGGGTGCGCCGCAGTACGAATGGAGGTATGACATATGTTGCCCAGCATTTTTGGTGAGAACCTGTTTGATGATTTCTTTTCCGATCCCTTTGGCATGATGGTCCCGCAGGGCCGCGATCCCCTGTACGGCAAGCACGCCAAGAACCTGATGAAGACCGACGTCCGCGAGACGGAGGGTACCTACGAGCTGGATGTTGACCTGCCCGGCTTCACCAAGGACGAGGTGAACGTGGAGCTGAAGAACGGCTACCTGACCATTCAGGCCTCCAAGGGTCTGGATAAGGAGCAGTCCGACAAGAAGGGCAAGTACATCCGTCAGGAGCGCTATGCCGGCGCTTGCAGCCGCACCTTCTATGTGGGCGAGGATGTAGAGCCGGAGGACGTGACCGCCAAGTTTGAAAACGGCATTTTGCAGCTGTCCATCCCCAAGGCCGCCAAGAAGCAGCTGCCCAAGAACACCAGCGTCACCATCGGCTGATGCACACAAAAAGAAATGACCCGCGAGAGCGGGTCATTTCTTTTTTATAGTCACCACATCTGTGTCTCGGCCATGCACTTCTTATAGCTGGCGCGGAAGTAAATGTACTCCGCGATGCCGGTGATGGCCCAGGAGAAGATGTACAGCAGGTACAGGGAGGGGATGGTGTGGAAATAGGCGAAGATGGTGTAGATCCAGACGACGCGGAACACGCAGGAGCCCATGATGACGATGACGGTGGGGGCGATGCTCTTGCCGATACCGCGGGCGGCGGCGATGCTGGCGTCCATCAGCGGGGATACGCAGTAGGAAAAGCCCATGATCCACAGACGATCCATGCCTGCGTCGATGACCGCCGTCTCATTGGCGAACAGTCCCAGGAACTGCCGGCCGAACAGCAGCATAGCGCCGCCGAACAGCGCACCGGTGAGGAAGGCATAGAGCATACTGATATAGAAGCTCTTGAGGATGCGGTCCTTGTTTCCTGCGCCCCAGTTCCGGCTGGCGAAGCTGGCGCAGGCGGTGTAGTACGCTGCCATCATATTGAACACCAGCGTGTCGGCGTTGGCGGCCGCCGCGTTGCCGGACACCATGATCGCGTCGAAGGAGTTGACGCCCACCTGCACGAACAGGTTGGCGATGGCGAAGATGGCGTTTTGCAGGCCGGAGGGGACGCCCATCATCAGAATGCGCTTGGACGCCATCTTGTGGATCCGCAGCTTCCGCAGATCCAGACGGCAGGAGTCCTTCCGCCGCAGCAGGTGCGCCACGATCAGCGCCGCCGATACGCACTGGGCGATGGCGCTGGCCAGTGCCACGCCGTCCGCCGCCATGTGCAGGCCGATGACGAAGAACAGGTTCAGCGCCACGTTCAGCGCACCGGCGATGGTCAGATACAGCAGGGGGCGCCTGGTGTCGCCTGCGGCGCTCATCACGCCGTTGCCACAGTTGTAGATGGCCATGGCGGGCATGCCGAGGGAGAAAATCTTCAGGTACAGCACCGCGCCGTCCATCAGCTCCTCCTTGGTGTTCAGCATCTCCAGCATCTGGCGGGCAAACAGGTTGCAGGCCAGACACACCACGACACCGAAGATGGTACAGATGATGAATGCCGAGTGGATGGTTTTTTCCGTCTCCTCCTCGCTGCCGATACCCAGCGCACGAGCCACTGCCACATTGACGCCGGCACCCATGCCGATGAGGAATCCGGCGAACAGCGTCACCAGCGTAGACGTGGAGCCCACGGAGCCCAGCGCCTGATAGCTGGCAAATTTACCCACCACCGCCACGTCGCTCAGGTTGAACAGCACCTCCAGCAGCTGCGTCAGCATCAGCGGCAGGCTGAACAGCAGGATGTTCTTCCAGAGGGAACCGGTGGTCATCTCGATCTTCTTCATTCTGTACCTCCTAACTTCCGAAATTCGATCGCTATTTACAAATATATCCCATTTTCATAAAGGCTGCAAGAGCAGAGTATATCACCGCCCGCGCAGTAAAGCAAGCATATTTACCACCAGACTTTTCACCAGAAGAACCGGGGTGAATTGTGCAGAATATACCCCTATATGGGAAATGAGGGGGATTTTTATCCCCCTCATGTGTCGTTTTTTGAAATTTTCGTCTGCACATTGCATCGCCGCCGCCGATGTGGTATGCTGAACGGGAGAAAAACGAAGGGAGCCGCCTATGAAACTGATCCTCATCGACATCGACAACACCCTGCTGGACTTCGACGCCTATATCCGCCAGACCATGGAGGAGGGCTTTGCCCACTTCGGCCTGCGGCCCTACGAGCCGTGGATGTACGATGTGTTCCATCGGGAGAACAACAAGCTCTGGCGGCAGATCGAGGAGGGGACGCTGACCTTCCCGGAGCTGGAGAAGATCCGCTGGAACAAGGTGTTCGCCGCGCTGGATATCGCGTTTGACGGCACGGTGTTTGAGAAATACTTCCGCACCGCCCTCCATGAAAGCGCCATCCCCGTAGAGGGTGCCAAGGAGCTGCTGGAGACCCTGCACAGCCGGTATACGCTGGCGGCGGCCAGCAACGGCCCCTATGAGCAGCAGCTCCACCGGCTGGCGCTGGCGGGCATGAAGGACTGCTTTACCTATTTCTTTATCTCCGAGCGTATCGGCGCGTCCAAGCCCTCGCCGCTGTTCTTTGACGCCGCCTTCCGGGAGGTCAACGAGGGACGTGAGGTGCCTGTGACGGCGGCGGAGGCCGTCATCATCGGCGACTCCCTGACCTCCGACATGGCGGGCGGCAGGGGATACGGCATGAAGACCGTGTACTCCCCCCGCCCCGGCGCTGCGCCTGCCAACGACAGCGTGGACGTGACGGTGGAGGAGCTCCGCGCCATCCCCGCGCTTCTGTAAAAAAGAGCCATATAAGAAAGAGCCGTATGCCACGGGCATACGGCTCTTTCTTATGCATCGAAAAGACCGGGAGCCGTTGGCCCCCGGTCTCGATAGGAAATTTTACGCTCAGTAGCCGAAGATCATGGAGCGCTTGATGTCGGCCAGACAGTGTGCGCCGCACATGGCCATGGTATCGGCCAGCTCGGCCTTCAGCTTGTCCACGTAGACCTGTACGCCCTCGGCACCGCCGCCGTAGACCATGTTCACGAAGGGACGGCCGATCAGCACGGCGTCCGCGCCCAGCGCCAGCGCCTTGAACACATCCATGCCGGTGCGGATGCCGCCGTCCACCAGAATGGTCATCTGACCGCCTACCGCGTCGGCAATGGCGGGCAGCACCTCCGCCGTGGCGGGACACTGATCCAGCACGCGGCCGCCGTGGTTGCTGACCACGATGCCGCTGGCGCCGGCCTCCAGCGCCTTCTTCGCGCCGGACACCGTCATAATGCCCTTGAGGATGAAGGGCTTCTCCGCCTTCTCCGCGATCTGGCGCAGCTCCTCCACCGTCTTGCTGCCGGCGGGAGGCGTCAGGTTCTTCAGGAAGGGCAGACCCGCCGCGTCGATATCCATGGCGATGGCGATGGGATCGGCGGCCTTGACCAGCGCCATCTTCTCCTCCACCAGCGCCATGTTCCAGGGCTTCACCGTGGGTACGCCGCAGCCGTGGTTCTTTTTCAGCGCCTCCGCTGCCGCCTCGATGACGGCGGGGTTGGTACCGTCGCCGGTGAAGGCGGCGATCCCGGCGTCGGCGCAGGCGGACACCAGAATGTCGTTGTAGGTCAGGTCGTCGTACTTATCGCCGTAGTGCAGCTGCATAGCGCCCACGGGAGCGGCGAACACAGGCAGCACCACCTGCTTGCCGAAGAAGTTATAGGACGTGTCCACCGGCTTGTTCTCGCAGATGGTGTCCATGTTGACGCACAGCTCCTGCCATTTCTGGTAGTTGCGGATGAAGCCGGTGCCGATGCCCTTGGCGCCGGGGCCGGGCACGGTGTTCTTGCACGCAAGGCCGTTGCAGGTGGGGCAGGACTTGCAGTAGGGGCCCATGCAGGTGCGGGCGTTGTTCAGGATCTCCTGATATGTCATGAATATGTACCTCCGTTATTCAGCAATGCGTACCGACATTTTACTCTCTCGGCGGAAAAAAGCAACCCTGTTTTTACTTTAGTCGTGGTGAAAGCTGGTGACGATGGATTTTTCCTTCTCCGGCAGGCCGTATTGCGCCTTGCCCAGCGCGATGGACTTCATGAGAAACGCCATATTTCGCCCCAGCGTCCGCATGGTCTGAAGCCCCTCCAAGTCCTTACGGACCTCCTCCGGCGTGCTGCCGTACACCATGTTCCAGTACTGGCTGCTGGCGATGGGCATCCCGGCGATGGTGAAATACTTGTTCAGCACGTCGAAGCTGGCGGTGTTGCCGCCCCGGCGGCAGGATACCACTGCCGCGCCTACCTTCATGGTCATGTCGATGCCGGTGCTGTGAAACAGCCGATCCATAAAGGAGATGGCGCCGCCGGCGGGGGAGGCGTAGTATACCGGTGCGCCGATGACCAGCGCGTCGGCCTCGGCCAGCTTGGGCGCGGTCTCGTTCACCACGTCGTCAAAGACGCATTTACCGGTCTCACGGCACTTGCCGCAGGCGATGCAGCCGTGGGTGGTGCGGGCGCCGGCCTGTACGAGCTCCGTCTCGATGCCCTCGGCCTCCAGCGTCCGCGCCAGCTCGGACAGCGCCGTGTAGGTACAGCCCCGTTCGCGGGGACTTCCGTTGATGAGCAATGCTTTCATAGCCAGACCTCCTTGGTGATATTCTGGCCAGATTATAGCATATCTCCGGCAAAAAGCAACACAGTAAAGCAAAAAAGCACACCGCATCAATTTATCCCCGTCCAGCCCTTGCAATTTGGGAGGCGTTGCCCTATAATGTGCAAAAAACGGCGGCCCAGAGGGGCCGGAAGGGAGAGACGGTATGCGTATCGTTGTAAAGGTGGGTACCTCCACGCTGGCCCACGCCACAGGGCGCTTGAACATCCAGCGGATGGAGCGGCTGTGCAAGGTGCTCAGCGACCTGAAGAACGCGGGGCATCAGATCATTCTGGTGTCCTCCGGCGCCATCGGCATGGGAGTGGGGAAGCTGAATCTGCCGGGGCGTCCCGCCGATATGCCCACCAAGCAGGCGGCAGCCGCCGTGGGACAGTGCGAACTGATGTATATCTACGACAAGCTGTTTACGGAGTATAACCACACCGTGGCGCAGCTGCTTATCACCGCGCCGGACATTGCCGACGGCGCGCGGAAGGAGAATTTCCACAACACCATGGGTCGTCTGCTGGAGCTGGGCGCGCTGCCTGTCCTCAACGAGAACGACACCGTCTCCACCGATGAGATCGTCATCGGCGACAACGACACCCTGTCCGCGGCGGTAGCGGCTACCATTTCCGCCGATCTGCTGGTGCTGCTTTCGGACATTGACGGCCTGTACGACTGCGACCCCCGCCGCCACGCCGACGCCCATCTGATCTCCGTAGTGGAGCGGGTGGACGACGACCTCTACACGCTGGCGGAGGACAGCAGCACCGGCCTCGGCACCGGCGGCATGGTCACCAAGCTCCGCGCCGCCGCCATCGCCACCGCCGCAGGCTGCGAAATGGTCATCGCCAACGGCAGCAAGCCGGAGGTGCTGTACGACATTGCCGAGGGCAGACCTGTGGGTACCAGATTTTTGACAGGGAGGGCTGTTATATGACCACCATAGAGCTTTTGAAACGGACGAAGGCGGCGTGGCCTGCACTGAGCGCCGCCGGTGAGGAGGAGAAAAACCGCCTCCTGCTGGCCATGGCGGACGCGCTGGAGTCCCACATCCCCGCCATTCTCGACGCCAACGGGCAGGATATGGCGGACGCGCAGGGGCATATCTCCGCCGTCATGCTGGATCGTCTGCGGCTGGACGAGGGGCGCATCCGCGCCATGGCTGACGGCGTTCGCGCCGCCGCCGCGCTGCCCGATCACACCGGCCGCGTGCTGGATCAGTTCACCCGCCCCAACGGCATGACCATCACCAAGGTACAGGTGCCGCTGGGACTGGTGGCCATCATCTATGAGAGCCGTCCCAACGTCACCTCCGATGCGGCGGCGCTGGCCGTCAAGAGCGGCAACGTCTGTATGCTCCGCAGCGGGCGGGAGGCCTACCGCTCCTGCCGCGCCATCGTGGGCGCGCTGAAGGACGGCATCACCGCCGCCGGCGGCGATGCGGACATCGTCAACATCGTGGAGGATACCAGCCACCAGAGTGCCAACGACATCATGCAGGCCCGCGGGCTGGTGGATCTGCTGATCCCCCGGGGCGGCGCGGGACTGATCCGCGCCTGTGTGGAGAACGCCGCCGTCCCCTGCATCGAGACGGGTACCGGCATCTGCCACGTCTATGTGGACGCTGCCGCCGATCTGGAAAAGGCGGTGCGGATCATCACCAATGCCAAGACCAGCCGTCCCTCCGTCTGCAACGCCGAGGAGGTCTGCCTTGTCCATGCCGCCGTGGCGGACAAGTTCCTGCCTATGCTGCACCGGGCGCTGGTGGACGCGCGTATCGCCGCCGGGCAGCAGCCGGTGGAGCTGCGCCTTGACCGCCGCGCCGCCGCCGTTATCGACGGCACGCCTGCTGCGGATACGGACTTCGACACCGAGTTCCTCGATTATATTCTGGCTGTGGCGGTGGTGGACAGTCTGGACGATGCCATCGCCCACATTGCCGCCCACTCCACCCACCACAGCGACTGCATCGTAACGGAGGATGCCGCCGCCGCCCGGCAGTTCACCCGGCAGGTGGACAGCGCCGCCGTGTATGTCAACGTCTCCACCCGCTTTACCGACGGCGGCGAGTTCGGTCTGGGCTGCGAGATGGGCATCTCCACCCAGAAGCTCCACGCCCGCGGCCCCATGGGGCTGGATGAGCTGAGCACCTACAAATACGTCGTCACCGGCGACGGACAGATCCGCTGAAAAAAGGCTCCCGGCCAGTTGAACTGGCCGGGAGCCTTCTGCGCAGTGTTAGACGTTGGGAACATCGGTGAGGTGAGCCGTCCGCTCCTCCATGGGGATGTAATGGCCGTGGATGGTGACGGCGCGATACGCCGGACGCATGATGCGGCGGCAGGTGATCAGCTCCTCCATGCGGTTGGCGCACCAGCCCGCGATACGGGCGGAGGCAAACAGCGGCGTGAACACATCCGGCGGGATGCCCAGCATGGTGTATACCAAGCCGGAGTACATATCCACGTTGGCGCACAGCGGCGTGTCGTCGTGGCGGTGCTCCTGCACCAGCGGGATGCCCAGCTCCTCCACCTTCTGCAAAAGGGCGAAGTCCTCGGCATAGCCCTTGATCTCCGCCAGATGCTGGGCGTACTTCTTCAGCAGCACGGCGCGGGGATCGGAGATGGTGTACACCGCGTGACCGAGGCCGTACAGCTTGCCGGAGTGGTCGCCGGCCTCCTTGTCCAGCAGCTTCACCAGATAGTCCCGGATGGAGCCGTCGTCATGGGGGTCTACGTTCTCCTTGATGTAGTGGAACATTTCCATGACCTTGGCGTTGGCACCGCCGTGGAGCGGGCCCTTCAAAGAGCCGACGGCCCCGGCGATGGCGCTGTATGTGTCCGTTCCGCTGGAGGACATGGCGCGGCACACGAAGGTGGAGTTGTTGCCGCCGCCGTGCTCCGCGTGGACCATGAGCATCATGTCCAGCAGATGGGCCTCTTCCTCGGTATAGTTGGTGTCCGGCCGGATCATCCGCAGGAAGTTCTCCGCCGTGGACAGCTCCGGAACGGGGAAGTGGATGTGCAGGGAGTCCCCTTGGAAATAGTGGCGCTTCACCGCGTAGGAGTTGGCCACGATGGAGGGGAAGCAGCCGATGAGCTTCACAGACTGCAACAGCAGATTGGCGATGGATGTATCGTCCGGGTCGGGGTCGTAGGAGTACAGACTCAGCACGCTGCGGGCCAGTTCATTCATCATATTCTTGCTGGGGTGACGCATGATCATGCCCTCGGTGAAGCCCTCCGGCAGCTTCCGCGCCTGACTCATGACCCGGTCGAACCGCGCCAGCTCATCCTTGGTGGGCAGGAAGCCCATCAGCAGCAGGTAGGCCACCTCCTCAAAGCCGAAGGTACCTGCCTTGCGGTGTGCCTCCACGATGTCGTTCAGCTCGATGCCCCGGTAGTACAGGCGGCCGGGGGTAGGCACCCGCTGGCCGTCCTGCAGCAGGTAACCCTGCACGCTGCCCACCTTGGTGACGCCTACCAGCACGCCGGTGCCGTCGCTGTTTCGCAGACCCTTCTTGACCTCGCCGTGGTAGAACTCCTCTCCGATGGCGTATTCCTCTTGAATACGGCAGCTCAGCGGCCCTGTATAGCGTTCCAGAATACCGTTGTTTCTTTCGACCATGATGCGTTCCTTTCCCCCGCACCGGGTGCGGGCCTCTTATCCTGTTGCTCCGATTATAGCGCGGTGGATAGTATTTTGCAAGTTAAAAAACAGTAAATTTCATAAATGACGGGAAACTCTCTTGGCAATACGAAGAATAGGGAGAATAAGACGGATAAAATGCAATAAATAAATCGCACACTTTCATTTTGGGGCTTGCGATACGGGAAAAATCTGTTATACTGGTATGCATGGGATATACCTGTAAAAATTCTCCGAAAAGGAGCGTGACCATATGATCCAGTTACACCACGGCGGCGTCACCCTGCGCGGCGGCGCGCCGGTACCTGCGAAAGCCGCGTCCCCGGCGGACCGGGAAAAGACCATCGCCTACCAGATCCTCCGCCGCCACGATACCCCGGCAGGGGACGGCCTGCTGCACCTGATCTTTGACAGTCTTATCTCCCACGATATCACCTATGTGGGCGTGATCCAGACCGCCAAGGCCAGCGGCATGACGGAGTTCCCCGTACCCTATGTGCTGACCAACTGCCACAATAGCCTGTGCGCCGTGGGCGGCACCATCAACGAGGACGACCATGTGTTCGGCCTGTCCGCCGCCATCAAGTACGGCGGCGACTACGTCCCCGCCAATCAGGCGGGGATCCACCAGTACGCACGGGAGATGATGAGCGGCTGCGGCCGCATGATCCTGGGCTCTGACAGCCACACACGCTACGGTGCGCTGGGTACCATGGGCGTGGGGGAGGGCGGCCCGGAGATCGTCAAGCAGCTGCTGAAAAACACCTACGACATCGCCGCACCGGAGGTCATTCTGGTGTGGCTCACCGGCCAGCCGCCCCGCGGCGTCGGCCCCCACGACGTGGCCATCGCCCTGTGCGGCGCGGTGTACAAAAACGGCTTTGTGAAGAATAAGGTGCTGGAATTTGCCGGCCCCGCCGTGTCCCGCCTGCCCATGGATTACCGCATCGGTATCGACGTGATGACCACGGAGACCGCCTGCCTCAGCTCCATCTGGGAGACGGACGGCGCCGTGGCGGACTATCTGACCCTCCACGGACGCGAAGAGGCGTTCACCGCCCTGCACCCGCAGGACGGCGCGTACTACGACGGCATGATCACCATTGACCTTGACTGCATGGAGCCTATGGCCGCCCTGCCGTTCCACCCCTCCGAGGCGGTGACGCTCCGCGAGCTGCTCCACGATCCCGGCGACCACCTGCGGGAGGTGGAGAAGCGCGCCGCCGCCCAGTTCGGCGGTAAGGCGGGCCTGCACCTGACGGATAAGCTGGTGGACGGCAAGCTGGTGGTGGATCAGGGCGTCATCGCCGGGTGTGCCGGCGGTATGTACGACAACATCGCCGAGGCCGCCGCCATTCTGGACGGCCACGACACCGGCAGCGGCTATTTCTCCCTGTCGGTGTATCCGCCCTCCGTCCCCGTCAATCTGGAGCTGATGGAAAACGGTGTCCAGCAGTCTCTGCTGGCCTCCGGCGCACTGTTTAAGCCCTGCTTCTGCGGCCCCTGCTTCGGCGCGGGGGATGTGCCCGCCAACAATGGGCTGTCCATCCGTCACACCACCCGCAACTTCCCCAACCGGGAGGGCTCCAAGCCCGCCGACGGACAGCTGGCCGGCGTCATCCTCATGGACGCCCGCTCCATCGCCGCCACGGCGCGGAACCACGGCGTCCTCACCTCTGCCGCCGACGTGGACTACACGCCGCCTGCACCGGTGCAGCGCCGGTTCGATCGTGCGGTGTATGACCGCCGGGTCTACTTCGGCTTCGGTAAGGCACAGCCGGATGCGCCCTTGAAGTACGGCCCCAATATTGCCGAGTGGCCCGCCATCCCCGCCCTGTCCGATGATCTTCTTATGCAGGTGGCCTCCGTCCTGCGGGACGAGGTGACCACCACCGACGAGCTGATCCCCTCCGGCGAGACGTCCTCCTACCGCTCCAACCCCATGAAGCTGGCGGAGTTTGCTCTGTCCCGCCGCGACCCGGACTATGTGCCGCACGCCAAGGCCACGCAGACGCTGGAGGCGGCCCGTGCCGCCGGTACGGTGCCGCCGGAGCTGCAAGCGGTGCTGACGGCGCTGCACCTGCCGGAGAGCGCCCTGTCCCGTATGCACATCGGCTCTGTGCTCTTTGCCAACAAGCCCGGCGACGGCTCCGCCCGGGAGCAGGCGGCGTCCTGCCAGCGGGTGCTGGGGGGCTGCGCCAATATCTGCTACGACTTCGCCACCAAGCGCTACCGCTCCAACTGCGTCAACTGGGGTATGCTGCCCTTTACGCTGGCGGACGGCGCGCCCTTCGACGCCGTACCGGGGGATTTCATCTTCGTCCCCGCTGTCCGGGAGAAGGTGGCGCGAGGCGACCAGGAATTCCCCGCTGTTCTCGTCCATGCCGGACAGACGCAGGCGCTGACGCTGTACCTGAAGAACACCAACGCGGAGGAGCGGGAGCTGCTGCTCACCGGCTGCCTCATGAACCACTACGCTGCGCAGAACAGGAGGTAACGATGGAAAAGATCAAAATGCCTGTCCCCATCGCCGAGCTGGACGGCGATGAGATGACCCACATCCTGTGGGGGATGATAAAGGATCAGCTGATAACGCCCTTTGTGGAGCTGAACACCGAGTATTACGACCTGTCGCTGCCCAACCGGGACAAGACGGAGGATGCCGTGACCCGGCAGGCGGCGGAGGCCATCAAGCGCCTCCATGTGGGCGTGAAGTGCGCCACCATCACCCCCAACTACCAGCGGCAGGAGGAGTACGGCCTCAAGCAGCTGTGGAAGTCCCCTAACGCCACCATCCGTGCGGCGCTGGACGGCACGGTGTTCCGTGCCCCCATCCTCATCTCCCGCGTGAAGCCGGTGGTGACCTGCTGGAAAAAGCCCATCACCATCGCCCGCCACGCCTACGGCGACGTATATAAGGCGGTGGAGTACCGCGTCCCCGGCCCCGGTAAGGCGGAGCTGGTGTTCACCGACGACCACGGCGCGGAGCTGAGCCGCCAGACGGTCTACGACTTCACCGGCCCCGGCGTGTTGCAGGCCATGCACAACCGGGACGACTCCATCCTGTCCTTCGCCCGCTGCTGCTTCGCCTACGCGCTGGACGTGAAGCAGGATGTCTGGTTCTCCTCCAAGGATACCATCTCCAAGGACTACGACCAGACGTTCAAGCTGCTGTTCCAGAAGGTGTTCGACGAGGAGTACCGCGCCGCCTTTGAGCAGGCGGGGCTGCATTACCGCTACGCCCTCATCGACGATGTGGCCGCCAAGGTCATCCGCTCCTCCGGCGGCATCATCTGGGCGTGCAAGAACTACGACGGCGACGTGATGAGCGACCTCATCGCCGCTGCCTCCGGCTCGCTGCCCATGATGACCAGCGTGCTGGTGTCGCCGGACGGCAATTTCGAGTACGAGGCCGCCCACGGCACGGTCACCGACCATTTCTACCGCTGGCGCAAGGGGGAAAAGGTGTCCACCAACCCGCTGGCGACCATGGCCGCATGGTCCGGCGCCCTGAAAAAGCGGGGCGAGCTGGATGGCAGCGCCGCGCTGGTGCATTTTGCCGATTGTCTCTATCAGGCGGGACTGGACGTGTTCGAGGAGGGGTATCTCTCCGAGGATCTGGCGCCCCTGTGCGACCCGGCAGAGCTGAAGGAGATGCCGGACAACGACCGGCTCATCGCCCTCATCCGCCGGCGGCTGGAGACGCTGCTGGCAGGATAAGAGGTCGGCGGTATCCCATACAGACAAAACAAGACCTCCGGCATTGCGCCGGAGGTCTTGTTTTGTCTTGAAATGCCGGATAAGCAGCTGTCGGAGGACTGCCGCGCAGGGCAGGGGGGCCTACCGGACGGGAGTGATCCTTGTGTCGGAAACCGTCACGTTCCACGCCTCCTGTACGGCGCGGACCGGCTCCGCCTGTATCGCTTCGGCGAACACCTCAAGCACCTGATACACAGGCGTACCATCCGCCAGCTCTACCGTATCCAGCGTAATGGGGTCGCACAGGATCTCGGTTTTCTCACCGGGCTCTACCGGGGTGGGGTAGTAGTAGGTGTGATCCGCCCCGGCGATCCACCCGTTTTGCAGGGTGAGCATGGGATATTGGGAGGAGACTCTTCCTGCAATGTCGCCGTTGTCATCCACATAGTAGGACACGAGCCGTATGCGGAGATATGCCGCCACGTTGCCGGTGTTTTTCACACAGACGTCGCTCTTTACACCGGAGAAAAGTGATTCTTCGACCTTGCAGGTGACCTCCGCCGGTACAAAGGTGTTGGTCTTCTCCGCTTTTTTGAACATGAAGGAGAGGGTCACGCCCACCGCGGCGGCGGCGCACAGAGCAAGCGCCGCGATCAGCCAAAGCCGTATTCTCTTGGACATATCGCGTCACCTCTTTCTGTTGACTTCCCGATCACTGTTGCCGTTGAGCCACTTGTCCTCGACGGGTGTGCGGGCAAAGGTAACTGTTTGGTTGTTCTTTTCAGTGACCGTCACCGTTTGACTTGTGTCCGCATACCGCCACGACCAGCGGTTTTGCTGCTCGATTGTATAGGTGAAGCAAAACAAATCCTTGATGGTCACGCTGCCGTTTCCTTTTATGGAGACAAACAGCTCGAAGGAGGGATCTTCTGCTGCCTTGATGCGGTACACAAAGACGCGGTCGCCTTTCCCCTCGTTAGATGCATGGCTGCGGGTGATGGTCAGATTACCGAGCACGGGGAGGAACTTCGCATAGAACGTATTGACCTTCGGCATGGCCTCAAGCTCGCTCTTATTAGGAACAAGCTTGTTTTTCGTCGGATCCACGTTCCCCTGATCGGTAACGGACTTTGTGCAGTTTTCATCCAGATACCATCCCTCAAACCGGTAACCGGGCTTTTCTGTTGGCGTTGAACCCTTGAACAAGGTATCGCCTTCAACGACCTCCTTGCTTGGGCTGACCGTTCCGCCGCCCTGTGGCCATACCTGATAATCCACGCTGTATTGCACGGGCTGGTAGAAGAAGAAAATGTTGTTCTGCTTCTGGTCTGACCGCAGCAGGAGCGTCTGCTGTTTGTCGGATACGCAGCTCCAGCCCTCTATAGCGATGGCCTTTTCCGTAACTGTCTGACCGAATTTGCCGCGGGAGGTTGTGACGTTGGCCAGTACGCCGTTTTCGTGCGCCGGATCGCCATTATATACCAGATTGTTCAAATCCGTGGTAGGGGTACCGTACTATAAGTAGTATACGCTGTATTCCTGCTGGTTGCGCGTATAGAAGACGTACAGATCCGTGCCGTTCCGATCGATGGTGATAGGAAAGTCTGTGCCGCTAAGCGTTATCTTCCTTTCAGTGGTCGTGGTACCAGCCGTCGTTATCTGAATACCCATTTTGCTCACCGAGAACCCGCTGAAGGTCTGGGGTGTGACATGGAGCGTACTGTCTGTCTGACCAATGCCTTGAATACGGGCCTCGTCCTCTGCGTAGTTTTGATAATTTCCGTTTGCGTCAGTCTCCAATCCGGACTGATCGTTGAGCGCGGCATCGAGGGTCTGCAGCATATGGTGAACGGCATAGGGGGCGTGTGTATTATTTTTGGTATAATAGAACACCACCACATTGTCCTGCGAGGTAACGTGGCCATCCGCATCAACCTTCACAGCGAGGATCAGCCGCTTATAGAAGGCGTCGGGAATATAGTCCTGGATGACCGCAAACCGTTCAGTCACCACTGCCTTGTCGGAGAGCTTTTTCACGCTTCCATTATCGGGAGCCGAGGAGATCAGCTCATTATTGTCCACATAGCGATACTCCACGGTATAGGAGATGCTTGTCGCATGCGCATAGGTAAAGGTGAAGACATTCATCACCGGCGCGGTTTTGTCGGATTCAGATTCCACGGTGATGGAGTGGCTGGCCAGCGTCGGGTAACAGCCGGTGTTGAAGTCAGCATACAGCTCGTTCAGCGGATCGCCCACCTTTGGATAGAAGGTGCGGGTATTACCCTGATAGGCATAGCCGGTGGAATCAGCCGCGATCTGCTGGTGGAATCGATGATCCGATGTCAGGTACACATAGGTGCGTGTCTCACCAGCCACCGACACCGTAAAGGTCTGGTTGTTGCCCGGCGCCGTCCCGCCGGAGGCGGTATCCAACGCATCTGTCCATTTAGTCTCCGTCTCCCCCGTGTGCAGGGCATAGTGGACCAGATAGGGCTGCGCCGTATGGGAGCCCCAGTCTGCGAAGACATTCAGATCCCTTGTGACCGGTATATCCTGCGGCGCGTAGGCTGTCTTTTTGCCGGCCAGCATATAGAACCAACCGCTGAACTCATAGTTGTGTCCGGAGTTGTCTTTGGGATCATCCACAGATCCCACCCTTGTGCCGTGCGCGACTTCAGAGGTATGGATGGGACCGGTTGTACTGCCCGTTTTCTCGTAGGCCAGCATATCGTCATAGGTCTGGAAGAAACGGACGGTGCGTGTGACCGGCGTCCACTTGGCGTAGAGCGTGATATTTCCGGCGGGCATGGTGTCACCCTGATGATACTCCGTGCCGTCATAGCAGCCGGAGGAGTAATACCAGCCGCCGAAGGTATAGGCGCCAGCCTCCAGCTTGCTGGGATGCTCTGGCTCATTGCGGACATAAGCGTCCAACGGGGTCTGGTACGGCAGCTCAACTGTGACCACCGCTTCGTTGTAATTGTGCAGCGTCAGCGTATAGGGTTCGCGTTCGTAGAAAAACCGCGCCGTAAAGGATTTTCTGCCGTCGCTCTTGTCGTCATTCCTCTCCCATTGCTTGCCGCCCGTGGTAAAGCCGTGCAGTGTCGGCTGCGTCTGATGACTAATTTCCGTGTTGTTGTCTGCGGTGTCGATGATTTTGATTCGCTTGTAATTCTTTCCATTGTGGGTGAGGTTAGGTGTTTCACCGTCAAGGACAGGTACATACAGCTCATACAGCCACTGCCACGGCTGGCTCCAGCCAACATCAGCGCCGTTACAGAAATACCCGAGGAAATTGACCACGTCCGAAGAGCCCTCGGAGGAGTCGTACAGCAGATTTTCATCCAGCCGCTGGAACATACCCTTGATGGTGGAGTTTGCATTGTCATGTGTATACTTCACCTTGAATTCGCCGTTCCAGCCGGCCAGATAGGCGTAGTGGCCCCACTGGTCGTTGTCCATATACAGGTATGCATCGTTAGCGTGGTGAGTACCCTGCACACGGACACGCTCAAAGCAATCGCCGGGCCAAAGCGTGGACAGATCGGCGTCAAATCGAGCGTTCAGATCAAGGTAATAGTAAGTGTGGCCGTTGCTATCCAGCGTATCCTTGGTGTATTTGTCTGCGTATTCGTCCTTCAGCTTAGGCACGCCAGTGATGTTTCCCCAGTCGGTCACCGCATCCAGCAGGTTATCCACATTGTAGGAGGTCGGGCGATCATGGGTTTTATTGCCGAAGGGGTAGGTGGTGCCGCCTACCAGCTGAAACTGGCCGTCACTGTTTTGCCGCGCATAGAAAAACCGCAGCGTGTAGGCTTTTCTGTCATAATACACATTGACGGTGGTTGAACCGTCGCCATTGATGGTGACGTTCTTCTGGGTCTTCGCATCATTATAGACAAGCTGGTCAAAATTCTTGGGACAGCAGTCATTATTATGTGTGTGCGTGGTGTCGGTATTGCCGCACAGGGGGGTATCCGCCTGCAGCGAATCGCTGCCGGATACGGTCGTGCCGCTCTGGGCGCTGCCCTTGACGCTGCCGATAAAGCTGTACTGGTTGTCATCGGCGTTTTGCAGCCAATATACGGTGGTGTAGGTGGTGTCCACCGTGCGCCAGAGCGCCTTATAGGTGCGGTTTTTAGCGGGGATAGTGGTGGGCAGCGTATCGGGATTGCCGTCTCCCGTACCGCCCGTCACATCGTCCCAGCCAACAAATTCGTAGCCGTGGCGGGTAGGCGCGTTCACGATGAACGCCGTGCCGTATCGGGCATAGACCGGCTCCGTACCGTAGCCGCCGTCCATGTCGAATTTCAGCATATAATAGTTGCGGTCGTAGTAGCACTGAAAGACGGTAGAGCCGTCCGCGGCCACTGCTTCGGGGTAGTGATACAGCTTGGTAAAGCCCTCGGCTTTCCCCTCGTGCAGCTTTAGCGCGTCATCGGAGATGATGGTGCCGGTTTTGGCGGCGGCGACGCGGTAGAGCCCCACATCCTCGGAGTATGTGTCGTCATGGATGTTCTGAAAGTAGTAGCGCACAGCGTAGGGAACGTCGATGGCCTTGTAGTAGACGTTGACCACATACGTCGGCGCAGAATAGGAGGTCGGAATATTCAGATGGATGGTTGTCGCATCATCATTGGCTGCCGAAGTATTCGTACCGGAAGGGGCAGCCGCGTTGTAGAAGGGAGCGTAACCCAGATAGGCCGGTGAGATCACGGTGGAGGTGTAGCCCGTACCCTTCTCGATCTGCGCCTGATAGCTCTTGTAGATGCTCTTTCTCGTCACAGCGTCCAGATAGTTGATGGTGATCTCCACATACTCCTCCGACGTTGCCGCAGGGGCGCGCGCAGGTGCGCGGAGAGCCGGGACTCTCCCGGTCGGGGCGGCGTTGGCGTCGGCCTCGTCCTCGGCGCCGGTCTCTACCGGGATCGTGCGCGCCGCCGTGACGCAGACAACGTTGGAGTCGATGGTCTGGCCGGACGCCGTCACGCGGCAGCGGACATAGGCGCTGCCCGTATCGTCCGCGAGGGAGTTGAGCAGCGCACAGGACAGCGCCAGCGACTGTTCCGTGGCGTCATAGATATTCACCCAAAGCTCCGATGCGACATCCGCAAGGATCTGCCACTGATAGGAGGCATCTGTCACATCCGAGGCGCACACGGCCGTGAGGGTGGTGCGCTCATCCTGCGGAAGGGACAGCGAATCCACCGCGCTGCCCTTGTGGGTCACAGTCACCGCTGCGCCGCTATCGGGCGCGGTATCTGTGCCGGAGGCGGCAAGCGCCGTTGTCATCAGTCCTGACGGTAAAATAGATAGAAACAGGCAAAGGCACAGAATGAGTGACACAAGCCGTCTGGATCCGGTGGGGGCCGTATTCTGTTTTGCCCGGTAGGTTTCCTTCAAAATAGCCACCTGCTTTCTATGTGGGGTCATTTGCCCTTCACGGCATTCCATGCGGCCTCAGCACGTTCAGCTTCCGTATGTCCCTCCGAGAAGCCGTGATACTGCACCGCTGTGGCGCTGATCTTGATGGACAGCGGCGCTGCCGACGCTGCAAGTGCGTTAAGCTGTGATCTGGTGATATTCTCGCTGACAGTGATCTTGCCGTCTTCTGCCAGCACATCAGCGTGCAGCACAGTATTGGCGTTAACGATGCAGTAATACACAGAGGTGCTGCCGTCCCCCTGGAGGAAGATCCATTTCGTATTATCTACGGCCCAGTTGAGGAGGCCATTCCCGGCGGTGTAGCCGAAGTGGTCCGCAGCGCGCGTCCAGCCATTGGCCGTGATCTCACAGAACACATAGCAGGCCATCTCGCTGCCCTCGAAGTCCACAACGGCCTTCTTGGTCATGTCCACGCCCGGGAGGATGACCCGTTGATCCAACCCATCCGGCATTTCCGTTTCGGTCACGGTGAGCTCCTTCATCATTGCCACCCGCGCGCTGTCACTCACCGCTGTCCCGGTTACATAGCGGGAGAAGGTCACGCCGGACAGAGCCGCGGCGATCAGTGCGAGATACAGCAGCACGGCGGAAAAAGGAAGCCGAAATTTTGCTTTTTTATTTTGATTTGTCTGTTGTTCCATGTTTCCGCCCCCTTGACCATGTGCAGTGTTTCTATTGTTGTCGTTTGCGGCGCACGAAGTCCGTGATGCCCGGCAGCTCCAGCAGCAGGCCGATCACCGCCAGCAGACTCAGTACCCCGGCCGGCGTCCGCACAAAGCGGATGACAGCGCCGATCTTTGGGATCACCAGCACGACCTTGCCGACAACGGCGTTCTGCGGGATGTCCGCGCCGTCGTCGGTGTTGTTGGCGTCGCCCTTTGTGCGATATCCGTTTTCATGTACGGCGATAATGCGGTGCGTTACCGACATACCACCGGTCTGATAGGTGACGATATCGCCGACCTTGTAGGCGTCCTGCCGGTGGGTGATGATAACGTCGTCCGGTTGGATGGCATCCGCCATGCTGCCGGTCAGCACCACGGCGGAGGAGAAGCCCAGCACCGTAGGCGCAGTCTGTCCGAAAAAGCGCTGCGCCGCAATACGATACAGGCTGCCCAGCAGCACCAGCAAAACGACGGCCAGCAGCAGTATCCGCCATATCCACCGGATAACGGTCAGCGCTTTTTTAGCCTTCATCCGCGCTGCTCTTTTCTCCGCGTAACGGCCAGGAAGATACACAGGCCGCCGCTGATCAGCATGAGCACGACATACCCCTCGATCATGCTGTCGTCTCCGGTCCTGACGGAGGGCCGGATGGGCTCGTTGCCTCCATCGCTGCCGCTGCTGCCGCCGCCCGTGTCGGAGACGACCAGATAAAAGCCCAGCGTCACCTGGTCCGCATCGCCGCCCGCGGCCTTGTTGCCCAGATAAGTGTCAAGCCGGTCGCGCTCGCTGACGTCCGACGCATCCTCGTAGTTCCAAAACCAGTTGATGGTGAAGTCCTGTATCTTCTTGCCATCCAGCTTGCCGCTGACGGCGCGGATCACCGATCCCGGCTTGACCGATCCGGGAAGCGTGTAGTCGGAGGTATCCGAAAACCCCTCGCCCGAGAGCTGACTGCCGATGTCGAGAAGCGGCGAGGTCGAAAGGGAGTAGAGGATCGCCGTGTAGGTGATGGTCTGTCTGGCGTCGTTCTTGAGCCGGATGATGCTGTCCTTGCCGGTGCCGGGCGCCAGTATGCTTTCGGCGCTTTCGGCGCTGACATTGCTGTGCGGCGTTTCGAAGAAGGACAGCTCCGCCGAGCCGTCCGGGCGCACCGAGGTCGCCGCATCCCAGACAAGCGAGCCTGTCTTGTAGGTGAGGGTATGCTCCGGCCGCTCTGCCGGAACGGCGTAGGTAAAGCCGACCACCACCGGCAGCAGCATGACCTGCAATATAATCAGTATGGCGGGAAACAGCCATGCCCGCAGCTTGTTGCTTTGATCCATATACACCTCGTCATGAAAAGCCGGGTTTTCCGGCAAAGCGGATATTGTCGTTTTTCGGGGTATCCGCACAGCGTCCGGCCGGAGGATGGCCGGCGGTTCTGCGGATAGTCCGAAAATATCCCCCCGCCCGCCACATGGCGGGGGGATATTGCCGTCAGACAGATGCGGTACGAAACCGGCAGATCAGTCGATCTGGGTAACGGTCGCAGCGAGCGTGAAGCCGATGCCAGTTTGGTAGTTGGTTCCTAAAGCGTAGGAGGGGAAGGCTGAAGGTTTGGCGGCGAGGGCGCCCAGCAGCGTGTCAGCCTGATCTTTGTTGTCAATGGTAGGATCTTCAAAAGCCCACTCCCAGGACAGGGTGTAGGTGCCGAACACTGTACTAAGATCTGTACCGGCGTCATAGTTCTTGGAAAGATCAGCAAGGTACGTATTGATCTTGCTGATCGTACCGCTTGCCAGCTCAGTGCCACCCTTTTTCAGAGTGAAAACAACGGGATAGTACCTATCGTTAAGGGTGAACTTAGCGGTGGGACTGGTAGCGGTGAGGTCAGGATGCTCGCCTGCCTCAAGGAACACGTCCATTCCCGACATAGTAAGTTCCACGTGTACCGCGACCTCGGGCTTTCCGGTAATAGAGAGTGTAGCAGCGTTGTCCTCTCCTGTACCCGGTGCAACAACCTTTTCGCGTGTACCGGAAGTTCCTATACTGGAAATAACAGAGTTGACACCAATACTGAGATCGGTAGCATCCGTAGTATAGGTGGTCTTAAATGCGGTATGATCCTCTGCTGTTATCTTCACACCGAAACGAGCAACGCGGGCAATGTCAGAAGCGCTTTTACTGGTCACATACTTTGCAAACGTACCGCCCACAAAGCATGAGGTGATCAGTACGAGAGCAAACAGAAGACCGGCTGCTCTCAGAGTCCAGTGCTTTTTTGAAGTCATTGGATATCCCCCTTCATCGTAAATATTGTTGAGACGAAAGCTTCGTCACTTGGGATCGTGAGACGACGGTCATCGCCTCAACACGAGGGCGTACCCTCAGTTATATCACCGCATCGCCGGCTGTGGCGCCGTCTCCGCGGAGGATACCTGCATTTACTCGGTGCTGCTGCCGCCATCCTTTTCTCCGGCGGCGGCCCGCAGCCGCTCCAGCTCTGCCTTCAACGCCGCCGTTTCCTCGTCCTTTTTCCCGGCGCTCCTCTGGCGGCTGATGATGTCGTAGATGATAAACGCGCACACCGGTATGCCGATGAACACCGCCATGCCCAGCGGCTTTTGCAGGAACATGGCGAAGTCGCCCAGCTTGGGGATGCGGCCCTTATACAGGCCGAACACAACGTCCTCGCTGACCAGAGGATCCTCGGTGTTGTTGGCGTCACCCTTGGTCAGAAAGCTGCGCTTGCCGTCCGCTCCGGTCTCCACCGCCACAATGCGGTGGGTGACGGCGATCTGACCATCCATGTAGGAGATGATATCGCCGGCCTTCAGCTTGTCCACATCCGGCTTTACGGTGAAGATCAGGTCGCCCACCTCGATATGGTCCTTGGCGCTGCCGCTCATGGAGCCGGACTGCACCACCATGGGCGTGACGCCCAGCACCGAGGGCGGAAGCTCCGGGTGTATGATCCCCTTGATGATGATCGTCAGGTTGCCGACGAGCATGACGGCAAACATGACGCACAGCACCACCCCAATGGTAAATACGATTCGATTGGCCGTTTTCTTTTTAGCCATACGGTCATCCTCCCGATGTGGTATCGCAGGTTTTACTCCCCGCAGCGATGCGATCACCGGCCAATGCCGGAAGCCCCGAATGCCTGATGCGACAGCGGTTTCAAGGATACAGAGGGCTGGCTCGGATCGCTTTGCGAAACTGTTTTTCACTGGGAGATATTGTTGCGGGCATATGTACAAAATGATAACACAATACATTCCAAAAATCAAACAAAATTCGACAAGTTAAAAGAATTTTTGATACGGGCTAAAAATTTTTCATTTGCAGAAACATACGCAAACAAGATGAGGTGAAGCAGGCACAATTCTGCGCCTGCTTCACCTCATCGTATGCACTTGAAGCTCCGGCGGCCCTTGTCACCGCCTGATGCCCGCTACCTGATACATCCGTTCGTCGGATATACAGATATCCACATCGCAGTACGGCGTCAGCAGCGCTCGCAGCGCATCCTCGTGCATCAGTCCGTTGGACACCGGATGGGCCGCACCGTTGTGGTGACTGTCGATGGCGGCCCGGCTCATGCCGTGGGCCACGGACAGCCGTCCGCCGGGCCGCACCAGCGATGCCAGACGGGCCATGAGCCGCGCCGGATCGGGGAAGTGGGGGAAGGCATTGTACACCATGACCACGTCGAATGTCTCCGGGAAGGCTGTCTCCTCCACATCGCCGCAGAGCACCTGCACCCGCGGCTCACCGGTGAATTTTGCTGCCGCGATGCGCGCCATCTCCGGGGAGATGTCGATGCCCGTGACCGATGCGCCTCGCGCCAGATAATCGGGGAACAGCACGCCGGTGCCGCAGGCCACATCCAGCACCCGTGCGCCGTCGCCCACGCCCGCGTTGTCCAGTATGGCCTGGATCACCGGCTCGTGGCGGATCATCTCCGCGTCCCACGCCGCTGCGCGCTTGTCAAAAAACGCGATCACATCCCGCTTGTCGATCATCTCCGCACCCCCTGTACCATTTTTCCTATCGTACAGGATGCACGGTGACGGCGCAACCCCGGATGGGGGATAAAAAAGGGGCTGTATCCACGGATACAGCCCCTTTTTATACGGAGGTTACCTGAAAAACTCAAAGCGCGGCGCGTCCTTGGTGACGACGCCCGTCTCGATCTCGATGCCGTCTCCGAAGTACCGGCGCAGCAGCGTCACCAGTTCCTCGGCAGCGGCGCGCACCTCATCGGCGTTCACATCGGAAAAGCCGTCGATGGGGAACAGGATGGCCTTCGTCTCCTCGGTGATCTTGCCACGTTCCGACTGCCGCCACGTCCAGCGGCGGGTGCGGATCTCGCTGCCGGAGGCGTACACCGCCTCGCCTGCGTCTGGTGTCTCCGCTTCGGTGCTGCCGAAGGGGATAAAGGTGTCGCCCTCCCGCGCCAGCCGCACGTCCAGCCCTTCGTCAATGGTGCCGAGATCATGGGCGCCCATGGGCAGGCGGTGCTTGATGGACACGGCGTTGCCCAGATCCACGGCGGCGTTGATGTGGGGGAAGCCCTTGCCCTTGGCGATGCGGGTCAGCAGCGCCTCAATGGAGCAGAGAAACTTGTTGGGGTTGATGCCCAGCGCCGTAAAGGCGGCGCGGTAGGGGAGGATATCCTCCGTCTCCTTGGGCTTTTTCCCGGCGAAATACGTCTCGCAGGCGGCAACGTTTTCCGCCAGCATCTGCTCCAGCTCGGGGATATCGTGGGTGTTGTCCAGCCCCCGCACGGCCACCGCGCCGAAGCAGGCGTTGGGCAGCTTGTCAAAGAATTCCTGGGATACCTGATAGTACATGGTGTGGCCTCCTTGCTGCGAATGTTTCCCGCTATGTCTGTGTGTTGGGTGCATTATAGACCTGTTTTCGCCGTTTGCCAAGGGATAATTTCCAGAGAAACCGAACAGGAATAGGAAATACCCGCAACCATCAGGCTGCGGTATGAACTTTGTGGGAAATAAAAAAGCAGAGTGTCCATTACAGGATACTCAGAT
>ENA-OPDG01000103-OPDG01000103.1-human-gut-metagenome-genome-assembly--contig:-NODE-103-length-78749-cov-3.650660_pt1 | contig 78749 bp, 65 predicted proteins | sample MGYA00241259_ERZ501498 | MGnify/ENA primary metagenome ERZ501498 (study PRJEB25962, sample SAMEA2042582) | human gut metagenome | biome: human gut; feature: human-associated habitat; material: faeces... | reverse complement strand
AACATAAAGTGACAGCACAAAGTCAGCTTATGCTTACAAATTATTTTTCTATTATTTTTTGTTTCTTTATGTTAAAATATTGTTAGTTTTTGTATAAGGAGGAGCCGATGGAAGCTATTTATTCCAACATTGCCGATTTTATCCTGCATTTTGACCGTTACCTGCCCGTTGTTATGGAAGCCTACGGGCACTGGATTTACGCATTTTTGTTCATTATTGTTTTTTGTGAAACAGGGCTTGTGGTAACGCCGTTTCTGCCGGGCGATTCGCTTTTGTTTGCCTGCGGCGCGCTGGCGGCATCCGCCGAAGGGCTCAGCCTGCCGCTTCTGGCCGTTATTTTCCTTGTGGCTTCAATCACTGGCGATGCCTGCAACTACGAGATAGGCAAGCACCTGGGGCATAAAATACTTGCCGCCAATTCAAAGCTGATTAAGCCGGAGTACGTAAAAAAAGCCGAAGATTTTTACGCCAAGCACGGCCACAAAGCTATTTTTCTGGCCCGTTTTGCCCCGATTGTGCGTACCTTTGCGCCTTTTGTAGCAGGCATCGGCACCATGCACTACCGCACCTTTGCCATTTACAATGTCAGCGGCGCCTGCACCTGGGTATTTTTATTCCTCGGCGGAGGCTACTTTTTCGGCAACATTCCGTTTATCAAACAAAACTTTTCGTATGTAACCATGGGCATTATCCTGTTTTCGCTTACCCCGATTATTTTTGAGGTTATCCGCAGCAGGCGTGCCAAATAACGAAAGAAGGCTGAAAGATGTATTATTTTACCAGTGACTACACTACCGGCTGCACACCGGAAATTTTAGAAGTTTTGGGAGCAACCAATCTTGAAGAAACAGCAGGCTACGGCGAGGACGCATACTGCGAAGCTGCCCGCGCGCTGATTCAGAAAGAATGCGGCCGCCCGGATGCGGACGTTTATTTTATGATGGCTGGCACGCAGACCAACCTGACGATTATCTCCGCCTCCCTGCGCCCCTTCCACGGCGTTTACGGCACCGCGCGCAGCCATATTAACACGCACGAAGCCGGCGCCATTGAACGCAGCGGCCACAAGGTGCTTGTAGTACCCGACGAGGACGGCAAAATTACCGCCGCCCAGATTGCTGCCGAACAGGAAAAATACCTGCACGACCCCAGCCGCGAGCATATTGTAATGCCTAAAATGGTTTACATTTCGCAGCCTACGGAAACCGGCACGCTGTACAGCAAAAAGGAACTTGAAGATTTATACGCCGTATGCAAGCAGTATAATTTATACCTGTTTATTGACGGTGCGCGCCTCGGTTACGGGCTTACTTCGCCCGCCTGCGATTTTACAATGCAGGACATTGCCAATAACTGCGACGTGTTCTACATTGGCGGCACCAAATGCGGCATGCTGTTCGGCGAAGCGGCAGTTATTTTAAACCCTGCCATTAAAGAAGATTTTATTCCGCTGATGAAACAGTGCGGCAGCGTACTTGCCAAAGGCCGCCTGCTTGGCATTCAGTTTGAAGCCATGTTCACCAACGGTTTATACTACCGTATCTGCAAACAGGGCATTGATACAGCCATGCAGATTAAAGCCGTGCTTAAAGAATGCGGCTTTGAATTCTTGACTGATTCACCCACCAACCAGCAGTTTATCATCATCACCAAAGAAATGTACGAAAAAATAAACAGCCATTTTAAACTCGGCCTTTATGAAAACCTGCCGGACGGCAGAGTGGCTGCCCGTATCTGCACCAGCTGGTCTACCTCGCAGGATGCGGTTGACAAGCTGTGCAAGTTTATTAAAGAGCTGTAAGAAAGTAAATAAAGAAATAATGTTTCAGCAAAAGGTTTATATAGCCTTTGCAATTTACTGAAAAAGTAAGAATAGTTCAAATAAAATATTTATATTGTAAGGCGACAGATAAAAACTGCGGCGGATAAAATCAAGGCTTAAAAGTACGAGAGTCCGGTGCCGCGCCCGGACGGAATCGGAGAAGCCGCAGCATTTTTACTGAGCCGCATCAAGATAAATATTTTGTTTGAACAAAACAACAATGTATTGCTATTATACTCATATACGCAAAAACACCGCTGTAAAAGCGGTGTTTTTTATTTGCAACGTATTTTGTTATTATATTTTGCTGCGCTACTTTTTGCTCCACAGCCATATTTCGCGGCACAGCCAGATAATGAACACGCCGCAGAAATCCAGCACAATATCGGTAACCTGCGCCGTACGCCCCGGCACCGAAAGCTGAATGTACTCATCCGCTACGGCAACGGCCAGCCCCAAAAACAGGATATAGCCGGACGCCACGCGGTTGGACACGCGCCAGCTGATAAAGGTATTAACCATAATCATTGCCAGAACGGCAAATTCCACAAAATGTGCCAGCTTGCGCAGGCGTGCCTCCAGACGGTCTATCGGCATCGGGTCGCCGATAGCTGCATACAGGCTGTCAAGCCACTGGGCCAGCAGTCCGCTTGCTTTGTATGAAGTTTCCGCAGGCAGCGAAGAATTAAAAAAGATAAAACCTGCAAACAGCACTAACAGCAGCAGCCATAAAAATTTTTTCATTTATACGCGCCGCCCTGTTACTGATTGCGTGTAAGCAAATCCATTACCATCATGTTGCTTACAACGCCAATGCCGCCCGGCACCGGAGTGTAAGCCGAAGCTTTGCCTACAACGGCAGGGTCAACGTCGCCCACCAGTTTGCCGTCAACGGCGTTAATGCCAACGTCTACAACAACCGCGCCTTCTTTAATCATATCGGGCGTTACAAAACAGGGCTTGCCTACTGCCGCAACTATAATATCCGCCTGGCGGGTAATTTCAGCAATATTTTTGGTTTTGCTGTGGCAAATGGTAACGGTGGCGTTTTTGTTTAAAAGCAAATTGGCAACCGGTTTGCCTACAACATTGCTGCGGCCGATTACAACGGCATGTTTGCCTTCCAGTTCAATGCCGTAATGTTCCAAAGTTGCCATGCAGGCACGCGGCGTACAGGGTGACATTTTGCCATAGCCAAGGTACATATCGCCAACGTTTTTCACGTTCAGGCAGTCCACATCCTTGCTGGCGGTAACTGCCGCGCCGATTGTATCGCTGTCCAGCGGTTTGGGCATCGGCATCATCGGCAGTACGCCGGTAACGTAACGGTTGTGGTTCATGCGGGCAATGTCGCGCAGCAAATCTTCCTGTTTGGTATCGGCAGGATATAAAAGTTCTTTAACATAAATGCCCATGCTTTCAGCAAGTTTCATTAAACGGTCTTTGTAAACGTGCGAAGCCGGGTCATCGCCAACAACAATAATTGCCAGCGTTACTTTACGCCCTTTGCCAAGCGCATTGGCCACACGCTGCATAATGGTTTCACGGTAGGCATCAGCCACGGGCTTGCCTTTCATCATCAGTGTTTCCATAAAACTTCTCCTTAAAACAGTCCGCTTATTACGCCGTCGTCGCTTACGTCAATTTTTTCGGCCGCAGGAACTTTCGGCAGGCCCGGCATGGTCATAATATCGCCGGTTAATACTACCACAAAGCCTGCACCGGCTGCGATACGGCAGTTTTTAATGGTAATTTCAAATCCTTCCGGGCGGCCCAGAAGCGCCGGGTCATCCGAGAAGGAATACTGGGTTTTGGCCATGCAGACAGGCAAATGCCCATAGCCCATTTTTTCAAAATCCTTCAAAGCATTGTTTGCTTCTTTGGTATAGTTTACGCCCACTGCACCGTAAATCTTTTTGGCAATGGTTTCAATTTTTTCTTTCAGGCTCAGTTCTTCGCCGTACAGAAGTTTAAAATCGGCTTTGCCGCTTGTTGCCAGCGCCACAACTTCTTTCGCCAGTTCAATGCCGCCTTCGCCGCCTTTGGCAAATACTTCCGAAAGCGCAACATTTACGCCGTGCCCGGCGCAGTGGCTGCGTATGGCTTCCAGTTCTTCCGGGGTATCCTGTGCAAAGGCATTAATGGCAACAACCAGAGGCAAACCGTACTGCTTAATGTTTTCGATATGCTTTTCAAGGTTGACAATACCGCGTTTTACAGCTTCCACATCCGGAGTGGCAAGGTCTGTTTTCGGCACGCCGCCGTGCATTTTAAGCGCGCGTACGGTTGCAACCAGCACAACTGCATCCGGTTTTAAACCGGCATAACGGCATTTAATGTCAAAGAATTTTTCCGCGCCCAAATCTGCGCCGAAGCCTGCTTCCGTAATGGTGTAATCGGCAAGTTTGAGCGCCGTTTTGGTTGCCATTACGCTGTTGCAGCCGTGGGCAATATTGGCAAACGGGCCGCCGTGAATAATGGCAGGCACATTTTCCAGAGTCTGTACAAGGTTCGGTTTTACAGCGTCTTTTAACAGTGCTGCCATTGCGCCCTGTGCTTTAAGCATACCTGCGGTAATGGGGCTGCCGCTGTAATCGTAAGCTACAATAATTTTACTAAGGCGTTCTTTTAAATCGTGCAGGCCGGTTGCCAGACACAAAATAGCCATAACCTCCGAAGCTACGGTAATATCAAAGCCGTCCTGGCGCGGTACGCCGTGCGCTTTGCCGCCGAGGCCGACAACTATGTTGCGCAGCTCGCGGTCATTCATATCAACAACGCGTTTCCACACAATGCGGCGCGGGTCGATGTTAAGCGTATTGCCCTGCTGAATATGGTTGTCAAGCATGGCTGCCAGAAGCATATGGGCAGATGTTATGGCATGGAAATCGCCGGTAAAATGCAGGTTAATGTCCTCCATAGGCACAACCTGAGAATAGCCGCCGCCTGCTGCACCGCCCTTAATGCCCATGCAGGGGCCGAGTGAAGGTTCGCGCAGGGCAACGATAACTTTCTGCCCGATTTTGGCAAGCCCCTGTGCCAGGCCTACCGTAGTGGTGGATTTGCCTTCACCGGCAGGGGTCGGGGTAATGGCCGTAACCAGAATAAGTTTTCCGTCAGGCTTATCCTGCACTCTTTTAATTAAATCCATGGAAAGTTTTGCCTTGTAGCGGCCGTATAACTCAATATCTTCCTCACCAATGCCGAGTTTTGCGGCAACCTCAGTAATGGGCAGCATATGCGCCTTTTGAGCAATTTCAATATCCGATAACATCTTGGTACCTCCCTTTTCTGCACTTAAATAACTATATCTTTGTTTTATTCTCTGCCGGAGTTCCTTTTTCCTTCCGGTAGAGATAAATTATTCAAACCATATTTCCAGTTTTGTTCCTTCCGCGGCAACAGTCCCCGGCGGCAGTGACTGCTTTTTCGCCCTGCCGCTGCCGTAAGGCACCAGCACCAGATGCCCGCGCTGCACCAGTTCTGCCGTCTGTCGCATGTCAAGCCCGGTAAAGTCCGGTATCTTTACTTTGTTGTCCGGCAAAAATTCCATTACCGGCACTTTAACGGCTTTGTCCCTGTCCTTGGCGTCTTCCTCAAACGAAGGCAGCCCTTCGTGCGTGCTCGGCTGAATGCCTTTGGCAACAAGTATCTGCTGCAAAGTATCTTTAAATACCGGCGCCGATACCTGCGAGCCGTAAAACGCGCCCTGCGGCGTGTCAAGCATTACCAGCATCGCATACTGCGGATTGGCTGCCGGTACAAAGCCTACAAAAGACGCTATGTATTCGCCCGGGGCATAGCCGCCCTGCTCGGCAAGTTTTTCTGCCGTGCCGGTTTTGCCCGCAATCTGATAGCCTGCAATATGCGCCGGTTTGCCGCCGCCCTCGCTGACTACTTTTTCCATCATCATGCGCATCTGCCCGGCAACGTCTTCGGTAATAACGCGGCGCACAACCTTCTTCTGCCCCTGGCGCAGCACGCGCCCGTCGGGCATTACAATTTTATCAATAATGTAAGGCTCCAAAAGTTCGCCGCCGTTGGCAATGGCGCAGATGGCGCGCAGCATTTGCAGCGGCGTTACGGCAATGCCCTGCCCGATGGCCATGGTGGCAATATCAGGCTCGTACATATCTTCCGGCCTGTACAAAATGCCGCTTTCCTCACCCGGCAGTTCAATGCCAGTCGGCTGGCCGAAGCCGAACTTTTTGCTGTAATCAATCATCTGGTTCGCGCCGAGCTGCATGCCCAGCTGCACCATGCCGGTGTTGATGGAGTATTTAATAATATCCTCAAAGGGCACCTGCCCGCGCCCTTCTCCGTCCCAGTTGCGGATAACGCGGTCGGCAATTTTAATGCTGCCCTTGTCCTCAAACACGGTCTGCGGCGTAATGATGTTTTCACTCAGCCCCATGCAGCCTACAATCGGTTTAAAAACAGAGCCCGGCTCGTAAATAATGGAAATTGCCCTGTTCGTCCAGGTGGAAACCGGGTATTCACCAAAATCGTTAGGGTCAAAGGTCGGGCGCGAAGCCATGCCCAGTACCGCGCCGGTGTGCGGGTCCATCAAAATGGCTGCCGCCGCGCGCGATTTGGTTTCCTTCATGGCGCGGTCAAGCGCGTCCTCCAGCACAAACTGAATTTTGCTGTCGATGGTAAGGTACACCGTCGGCATATTCTGCGGGCGCGAATGGTTCATGCCCGCTTCGCCCATCGGGCGTCCCAGTGCGTCCACCATTTCTTCCTGCTCGTTTTTGGCGCCTTTAATTACGGAATCAAGCGCCAGCTCAATACCGGCCAGCCCCTTGTCATCCGTGCCTACAAAACCCAGAATCTGCGCGGCCATGCTCTTTTTGGTGTAGTAACGCTTGCTTTCTTCCAAAAAGTGCAGGCCCGGCAGTTTGTTTTCCTTAACTATGCGCGTTACCTCGTCCGCCTCTTTCGGCGTCAGGGTACGCTTAATCCATATAAAACGTGCTTCCGTAGTAAAATCGCTGTACAGGCTTTCGGCACTGATGCCGAGCGGCCCTGCCAGTAAATCTGCCGCCAGGCGCTTAACGTTGCGCCCGCTTTTGGCAGCCGCGCTGTCCGGGCGGTCCTCCATTTCAACAGGGTCAACATACAGCGATTTTGCCATAATGCTTACGGCAAGTTCTTCGCCGTTGCAGTCTACAATCGCCCCGCGCGGCGAATACATTACGTCCGTGCCCATGGCCTGTGCCATCGACTGCCGCGCCATTGCGTCACCGCGTACAATTTGCAGCCACACCAGGCGGCCGATAACTATGGCAAAAACGGTAAAAATTAATGCAAACAGCCCAAAAAAGCGTTTTTTGCTGTTGTAAAACTTAAATTCTTTTCTCATCTGCGCCACCCCCTGCGCCTTAAATCAGAGGTTGGCATAATGGGCGGCATACCGGCATCACGCAGCAGTTCTTCGCGCTTTTCGCGCTTAACCTCCGCCTTGTAAACCGAAAGCGCCAGCCCCAGCGCCGTAAGCGATACCACCATGGAAGTACCGCCGTAACTTATAAACGAAAGCGGCACGCCGATAACCGGCAGGCAGCCGCATACCATCAGCATATTGGCCGCAGCCTGCCCCACAACCAGAAGCGTTACGCCGCTGATGAGCATAAAGCCCTCCTCATCACGGCAGGCAGCCGCCATGCGGAACAGCGCAATGCCCAAAAGCGCAAACAGAAAAATTAAAAATACGGCGCCACCAAAGCCCCATTCCTGGCAATAAATGGCAAAGGCAAAGTCGGTATGCGCCTCCGGCAGATAAAAGAATTTGCCGCTGCCCTGCCCCCAGGGCACGCCCAAAACACCGCCGCTGCCGATGGAAATTAACGACTGCACCATCTGATAGCCCGCGTTGGAAGGGTCACTCCACGGGTCGTACCACACCAGAACCCTTTGCAGGCGGTACGGCGCAATGGCAATAAGCCCCACAACGCCAACAAAGCCGCCCGCCATTAAAAGCAGCAGCATGCGCAGCGCAAGCCCTGCCAGAATATACATGCCCACGGAAAGCGCAACAACAATCGCCGCCGTGCCCATATCCGGCTGTTTTAAAACCAGAGCGCCGTATATCAGCGCCATTACCATCGTTTTGTTGCCCGGGTAATCAAATAATGCCGGGCGCAGATGTTTTTTCAGCCGCTTGCCCAGCTCGCCGGCGCACACCATAATCACTGCCAGCTTTGCCAGCTCCGAAGGCTGCAAGCTGAACGGCCCTATATACAGCCAGCGCTGCGCGCCCTTGGTTGTAACGCCAACCGTATCAACGGCAATCAGCAAAAACAGTACCGAAAAATAAATAATATTCAGCCAGTGCTTGCTCAGCCATAAATGGTAATCAGGGCCGCGCAGCCCCAAATACAGCATTACGGCAAAGCCAGCCGCCGCAAACGCAACATAGCGTTTTAAATAAAAATAGCCGTCGCCGAACATATCCGTTGCTTCAACAAAACTGGCGCTGAAAACATTAATGCAGCCTATCGCCAAAAGCATCAGCGTAATCCATATTACTGCGTCACGCGGATTGTCCCAGATAAAAAAGTGTTTTTGCATAAATGCCTCTACTTAAACACAACTTCGCAAAAATTAATGGGCGTGCCCAAAGCGCTGAACTTCTGCTCATACTCCGTCTGCACTTCGTTTTCATACTCCGAATGGTGCAAATCGTAGCTCAGGGCAATAATCTCCAGCCCAAACTCCTTAAACTCCTCTACCGAAAAATCAAACAGAGCCCTGTTGTCCGTTTTAAAGCGCAGGTGCCCGCCGCTGCCCAAAAGCCTCTGGTATTTTGCCAGAAAGTTTCTGTGCGTAAGGCGGCGTTTGGCGTGGCGCGCCTTCGGCCACGGGTCGCTGAAATTCAAATACAGTTCCTTTATTTCGCCCGGCTCAAACCAGTCCTCCAGCTGCTCTGCGTTAGCGCAGATAACAACGGCGTTTTCCAGTTTGTTATCCATAATGTACTTGCCCGGGTAATACGAAATATCGTGCTGCGTTTCCACGCCTATAAAAGCCTTTTCCGGGTGCAGTTCCGCCATGCCGGTTAAAAAGCGCCCCTTGCCGCAGCCAATTTCAAGGCACAGGCGCTTGCCGGGAAAACGCTCCTGCCAGTGCCCTTTATAATCCTCCAGATTGTGCATCAGCACATATTTATCCTTTAATTCTTCCATTGCAGTTTCAATCCATGGCTTTTTTCTTAAACGCATAACTACCGTCCTTTATAAAAATTTACATCTATTAATTATACCATATCTTAACGCATTTTTTGCATAAAACATTTTAATTTGGCAAACATATCCGCCCCTGCGGATATTTGACGAAGCGCCGCCGCGGTGCTATATTAAATTTGTAAGGGCGCACGCCCCCAAAGGAGGTTTTAAATATGAACGAAGCAATGAACAACCTTTTAACCAGAAGAAGCTGCCGCAAATATAAACCCGATATGCTGCCACAGGAAGTGCTTGACGAAATTTTAAGGGCAGGCACCTATGCCGCCAGCGGGCACGGCACGCAAAACCCCATTATGATTGCCGTTACCGATAAAGAAATGCGCGATAAATTAAGCAAGTTAAACGCCAAAATTTTTGGCAAACCCGATATTGACCCGTTTTACGGAGCGCCGGTTGTTGTTATTGTGCTGGCCGATAAAAAATATCCCACTTACGTTTACGACGGCAGCCTTGCCATGGGCAATTTAATGCTTGCCGCCCACGCGCTCGGCGTTGCAAGCTGCTGGATTCACCGCGCAAAAGAAGAATTTGAACTGCCAGAAGGTAAGGAAATTTTAAAACAGCTCGGCATTGAAGGCGATTACGAAGGCATAGGCCACTGCATTTTAGGCTATGCCGATTGCCCCGAACCGCAGGCTGCACAGCGCAAGGAAAACCGCGTTTATTACATTAAATAACCTTTGCAATTTACCCAAAATTTACAAATACCCGGCACGTTTCAACGCCTGCCGGGTATTTTTTGCCTTTAATACTGCGAAAAACGGCTAAAAAACAAGTTACGCCCCTTTACAGTGGTCAGTGCGGAAGCATTGGCAAACCAAAGCCCAAAATTACCCCACAAACGCCAATTTATGCCGATTTAACCTTTTGAACGCGCCCGAATATATGATACAATTAAAAAAATATTGCTATTAGAGCGGAGGTGACTGTTTCCCAAGCGGAAACACATTATTTGGATTATTTCGTGATAATTTTAAACATTATTGTAATTTTATTTCTGGTAGCGCTTAACGGCTTTTTCGTGGCATCAGAATTTTCTATCGTTAAAGTGCGCCCTTCAAGGCTCGACACTTTAATTAAAGAAGGCAGCAAAAGCGCGGTTTACGCACGCCAGGTAACGGAGCACCTTGACGCCTACCTTTCCGTAACGCAGCTTGGCATTACCCTTGCCTCGCTCGGCCTTGGCTGGATTGGCGAACCTGCCGTTGCCAAAATGCTGGCGCCGGTATTTGCCCTGCTTAAACTGCCGCCGCAGCTTGAGCACACACTGGCCTTTGTGGTGGGCTTTTCCGTAATTACCGCCCTGCACATTGTACTTGGCGAACTGGTGCCGAAATCGCTTTCCATACAAAAAACGGAAGCCATTGTTTTATTTGTTGCGCGCCCGCTGATTATGTTCGACAAGCTGATGTACCCGGCTGTATGGTTTTTAAACCATGTTGCCAACTGGACTCTGCGCCGCATGGGCATCAGCGCCGCCAGCGAAGCGGAAGAAGCGCACAACGAAGAAGAAATCCGCATTTTGATGGAAGAAAGCTATAAATACGGCTATATCGATAAAAGCGAGCTTACCTATCTCGATAACGTTTTTGACTTTTCCGAACGCAGTGCCGGCGAAATCATGGTGCCCCGCACAGATATGATTTGCCTGTACCTTGAAGACAGCTTCGATGAAAACATCAAAACAGCGCTGACGGAACGCATGACGCGTTACCCCATCTGCAACGAGGATAAAGACCATATCATCGGCTTTCTGCATATTAAAGACTTGCTGCGCGCCCTTAACGACGGCCAAAAGCCCGACTTAAGCACACTGGCCCGCGATGTGCTGGAAGTGCCTGTTTCCATGCCTATCAGCAACCTGCTGCGCCTTTTGCAGAAGGAACGCAAACAGCTTGCCATTTTGATTGACGAATACGGCGGCACCGCCGGTATGGTAACTATCGAGGATATTCTTGAAGAAATCGTCGGTGAAATACAGGACGAATTTGACGAAGAACGCCCCGAAGTCGAAGAAGAAACCGATAAAAGCTATTCTGTTGACGGCAAAATGCTTTTGGAGGACGTTAACGACCTGTTCGGGCTTGAACTTGACGACAGCCAGTGCGATACCATTGGCGGCTGGGTTTACACGCAGCTTAACACGCAGCCGCAGATAGGGCAGACCGTTAAACTGCCCAAAGCGGAAATTACCGTTGAAGAAGTGGAAGCCCTGCGCATTACCCGCCTGAAAATAAAACTCTTAAGTGCGCTCAGCAGCGTTAACCAGGGCATGCTGGACGAACATTTGAATAAGGATTAATTGCGCAGAAACCTACCGAGAGCACAGCAACGCTGAAACATTTTCTTCACTAAAGCACAAAATCCCCTTTTATCATTCACATGAAAAAGGGGATTTTTTTATTACTTAATTTACTTGTTCCGTAATATTTAAAACTGCTATTTAGTTAAAACATAATTTGCAGGCGGCTCCAGAGCACCTGGTCATCCAGCCCGCTTTCCTTGCCTTCAAGGTCATAGTAATGCAGCTGGTAAACCATGTTTTTGGCAAGAGTTACGCCGCCGCCAACCATATAGCCTTTAAAGCCTTCATCTACATAGTAACTCCAGTCGCCCGGGTACATGGTATGCGCCACAAAAGTACCTGCACCCTGGTCATAGTAATTGGCAAACAGGCCCCAGCTGCCGGGTTTGTTTTTATCCGCACCTTTGTAACCTGCGCTGATAACATAACCGTCGGTGTCAACATCATTATAGGGCGAATTATAAACGTCCACATCAGAATGCAGGTAAGTTGCGCCCAAAGTAAAATCATCAAATTTATATTTAGCGCTTACGTTCCAAATGCCGTTATCCGTGCCTGTTTTTGCACTGTTATCTATGCCGTAACTGTCAATAGAAGCTAAAGCATCCTGAAATTTATCATAACCGGCAGAAAGACTTAAATTGCCAACTTTGCCGCCAACGGATGCACCCCACATTTTATCATAGCCATAATCGGTGGGAATACCATAATAAGCTGTAAGTTTTACATCTTTCCCGTAAGACAGCTCAATTTTTTCAGCGGTATCATCATAAATGAAACCATTGCCTGCATAGTGGTCTGTTTTACCGGCAATTACTTTTACGCCGCCCAGCCTGCCGCTGACATAGGCCTGATTTAAAGTCACATCATCATCGCCAGTACTGCCCTTGCTCTTACCGTCAATATCGCTTAAAATTTGGTTATTTTCAAAACGTCCGGTATAAGTCCAGTCTTCGTTAATATTACCGTTAACAAAAATACGGGTACGTAAACGGTGCTGCGCAATGCTGCCAACTTTATAGTTTTTCTCTTTCAAATCGCCGCTGCGGTCGCCGTATTCATAACGGATTTGCCCGGTAATGCGCACGTTATCACTTTTCTTTTCCAAGTTTGCTACACGCACGCCAAGGCTGTCAAGCTCACCGGCAAATTCTGCTGCAAGTCTGTCTACATTGGCGCCCTTCGCCATTGCTTTGGCTACAATCTGCGCCATTTCATAGCGGGTCATTAATCTGTCGCCGCCGTAAGTGCCGCCGGGGTAACCTTCTACCACGCCTTCTGCGGCGAGTTTGTTCACGGCGTCATAAGCCCAGTGCCCCGCCGGTACATCGCTGAAAGGATTTGCCGCATATACTCCTGCATTAACACCCAATGCCATAACAGCGGCTAAAAGTAAAGTTTTTTTCATTATACAAACACTCCTCTTTTAAAATTCAATTATAGAATGTATCAGTTTATGTGCGTAACTGTCCGTTGTTTCGCGCAAGTTTTTTACTTTAATGTGCTCGGTTACCCTGCCGTTCTGCAAAAATAAAACGTCGTCGCACAAATAAGTAATGGAGGTAAGGTCATGCGTAATAAAAATATAAGTTAAATTAAGTTTCTCCTTTAATTCCGCCAACAGGTCCATAATCTGCACCTGTGTATGCGCGTCAAGCGACGATATTGCTTCGTCAAACAAAATAATTTCCGGGCGGCATGCCACGGCACGGGCAATACATACACGCTGCAGCTGCCCGCCGCTGAGCTGGTGCGGAAAACGCTGCAAAAAACTTTCGTCAAGCCCGACAAGCTTCAAAAGGCGTGCGGCTTCTTCGTTATCATCCAATTTTACCTTTTCGCGCCGCTTGTAAACAGCAATTCCTTCGGCAATAATATCCTTAATCCTAAAGCGCGGATTGGCAGAAGTGGTATAATCCTGAAAAACAATGCTCAAGCGGTTTTGCAGCATTTTTCTTCCTTCTTTGGCTGCATAAACATCAACATTTTCCAGCGTATAGCTGCCGCTGTCCGGTTTTAAAATACCGCAGATAACCCTGCCCAAAGTGCTTTTGCCGCTGCCCGATTCACCTAAAATGCCCAGGCAGGTTCCCTTTTGTACATCAAACGATACGTTAAATAAAATCTGCTTCATGGTTTTACCGAAGAAACTTTTTTGCTGCTCACTGCGGAAGCTGACGCAGATATCTTTTAATTTCAGCACTGCCTTTCACCTCCCGGCGTATCAACAAATTGCCTGTACCGGCGCATAACGGCAGTTCTTTTTTCCACCAGAAGGCGCGTGTACGGGTCTGACGCTGCCGTTACGATATGCTTAAAATCGCCGCGGTCCACAACTTTTCCTTTGCTCATCACAATTATTTTATCTGCCAGTTTGGAAACCACGCCCAAATCGTGCGTAATAAAAATAACGGCGGTATTGCTTTCGTTTTTAATGCGCAAAAATTCCTCCAAAATTTCATACTGCGTAATAGCGTCAATCGCCGTTGTCGGCTCGTCCGCCACCAGTAAATCAGGCTCCATAGCCGTGGCTATGCCAATCATTATGCGCTGCAGCATGCCGCCCGAAAGCTGATGCGGAAACTTTTCCAGCACTTCTTCCGGGTCGCGGATAAGCATTTTTTCAAGCGTTAAAATTGCTTTTTCCCTGATGGCTTTTTCGTCCAGCCCAAGATGGGCGGCAAAGGTTTCGCCAATCTGGTCGCCGACACGGCAAAGCTGGTCAAAGCAGGTCATCGGGTTCTGCAAAACCATGGTAATGCTGCGCCCGCGTATCTTGCGCAGGTTTTCTTTAGATTCCTGCAATAAATCCTTGTTTTTATAAAAGGCTTCGCCTGAAATTTTAAAGCTGCTGTCCAGTAAACCAAGGATTGATTTTACCGTAAGGCTTTTGCCGCTGCCAGATTCTCCAAGAATCCCGAGGCATTCGCCCGGCCGCAGCGAAAAGCTGACGTTATCCACCAAAAGGCTTTGTTTTTCACGGGTATCAAGCAGCACGGACAAATTCTTAACATCTAAAATATTTTCCATTATGCCGCCTCCTTCGGGTCAAATACATCGCGCAGGGCGTCGCCCAAAAGGTTAAAAGCCGTTACCAGAACAACAATGCCAATGCCGGGCACCAGCATCTGCGAAGGATTGGTGGTTAAAACATGTTTTGCTTCGTTCAGCATTGCACCCCATTCCGGAATTGGCGCCTGCACGCCAAGCCCCAGAAACGAAAGCGTGGAAATGTTAATTACCGCCCAGCCTATATCAAGCGTTGCCAGTACAGCCAAATCGGCCGTTATGGATGGCAGCAGATGGCGCGAAAGGATGAACCATTCCGGCGTGCCTACGCAGCGCGAAAACTGCACAAAATTACAGTCGCGGTACTGCACAACTGCCGTGCGTATCATACGGGCGTACCAGGCCCATTTAATAAACACATTGGCCAGAATTACGTTGCGCACGTCAATGCCCAAAAGCGCAACAACGGCAAAAACCATTATCTGGCTGGGGAAAGAAAGCATTACGTCCACCACACGCATAATCACTTCATCAACAGGGCCTTTAAAATAACCTGCCAGCAGCCCCATTAATCCGCCCAGGCCGATTGTGCCAAGCATAGTTAAAAGCGCAAGCCCCAAAGTAGGGCGTATGCCGTACAGCATGCGCGATAAAATGCAGCGGCCAAGCTGGTCGGTCCCTAAAGGATACTGCGCGCTCATAGGTGCAAACTTGTTCAAAATGTCGTTGGCGTACGGGTCATTAGGCGCTATAAACGGGGCAAAAATACCGAGAAGGGCAATAAAAATAATTACGCCCGATGTTGATACCGCCATTTTATTATTTAAAAAGCGTTCTAACATTACTGCACCTCCCTGCGCAGGCGCGGGTCAATTACCGTTTGCAAAATATCAAAAATAAGGTTAAAAACTACAAACAGCGCGCCGATTAAAAGAACATACGCCTGCACCACCGGGTAATCGCGGTTAAAAATAGATTCTATGCACAAAGTGCCGAGCCCCGGCCAGGCAAAAACATTTTCAACAACTATCGTACCCGCAATAAGCTGCGGTATGCTCATGCCGATGGCAACAAAGCAGGTATGCATTGAATTGCGCAGAATATGCTTTGTTAAAATAAGGCGCTGCGGCAGGCCGCGCACATTGGCGTAAAGCACGTAATCCTGCTTCATGTTTTCCAGCATATTGTTTCTTATCAGCCTTATATATGTTGAAATATATGTCAGCGAAACGGTAACGGCAGGCAGTATTAAATGTTTTATACCGGCATTGCCGCTTGTCGGCAAAAGGTCAAGCTTAATGGAAACAAACCACATCAGCAAAAGCCCAATCCAGTAAGCAGGCATTGCCGTTGTCATAAAAATAAAGGCGCGCATAATCTTGTCAAACCAGCTGTCTTTATAAACGGCACAGAAAAAGCCGATGGGAATGCTTAAAAATATTACCAGCACAAACGAAGCGCCTGCCAGTAAAAGTGTTGCCGGCATGCAGCGCAGAAGCTCGCCCGCAACCGTGCGCGACGGATTGGTATAGCTGATGCCGAAATCTCCGTGCAGGCAGCTTATTACCCAGTCGGCATAACGGATTAAAAACGGCTTATCAAGCCCCAGCTCCCGGCGCACTTCTTCTACTGCTTCCGGCGTGATAACCGGCACCTGGCGTACGCGCAGCGCAACCTCCGCCGGGTCGGACGGTATCAGGCTGATAAAGCAGAAGCAGATAAAAGAAATACACAGCAGCAAGGGGATAGTGCTTAAAATTCTTTTGGTAATGTAATACCGCATAATAACTCCCTTTCTAATACACAGAGGGCCTTCTTTAACAGAAGACCCTCTTTCTGCCTTATTCTATATACATATCGTGGAACGGCACTTCATACTGGGTCTGCGTAAAATGCATTCCTTTCAGGTCCGAACGGAAAATTGCCTTGTTGCATTCATATGTCAGCGGAATATACACCGCATCGTCATGCAAACGGGTAAGCACATAGGTATACAGGTTCTGGCGTTCAGCCTCATCGGTGGAAACCATTATTTCGGTAATTGCCCTGTCGATTTCCTGTTTGTCGGCCAGCCCCTGCTGCGCAGCATAATCGCCGTAAACCGGCATCCTCATTGCCGCCAGCGAGGACTGCGGGTCGTAAGGAGTGCCCCAGCAGATGTTAAATACCATATCAAAATTACCGGCTTTCATTTTATCGCGGTAAGACTGTTCTTCTTCGCCGTGAATGTTCAGCTTAATGCCAAGCTTGCTGTATTCGGACTGCAAATATTCGGAAATGGCCTTTTCCGTTACGCTGTCGCTGTTATATAAAAGCCCCAGTTCCATTTTCTGCCCCGCTTTGGCGCGGATACCGTCGCTGCCTTTCTGCCAGCCCGCTTCGTCAAGCAGTTTTTCGGTAAGTGCCGGGTCGTACTGATACGGTTTCAAATCAATATCGCAGTACGGAATTGTTTTGGCAAAAAGGGTATCGGCAGGCTGCTCTACCCCGTAAAAAATGCCGTCGGAAATGGCCTGTTTGTTGGTTGCATGCTGCAGCGCCTTGCGCACCTGCGTGTCTTGCAGCACGGCGTTCTGGGTATTAAGCACAATCTGGCGGGTTGAGGTAGGTTCGGAAAGCGCAATGGTAAAATCCTTGTTGTCTTTGAACTTTCTGATGGAATCAACGTCAAGCATATTCTTGCCGAAGATGAGGTCAATCTCGCCCTTTTCCAAAGCCATTACACGTGTCTGGTTATCGGGAATAACCTTTACCAGAATCTTTTTCAGCTTCGGCTGCGGGCCCCAGTAATTGGGGTTAGCCTCAAACACTGCGTATTCGTCGGTAACAACTTCACCCAGCATATACGGGCCGGTGCCGATGAATTTTTCCACGCCGTTTTTAGTGCTGCCGTTTTTCATCGCTTTAGGCGAAATCATGGCAAACGGGCGGGTTACGCTTAATTCCGTCAGCATTGGGTAATACGGCTTGGAAAGCTTAATTACAAAGGTTTTGGCATCCGGTGCGGAAACGCCTTCCAAAAGGTGCATCATTTCCAGCCAGGTGTGGCGGTCTTTGTTTTCGATAATAGCGTCAAAATTTGCTTTGATGGCGTAAGCATCGCAAACTTCGCCGTCATGGAATTTAACGCCTTCGCGTATATGAAAGGTATAAGTTTTTCCGTCCGGACTGATATCCCAGGATTCTGCCAGTACGCCTTTAAAACCGCCGTCTTCCGTAAACGTGGTTAAGGTTTCGTAAAGCATCTCCTGTGCGTACATTTCACCGGCATATAAATGCGGGTTTAAATCGCGGATATCGCGGTAATTAACAAAAACAAGCTCATCTTTTGGCCTTTCTGCCTTCGTCTGGGTATCGGAACCGCAGCCGGTAAATACACTTACTGCCAGCGCGCAGGTTAAAGCTGCTGCGGCAAGTTTTTTAAACATATAAAAATCCCCCTTTTCCGGTATGATATTACGCACGTATTATAGCACGTTTGCAAAAGGGGCAAATAATGCAAAATAATAAGCACCACATTATAACTAAGTGTTATAACGTAGTGCTGTATTTTTCAATAAAATTTTCGGCGTAACTGCTTAATACCTGCCCTTCCGCATAAATAACGCCTACAATCAGCATATCGTCGCTGCCGTTAACAGGTATTGCCTTTATTCCGTACTGTTCATACTTTTTATATTTGGAGCCGATGCCAATTAGGCACAAATCGGTATCATTCAAAAAATTTAAAATGGCCGCCTCACTGTTGGTATAAAAGCTGCTGTCGAGCCCTTCCGCTTCGGCGTAACCCACATTAATGCGCTCCAAATGGTGCTCCAGCGAAAAAAATTCCTTTACGCCGCGGATTACGTTTAAGCCTTTCAGTTCTTCCATGCCTATGCCCGGCGAATTGTAAAGCGGATGTTTCGCCCCGGCATAAACGCACAGCGGCCTTGCGGCAATGGCTTTAAACTTTAAATTTTTGTGCCGCAGAATATGCAGAAACATCTGCATCTGCTTTTGCGCCACATAAACAATGCCAATTTCGCAAATTCCCTGCTGCACATTATTGGTAATTTCTTCCAGTGAACCCTGGTGGTATTCCAGTACAATTTTGTTTTTATGCTCTTTGTAAAAATCTACCAAAAGCTTGGCCACAACATCGCTGCGGTAAGTTGCCACAGAAAGTTTATTGCAGGCCGCAGGCCCTGCCGCATCCATAATCAGCTTAATATGCTTTAAAACGCTTTCGGCATACTGCCGGATGGTATTGCCATAGGGCGTAAGCTGCATGCCGCGGTGCGAGCGTTTAAAAAGCTCCCTGCCAAGTTCGGCTTCGAAACTTGCTATTACCTTGCTGACATTGGGCTGAGTAGTGTAAAGGCAGGCTGCTGCCTTATTGATGCTGCCGCGTTCACAGACAGCCAAAAAATACTCCAGTTGCCTGATGTCCAAAACATTCACGCTCCATTAAAATAGTAACATCATTATAGCATATCGGGTTAGCTTCTGCAAACTCGCTTGTTTCAGCAAAAAAAATATCAGCATGCTTAACTGCTGCAAGTTAAAACATGCTGATAACAGAGCTTCTTTTATAATCTTTATTTTTTCTTTTCTGCCGAGGCAATAACGGCTTCGGCAAGCTCTTTAAGGGTTATGCGGCGGTTCATGCTGTACTGGCGCATTTTGCTGTATGCTTCGTCCTCCGTAAAGCCGTGTGCCGCCATTAATATGCCTTTGGCGCGGTCAAGCAGCTTGCGTGTTTCAAGGCTTTCGCGCAAACCGGCAAGTTCACTGTCCATCTTCTGGTATTCCTTAAAGCGGGCAATGGCTACCTGCATGGTGGCAAAAAGCTGTTCTTCGCGCACCGGCTTAACCAGATATGCCATTACGCCGCTGCTGTTGGCGCGCTCAACCACATCCTGCTGGCTGTAAGCCGTTAAAAGAAGCACCGGCGCAATATGCTGGCCGGTAATAATTCCGGCTGCCGTAATGCCGTCCATCTTCGGCATTTTCACGTCCATAATAACCAAATCCGGCTTTAAGCGCCGGGCAAGCTCCACGGCTTCTTCACCGTCAGATGCTTCGCCAAGCACCGTATGCCCCGCTTCCGTCAGCATTTCGCGCAAATCCAGGCGGATTAACGCTTCGTCATCGGCAATAATAATTTTTAACCCTTCCATTTTTATCCCCCCAAAGGTATTGCTACTTCGGCGCAGGTTCCTCCCTGCGGCCTGTTTTCTATTTTAAAAGTTCCGTGTAAATCGGCTTCGGCCATGGTTTTAATAATGCGCAGACCCAAGCTGCTCTGCGGAATGCCGTTAAAGCCCGGCGGCAGGCCGTTGCCGTCGTCGCATACGGTAAGTCGGCAGCCGTTTTCTGTTTTTTTCAGCTCCACGCTGATGGCGCCCTGCGTGCGCCCTGTAAAGGCATGGTCAAAGCAGTTTTGCAGCATTTCGTTTAATACCAGTGCCATGCTGGTTGCTTTTTCCGAAGGAATAACAACGTTATCGGCACTGAATCCGGTTGTAAGGCGCAGTTCCGGCGCAGCCATGCCGCTGAGCACCGCTTTGTAAATTCCCTGCGCCACCGCTGCCATATCCACCGTGCCGCTGCCCTGCTGCGCCAAAAACTCGTGCACAACGGCAATGCTGTTTACGCGGCTGATGCAGTCGCGCAGCACGCTTTTGGTTTCGTCCGCTTTGGCGCGGCGCATTTGCAGGCGCAGCAGGCTGGCAATGGTTTGCAGGTTGTTTTTTACGCGGTGGTGTATCTCTTTAATTACCGCAGCTTTAACAAGCAGTTCTTCGTCACGCTTTTTCAGTTCGGTAATATCGCGCAAAATTACAATGGCATAGCTTGCTTCCGCCGTGCCGCCGACAGGCACCACGCGCATGGCCAAAAGCATGCCGCGCAGGCGGATTTCCTTGCCTTCGGCCGTGCCTGTTTTAAGCACCATGCCGACAAGCGGCCAGTTAATCTGTACGCTGTTAGTGCGCAGGCCGATTGGCGTTGTAATGCCCACCACCTGAAAAATATGCCGGGCGGTGGAATTGGCCGCTATTATTTTTTTCTCCGCATCAACCACCATCAGCGCATCACCCGGGGCAAGGCGGCGGTAAAACTCGCTGTCCAGCTCGGGGCGTGCCGGTGTTTTTAAAAATTCAAACGCTACGTTAATAAAAATATCGTCAACGCCGCTTAAATCAAACACCACGGCGGCAAAGCATTTGCCGCGCCTGTCCTGCACGGGGTACACGCGCACGCCGGCAAACTGCCCAAGGCTCAGCTCGCGCTTGCCTTCAAGCGGAACATTGCGCTGCAAACAGCGGGCAATCAGCGGTTCTTCACTGATGCGTACCTCACGCCCGGGCGCCAGTTCCGGCTGCTGTAAAAACTGCGTTTTTGGCATGGACTGATGGTAAACGCGCAAAAAACGTTTGTCATCCGACGCAAGGTACACTGTAATGCAGGCATGGGCAATATCGGCTGCAAAATCCATGCCCTGCCTGATAGAAGCCAGTATATTTTTCTGTTCACTGTTAAGATTTTTTAACATAGTGTTAATTTATACCCCTCATGTTATGCGGCTTTTCAGCACTTTTGTTAGTAATAAGTTAGTAACGATAAAACAAACACAGTAACGCACAATAAAATTTTACTTGTTTATTGATCATCGCTATCTATTTTATTCACAAAATTTATTGTCTTATCTAATAAAAATATTATATCTTCATACCTTGCATAAACCGTACCATTACGATAAATACCAGGAAGAAAATCATTACTAATAAATTTCACTATATAATTTCTTAACATTTTTAAATCATTTACAATACTTGTATTATTGGAATATATAGGAAGAACATCACTTATATGTAACACTATATCATAAACATCTTTTTTATAATGAAGCTTTATTTCATCATAAAACCTTATTCCACAATCATATTCTTTGTTGCCTATTTTATCATAAACACCATTAACAAATTTAGGCTCAATATTTAGCTTATTATATTCAATTAAATCTTCTTTTATGGTTTTCAACATTTCAGTACAAGTACCAATTTGTCTTACTATATTTTGATTGTCATTATTAGTTAGACGAACTTCCATAATGGCTTCATTGTTAATAATATATATAGCTAATGTCAAAAATGCTTGTTTCAAAATTTTAAAATCAACTTCTTCTAATATTTTATTTTCAACATATTTTCTATAACTTCTATATCCTTCAAATACAACTGCCGCAAGTATGCTAATTAAAACGCCATTAAAATTTGGCGCAACTGAAGGAAAATATATATTTATAATTACATAAAATGCTACTAATATCAAAAGAATCAAATGAAATTTAAAAGCTTTTTTAATAATATAAATAAAAAATTGACGAATATCAATTACTGATTTTTTATAGAAGTTATAGATAAAATCAAATTCTTTCTTTAACTTATTTTTCATATTTAAAAATCTAATTTTAAATATATCTAACATACTGTATATTCTCTCTTTGTTTAATTATCATTATTTTTTACACTATTATAACACAAAAAGCCCAGCAATATATGAATATTACTGGGCGAAATTAGTTATCTATTATTGTAAATACATCCTATCAACAAACCAAGCCATACAACCCAAAAAAATATTTTGCTTTATTTTAACTTTTCCCGTTGTATTTGTTGTTTCAATTCGCTGCATAATGTTGATAGTTTCTCTATTTCCATTGATGCACTCTTTAACGATCTGTTCGATGCGGTTAATTCGTTTTACGCCGTCTTCAACTGCTGCCTGGCTTTGTTCAAGTTCTATATCAGCTCGCTATATGGCTTTTTCATCATTGTTATTTCCTCTTGCAGCGTCAGCAATGTTACCTGTAATGATTAAATATCAAATTCTTATCTTGATTTATTTTTATCCAATATGAATTTGCTTGATTTTTTTCTCAAAAAGTATATAATTATTGATATAGATGCTAAACAAGTGAGGAACAATATGTTTACAACAAGCGAATTTGATTTTAATCTTCAAAACAGTTACGAAAATATCTTTACCAACGACGTGAAATTAGCAGTAGCTTCAGCCGTAGTAGATGCTTATACATTGCGGCAACAATTCTATCAAACTACCACATTGCTGCTTACAAGTGAATTAGCCATTGATGTTTCTGCTCATATTCTGCGTATTGCATTAGAAAAAGTTTTTCGGAAATATTGTAAAAACGGCCGTCTTCCATGGTGTTTTAATCCCCAGCTCAATGTTGCTAAAAATTGCCGCCATATAGAATTAAAAATTGGTAATGCAACTATTTTTCTTGCAAGAAGTTCCTGCCCGTTTAAAAAACCAAAAAAGGTTAAATATCGTCCCGATTTAGAGTATGATATGTACACCGAAACATTTCCGCCCATAACTACATTTCTTATAGCTTATGGTGAATATAAAAATGGAACGCCATTTGTAACAATCGGCATCCCGGGAATTGATGATTGGCTTTATGCCCATCCGTTAGATTTAACAGCAGTAAAACCACAAAGCAATGCAAAAACTTCAACCAGCAAATATGAAAGCAAAGATTTGCTTGTTGAATTGAGAGATGAAGTTAAACGCTTAACTAAGGAAGGATATAATGAAAACGCCGGCTAAACATACTCACATAATAAATGTAAGATTAAAAGATGCGCGCATTGCAAATGGGTATACTGCCAAAGAAGTAGCAAAAAGTATTAGTATAAGTCCGCAGGCGTTATCTTTATACGAACTTGGCAAATCAACACCGCCGCCGGAAATTTTTAATAAACTTGTTGTAAAATATGGTTTACCAGTATCTTTTTATTATAAACCTGGCTTTGATAACAGTATGGATGGTACTATTTATTTTAGAAAATTTACTGCTGCCACAAAAGCAAAAAGAAATGAAGCGCAAATTTTTTCTAAATGGTTTGTTCATGATATTATTGCCGAACTTAATAAAATGATTAAATTACCGGCTGTCGATCCATTGTTTGATAGAATTAAAACTTCTGTACATATAGATTTAGATAACTTTGATTATGAAACAATGGCTAAAATCATCCGACGAGAATGGGGCCTTGGTAACGAACCATTGAACGATTTAATGTATGAATTTGAAAAACGAGGTATCGTAATTTGTATTTTAGATCTTGACGATGATATTGACGGATTTTCATACTGGTCTGCCGGGCGCCCTTTTATGTTTTTGAATGCTCGCAACAACTTTTTTAGATTAAGAATGAGTATGGCTCATGAATTGTGCCATTTGTTTTTCCATGGTGCAGTAGAAGATATTAAACACGATTTAAAAAAAATAGAAAATGATGCCAAAAACTTTGCAGGTGCTTTTTTGTTGTCTGATGTAACATGTCAGAAATATTTTAATTCTATATCCTTGCAGGAATTGCAATACTTAAAACCACAATTAAAAATATCTATCACAGGTATGCTGAAAAGATGCGAACAGTTAGGATTTATATCAGAAGAACGTACTGTTTCACTTAATAAACAGATTAGCGCAAAGCGCTGGCGCAAAGTTGAACCTTTAGATAATATATTCCCGCCTGAACGCCCTGTTTTAGCCAAACAATCTGTTGAGCTGATAATAAACAATAATATTTTAAGCAAACCGCAATTAAGTAATCTTTTTGCTTTGCCTACTGATTTCATCGAATATGTATGTAATCTTTCAAAAGGATATTTTAGCACTTCAAAGATTTTACCAATTTTCATATAAACGATATTAAAAATTAAAGCCGCCCAGATCCTACCTCTGACGGCAAATATAGGAGTTGGCAATGTCTGAAATTATTTTATATACCACAGCAGACGGCAAAGCAAATATTAAACTTTATGCCGATAATGGTACTGTTTGGCTTACGCAGGCGCAAATTGCAGAATTATTTGCACGTGACCGTTCTGTAATAACAAAACATATAAATAATATTTTAAACGAGCATGAATTAGACGAAAAAAGCAATGTGCAAATAATGCACATTGCAAATTCTGACAAGCCTGTTTCATTTTACAGTCTTGATATGATACTTGCCGTTGGCTTCCGTGTGCGCTCTCTGCGCGGCACACAGTTCCGCAAATGGGCCAACACCACGCTTAAAGAATATTTAACCAAAGGTTTTGTTTTGGACAGCGACAGGCTTAAAAACCCAGATGGGCGCCCGGATTACTTTGATGAATTACTGGCGCAAATCCGTGACATCCGTGCCAGCGAAAAGCGCTTTTACCAGAAATTGCGTGATTTGTTTGCCCTATCAACCGACTACAACCCCACAGATGCAGATACACGTTACTTTTTTGCACAAACGCAAAACAAACTGCTTTTTGCTGTTACCGGCAATACCTCTGCCGAAATTATAGCCAACCGCGCTGACCACAACAAACAGAACATGGGTTTAACTTCTTGGAAAGGCAGCATTGTGCGCAAAGCAGACGTTTCCATTGCCAAAAACTACCTTACTGCCAATGAGATTGATACTTTAAACCGCCTGGTAAGCCTGTTTTTGGAAAGTGCCGAATTGCGTGCCAAAATGCGTAAAACCTTAACGCTTGATTACTGGCGCGGCAGCGTAGATAAAATCTTACAGGACCATGACATTCCGCTGTTAAGATCCGCCGGTAAAATATCTAAACCTGCCGCTAATGATTTAGCCGCAGCCGAATACGAAAAATTTGATGCGCGCCGCAAAGCTGATGAAGCTAAACAGGCCGATGAGGATGATTTTTTCTGGCTGGTTGATTCTGTGGATAAAATAAATTCCAATAAAAAATAAAAAATCCCTCAATGCTGCAAACGCCGCCGACCGTTCGTGGCCGCGGTGCCGGTTGGCTTTAAACCTAACGGCAAAATAATACAACAGGTTTTAGATTATTACCGCACCCGTCAGGAAGGGCTGGCCGCACTTGCCGATTACAACGAAAAGAAAAAGGGCATATCCGCATCTGCCGATTTTAAAGAATTTAAAAAGGTACAAATTGCCAGCCATTATACTTTTGCCCAGATTTATGACTTGTGGACGGCACAGCGTTATCTTGATAAAGGCAATAAAATACCCAACTGTTAAAGTGCTGCATACGCATGGTGTATGGAACTTTATAACATTCCATTTGCTGATGTACGGCAAATGCATCTGCAAAAAGCCATAGACAGCTGCGGTAAAGGTTATGCCACCAAAAAGAATATGAAAACGCTGTTTAATTTTTTATATAAATACGCTATTGGCAACGATATAGTAAAAACAATGTATTCCAGCTTGATAGAGCTGCCTTCCCAGAAACAGTCTGATATTCACAAACCGTTTACAGATGATGAAATGCGTATACTTTGGCTAAACGCCGAAAATACAGCTGTTAAAACCATTTTAATAATGGCATATACCGGTATGCGTCCATCCGAATTTTTAAAGATAAAAACCGAAAATGTAAACTTAAAAGAATGCTATATGAAAGGCGGATTAAAAACCGCTGCAGGTTTTAACCGCATTATACCGATTGCAGAATGTATCTTGCCCTTTATTAAAGAAATGTATAATCCTGATTGCAGGTTTCTATTTCCAGATGAAAACGGAAAGGAACTATCTTACAACAATTACTGCCGCAAATTTTTTGAACCGGCAATAATAAAACTCAATTTAGACCACCTGCCACATGACAGCAGGCACACCTGTGCCAGCGCGCTGGACCGTGCCGAAGTAAACCCTGTAATAATCCGGCGTATACTTGGGCATCGCGCCAAGGACATTACTGAGAAAGTTTACATACACAAATATATTCCGGAACTTGTTGAAGCTGCGAACAGACAGGCAGTTTTCTCTTAATATTTGTTAGTAGTATATTAGTAATGTGTTAGTAATAGAGTAAAAAACATAGATAAGCACGAACAACAGAAGCTAGTGAACATCATGTTTCACTGGCTTTTGTTCGCTTAATTCCTTAACATAGTGTTAATACCAAGTTTTCAAAAAATTTACAACATTAGTGTTTTACACCGTAATTCACAATGTTATCCACATTATGCACAGAGTTTTCCGCAATCATTAGGTGCAATTCTATGCTTTTTCACAGAGTTTTGCACGTTTTCCACAGTTCGGAGTTCACATTATAGACAGTGTTTATCCCAATTTTAACGATGGAACAGCGTTCAAACCAAGGGGACTTTTCTCCCCGTTGATATACATAAAATAACCGCGGCAGGCAATCATTACGGCATTATCCGTGCAGAGTATCGGAGTTGGGTGAACCAGGCGCGCTCCGGCGCGTTCTGCCGCCTTTGCCAGTGTATTCTGCAAGGTTTTGTTGGCCGATACGCCGCCTGCAAGGACAATTTCTTTCAGCCCCGTTTCTTTGAGGGCGTGCACGCTTTTCTGCACCAGTGCGTCCACAATGGCATATTGAAACGACGCTGCAACATCGGCGCGGTTTACTTCTTCGCCCGCCTGCTGTTTATTGTGCAGGTAGTTGATAACCGCCGATTTTAAACCACTGAAGCTGAATTCAAAATTATTGCCCAGCTTGGCACGCGGAAAATCTATGGCCAGCGGGTTGCCGCCAAGCGCCAGTTTTTCCACCTCCGGCCCGCCGGGATAAGGCAGCCCCAAAACACGCGCCACTTTATCGAAGGCTTCACCGGCAGCATCATCGCGGGTCTGCCCCAGAAGCTCAAAACTGTTGTAATCCTTTACAACCAGCAGCGCCGTGTGCCCGCCGCTTACAACCAGTGCGAGAAACGGCGGCTTGAGGTCTTTGTCGTTTAAAAAGTTGGCAAAAACATGCCCTTCCAGATGGTTTACCCCTATCAGCGGCTTATCTGCCGCCCAGGCAAGCGCTTTGCCTGCCGAAAGTCCCACCAGCAGCGCGCCTACAAGCCCCGGCCCGTAGGTTACGGCAACGGCGTTTATTTTCTCCAGCGGCACTTGTGCTTTGGCAAGCGCTTCATCTATTACCGGCAGTACGTTGCGTATATGGTTGCGCGAGGCAATTTCCGGCACTACGCCGCCGTATTTACGGTGAATGGGCACCTGCGAGGCAATGATGTTGCTTAAAACCTCGCGCCCGTTTTTTACAACGGCAGCGGCAGTTTCGTCGCAGCTCGATTCAATGCCGAGTATGTAAATATCTTCACTCATTGGTTTCAGCCTCCCTGTACAGCCACATAATTACGGCGTCTTCGTGGTTATCGGTATAATAGCCGGGGCGCACGCCTTCGGCGCGGAAGCCGCAGGTTAAGTACATTTTCTGCGCGGCTGTGTTGCTTTGGCGCACCTCCAGTGTTATGGCGTCGGCACCTTCATTCCACGCAAGGTTAATCAGCGCTGCCGTAAGCCGGGTACCCAGCCCGCGCTCGCGCTCTCCTTCGGCAATGGCTACACGCGTAATCTGCGCTTCGCCTGCCACCAGCCAGTACCCGGCATAGCCTGTAACCTTGCCGTTTTCTTCCATAACAATATATGTTGTAAGGCTGTTGTTAAGTTCGTCCAGCCACATGCTTTCGTTCCAGGCGTCAAAAAACGTGCTGTTTTCTATTTTGCAGACATCTATAATATCGCCGGCAGAAAACTGGCGGATTACTGTTTCCCGTGCTTCTGTTCCCATAATTCTTCTGCCTCCGATTTTCTGATATAGTAAGGCTCCAGCCCGAAAATGCCGCTCTGCGCTTCTGGGTTATAGGCTTTAAGCGCGGCAAGGGCTGTACCTGCTGCCTGCGGCAGGCGCAGATAATCCGGCGCAAGGCTGCACCACCCGGGCAGCTCCATGTTTTCAAGCTTGGCACATTCGCCCAAAATAACGGCAGGTTTACCCTGCAAGGCAAGGTTTTCCAAAAGCTGCTGTTTATTTACTACCTGCACGCTTTGCAGTTCAGCAACTTCGCCGTCCTGCCATTCATACAGCGCCTGGTAATAGTTGCCCTTTTGCGCATCCAGAACGGGTGAAAGCACTATGCCGCTTACCGGCAGGTTATAGGCCAGTGCCAGCGGCGTTGCCACTCCCTGCAAAGGCTTTTTCCAGGCGTAGGCCAGTGCTTCTGCCGTTGCCAGGCCAATGCGCAGCCCTGTAAAAGACCCCGGTCCCATGCTTACGGCAATTAAATCAATATCTGCCTTCTGCACGCCGGTGCGCTCCAAAAGCTGTTCCAGCTGAGGCATCAGCCCTTCGGAGTGGGTCATGCCCATATTTATTTTATATTCGGCCAAAATTTTGCCGTCACGGCATAAGCCGACGGCGCAGGCTTTGGTTGCCGTATCAATTGACAGTACCAGCATTTTTTTCCACTTCCCCGCAAAGTTTTTCATAGCGCGCCCCGTGCGGTTCAAAAACGAACCTGCGCCTTGCGCCCTCCAGCTCTATCTTAATATGCAGATATTCTTCGGGCAGCTCGTCAATAAACAGTTCGCCCCATTCTATTACCGTCAGCCCGTCGCCGCCGCAGTATTCGCCAAAACCGGTGTTATAAAGTTCATCGCTGTCCTTTATGCGGTACAAATCAAAATGGCGCATTTCCAGCCTGCCGCTGTACACATTCATTATGGCAAAGGTAGGGCTGTTCACTTCGTTTATATCGGCGCCAAGCCCGGCTGCCATGCCGCGGCTTAACAGCGTTTTGCCCGCGCCAAGCGTGCCGGTGAGGCAGTATACGTCGCCGTCCTGCGCCAGTGTGCCGAGCAGCCTGCCAAGCGTTTCCGTTGCCGCACTGTCTTTGCAGTAAATTTCCATGTTTCATATCCTTTCGCTAAGTTCGTTGTAATGCCAAAAAGCAGTACCGGAACCTGCCGGTACTGCCTTTGTTATTTTGCTATAATATCCGTATCGCGCTCAAAGGCGTCCATCAAATCAATATGCCCTTTAATGCTGGCTTTTTTCTCGCCTTCTATTAAAAAGTTTACCTTTTTAATTTCCGGAAACTCCGTCAGCGTATTGGTTATGGCCGAAGTCAGCATCATTTCGGTATAAGAACCGGCTTCAATATTGTAAATTTCCTTGCTTAAATTTACAACGGCCACGCCTTTGTCAACCGTAAGGCTGAGTATTTTTAAGCCTTGCGGGAAAGCGTTAATAAGCTTATCGCTTTGCGGTTTGGTGTTTATCAGCGCTTCCAGTGCCAAAAGAGGCAGTTCTTCCTTATCGCCCTTAACGCTTACTTTTTCGGCATACAGCTTTTCGGTGCCGTCAGCAGGTACGCGGTAAATTGTTACCGTATGTTCACGGCTGTCTGCAACAGCATTGGCGTCCGGCATCACGGCGTTGTTTTCCTGCGTGCAGGCCGCGGCAAACAAAGTCATCAGTACCACGCAGAGTACTGTTAAAAATTTTTTCATCATTTCAAGTACCCTCCGTTATTTAAAATAATCTTCAATGCCATCGGCAATGGATTTTGCCAGTTTGTTGATATACCAGTTGCTGTTCATCAGTTTTTCTTCTTTGGGGTTGGAAATAAATGCCAGCTCCAGCAGGGTTGACGGCATGCTGCAGCGCTTGTTGACATAGAAGTTTGCCTTGCGTATGCCAAGGTCATCCAGCCCGAAGTTTTTAACAAGCCTGTCCTGCACGGCCTGTGCCAGACGGGCATCGTTATTTGTTTTGGGATAATAGTAGGACGAGAAGCCGCCTACGCTTTTATTAGTGGAAGAATTGATGTGAATGCTTATGAAAGCATCGGCGTCATTGTCTTCCGCCACATCAACGCGGGCCTGCAGTTCCTGCGAATCGCTGGCGTTAGGGCCGTAAACATCGGTATCGCCGGTGCGCGTCATGCTGACTTTGGCGCCTTTTTTCTTCAGCAGCTCCTGCACTTTTTTGGTAATTTTAAGCGTTACGTCTTTTTCGCGCGTGCCGTTAGAGCCGATTGCCCCCGGGTCGCTGCCGCCGTGCCCGGCATCAAGCGTAATCTTTTTGCCTTTCAGGCCGCCGTCAGTTTTAAAACTGCTTTTGGCAGTTTTCTTTTCTTCGGTTTTAACCGCCGTTTTTTTAGGCACGGTTACTTTAGCCGTAGTTTTGGGAGTTGTTGTTTTAGGCACCGTAGTCTTGGCCGTGCTGGTTTTGGGCACGGTTACGGGCGCTTTGGCCTTTTCGGCAGAATTATCTGCCTTGGGTATAACCACGCTCGGCGTTGCCGTTTTATCTGCTGTAATATCCACAACCAGGCGGTTGGGGCGTTTTGTTACAGGGTCGTTCTTTAAGGTAAACGCGTTGTAATCCTGCGTGCCGATAGTGCGCGCAAGAGGCAGCTTCAGCACCGTATTGCCGCCGCTTTCTTCAACGGTCATGGTTGGCGCAAGCGTGCTGCGCATTTTAAAGCTGAGGGTCACTTTTTCATCAAGCTTGGCGTTAACCGTTACCAGCATAGTCTGCCCCTGAAAGCTGATGTTATAGCCGGGCGGCGAATCCAAATCCACAACGAGGCGAAGCACATTGAACCTGTCCAGCCCCCAGCGCACATCCGTTACCTCGGCCGCGTGGGCGGAGACACAGGCAAAAATACTTATTATAAACAAAAGGCAGCAGATGATTTTTTTATGCAAGCCCCGTCACTCCTTTTTGCAAAGTTTAACTAAATAATTTTATCATTTTTATAAAGTTCTGTAAACAAAAGCGCAGTTTGCCAAGGCAAATTTCACTTAAATTTCGCCGTTTTCCGCCATACGGCGTGCTTCCGGCACAAAGGCCGCCAGTTCACCGGCAGCAAGGCCTATGCAGCCGTCTGCGGCAAGCTCGCCCGCCAGCCCGTGCAGATACACGCCGCACGCGGCGGCAGCTTCCGCTTCAATGCCCTGTGCGCACAGCCCGGCAATAATGCCCGTAAGTACATCACCGCAGCCGCCGGTTGCCATGGCAGGCGTACCGGTGGTATTAACATACACCGTGCCGTCCGGGCAGCCGATAACCGTCGGCGCGCCCTTCAGCACCAGCACGCAGTTCCATTCTGCGGCATATTTTTCCGCAAGTTCAATGCGGCGCACATCAACCTCGGCGGCGCTTAAACCGCACAAACGCGCCATTTCGCCCGGGTGCGGCGTAAGTATTTTAGTGCATTTAAGCTGCGGCAGAATTTCTGCTTTGCGGCTTAACGCCGTCAGCGCGTCGGCATCGATAACCGCCGTGCCTTCGTAATTTTCCAGAATGTTTAAAATAACTTCGCCGGTTGCCTCGCTAATGCCAAGCCCCGGGCCGATTGCCAAAACGTCCGATTTTGCCGCAGCGTCCAGCACTTCGGCAGCGGCGCCGCCGCCCAGCACGCCCGGCATACGCTCGATAAGCCCTTTTACCATTACTTCCGTAAGCTTAACTGCCAGTACCTCGCGCGAGCACAGCGGCGTGTAAAGGCTTACCAGCCCCGCGCCTGCCTTAACGGCAGACTGTGCGCACAATGCCGCCGCGCCCGTGTAGCCCGGCGAACCTGCCGCCACAGTTACGCGCCCAGCTTCGCCCTTATGGCAGTTGCCGCTGCGGATGGGCAGAAAATCGCGCACAATTTCCGAATCCAAAAGGTATTTATGCCCTTCCACCTGCTCCGTTAAAGCCTCCGGCATGCCAATCGGCGCAACAACAACCTTGCCCGCAAGTTCCGCCGCCGGGTATAAATAAAGCCCGGGCTTAGGCAGCTGCATGGTTACGGTTGCTGCTGCCTGCACTGCGTTTTCATCCGCTTCGCCGGTATCAGCCTGTGCGCCGCTCGGAATATCCACCGCCAGCACATCCGCACGCGCGCCGTTCATCAAAAAGCAGGCACGCTTGTAATTGCCGCCAAGCTCACCCTTAAAGCCGGTGCCAAGCAGCGCGTCAATCATTAAATCCGCATGGGCGGCGGCAATTTCCGCCACGTTCCAGTCACATTCTTCTTTCAGCTCCGTAACGGCAAGGCCGCTTTTGGCGCAGATTTTCAGCTGCACGCCTGCTGCGCCGGTAAACTCAGCCGCGGGCGAAGCCAGAAAGATTTTTACGCGCGCGCCCCCGGCACTGAGCCAGCGTGCCGCCACCAGTCCGTCGCCGCCGTTGTTGCCTTTACCGGCAAACACAACCACGCTTTTGGCATATACATCGCCGCCCAAAAGCTCTGCCGCGGTTTCTGCCACTGCACGCCCGGCGTTTTCCATTAAAACAGCCGTTGGCAGATAAAACTCCTCCGCCGCTTTTTTATCAAGCGCGCCCATTTCATGCGCATATACAAGTTTCATTTATTATCCCTCCAGAATTACCTGCGCCATTGCCAGCTCTTTGGTATGGCTTAAAGTTAAATGTATTTTTTCTGTGCCAAGCCCTTTGGCGTGATCTTTAAAATAACCGTATAAAACAAGCTGCGGCCTGCCAAGCGCGTCGTTAATAACCTCAATTTCGGTCAGCCGCCCGCCGCGCAGCCCCGTGCCAACAGCTTTTACAAAAGCCTCCTTGGCGGCAAAACGTGCGGCAAAGCTGGCGTATGCCTGCACTCCGCGCGCCATGCAGTAATCCTGCTCGCGCCGGGTAAACACACGCGCGGCAAAGCCCTTCATGCCAAGCGCTCTTTTAATGCGGCTTACCTCTGCCAAATCGCAGCCGATACCAATAATCATATAAACTCCTTTTAACTCAACACATCATTTAGCGTAAACTAATCCATATTATGCTTATTTCCATTTTTACCTGTAAAATCCTGCCCGCAAAAGTGAACTTTATGCAAAAACGCCGGTGCAGTTTCTTTGCAGGCAGCCAAAATTGCTGTATAATTGTGTTGCAGTAATTTTAAAGGAGGCTTTATTTTGTTATATAAAACCCGCGGAACCTGCTCCATAGCCATTGACGTGGAGGTAGAAAACGGCATTGTAAAACATGCGCAGTTTATTAACGGCTGCCCCGGCAATACCGCAGGCATTTCGCAGCTTGTAGCCGGCATGCCTGCCGAAGAAGTTATCCGCCGCTTAAAGGGCATTAAGTGCGGCAATAGGCCCACCAGCTGCCCCGACCAGCTTGCCCTTGCACTGGAAGCAGCACTTAAAAGCCAAAACTAAAACCCAAACGCGCAAAACAAAAACGCCATGCGTAAAGCACGGCGTTTTTTATTTTAGTTTATGCGTTTTTTAATTGAAGCCTTTTATTCCTTGCCTGCAAGGCGTTTGTAGGTTGCAAGGCGTTCTTTGGCGTCATGCTCTGTTTTTTCAAACAATGCTTCTGCCTGGTCCGGGAATTGTTTTAAGAGTGCGGAGTAACGTACTTCGCCCATTAAGAATTCGCGGAAGTTGCCGGTAGGCTCCTTGCTGTCGAGAATGAACGGATTTTTGCCCTGTTCCTTCAGTTCCGGGTTGTAACGGTAGTTAGCCCAGTAACCGCATTCAACAGCATGTTTTGCTTCCAGCTGGCTGTTGCCCATGCCTGCTTTCAAACCGTGGTTAATGCACGGCGAATAAGCAATAATCAGGGACGGGCCGTCGTAAGCCTCTGCTTCGGCAATGGCTTTAAGGGTTTGGTTCTTATCCGCACCCATGGCGATTTGCGCTACATAAACATAGCCGTAGCTCATGGCCATCATACCGAGGTCTTTTTTGCGGGTGCGTTTGCCGCTAGCCGCAAATTTGGCAATAGCAGCAGCCGGTGTAGCCTTGGAGGACTGGCCGCCGGTATTGGAATATACTTCGGTATCAAATACCATTACGTTAATGTTTTCGCCGCTGGCAAGAACATGGTCAAGTCCGCCGTAGCCGATATCGTAAGCCCAGCCGTCGCCGCCGAAAATCCAGTGGCTGCGTTTTACAAAGTACTGGCCGAGGCCCGCAATTTCTTTTAAGAGCTCGTTATCGCTGTTTTCGGCAGCCAGCGCCGCTTTCAGCGCTTCGGCACGTTCGCGGGTGCCGTCGCTTACGTTCATGTTGTCAAGCCAGTTCTGCATAGCTGCTTTCAGTTCTTCGCTTACGGGCAGGTTCAGCGCTTCTTTTACGCGGTCAGCCACACGTTCGCGGGTATGTTTAACGCCCAGGTACATGCCAAGGCCGTATTCAGCGTTGTCTTCAAACAGGCTGTTTGCCCAGCTCGGGCCGTGGCCTGCCGCATTTTTGCAGTACGGCATGGAAGGTGCGCTTGCGCCCCAGATGGAGGAGCAGCCCGTTGCGTTGGCAATCATCATGCGGTCGCCAACAAGCTGGGTAACAAGTTTGGCATACGGGGTTTCGCCGCAGCCTGCGCATGCACCGCTGAACTCAAACAGCGGCTGTTCAAACTGCACGCCTTTAACAGTGTTTTTATTCATCGGGTTCGGTTTGGGCGCAACCTTCTTCATTGCGTAATCCCAGTTTTCGGTTTTGGCAAGCTGGGTTTCCAAAGGTTTCATTACCAGGGCTTTTTCCTTAGCCGGGCAAACCTGAGCGCAGTTGCCGCAGCCGGTGCAGTCCAGCGGAGATACTGCCATATGGAATTTTAAGCCTTTGGCGCCGATAGCGTCCTTGCTGAGCATGCCTTCCGGGGCGTTCGCAGCTTCTTCTTCGGTCATCAGCACAGGGCGGATAACAGCGTGCGGGCATACAAACGCGCACTGGTTGCACTGAATGCATTTTTCCATCTGCCATTCCGGAACGTTGATGGCAATGCCGCGTTTTTCGTAAGCAGCGGTGCCGCTCGGGAAAGTGCCGTCCTCATGGTCTTTAAACGCGCTTACAGGCAGTTTGTCGCCTTCCATGCGGTTCATCGGCACAAGAATGTTGTCGATAAAATCATTGCCGGATTTTGCAGCTGCTTCGGTATCGGCAGCGTCAGCCCATGCTGCGGGAACGTCAACTTTTACAACGGCATTAACGCCCATGTCGATAGCGGCGTTGTTCATGTCAACAACGTCTTTGCCCTTCAGGCCGTAGCTGTGTTCAACCGCTTCCTTCAGGTATTTAACCGCATCCTCCAGCGGAATAATATCTGCCAGTTTAAAGAACGCCGATTGCATAATCATGTTAATGCGTCCGCCAAGGCCGATTTGCTGTGCAATTTTTACAGCGTCAATAATATAGAAGTTAATATCATTTTTGGCAATATAGCGTTTAATCTGCCCGGGCAGATGTTTTTCCAGTTCTTCTGCGCTCCAGTTGCAGTTAAGAAGGAAGGTACCGCCTTTTTTCAGCCCTGCGGTAACATCGTATTTATCAACGTAGGACTGGTTGTGTACGGCTACAAAATCCGCAGCGTTGATAAGATACGGAGCGCGGATGGTCTCTTTGCCGAAACGCAGGTGCGAAACGGTAATGCCGCCGGATTTTTTGGAATCGTAGGAGAAATAGCCCTGAGCGTACATATCGGTGTAATCGCCGATAATTTTAATTGCGCTCTTGTTGGCGCCAACGGTGCCGTCGCTGCCGAGGCCCCAGAACTTGCAGCTCTTGGTGCCTTCGCCGGTAACGTCAATTTCGTGGCTGGCTGCCAGGGAAGTATTGGTAACGTCGTCAACAATGCTGATGGTAAAGTTGTTTTTCGGGTTTTCGGCTTCAAGGTTTTCGTAAACCGCCAGAATGTCGGTCGGGGTCAAATCCTTGCTGCCAAGGCCGTAGCGGCCGCCGATAATCAGCGGATTGCGGCCTGCGTCATAGAACGCGCCGCGCACATCCATGTACAGCGGTTCGCCGAATGCGCCCGGCTCTTTGGTGCGGTCAAGCACAGCAATGCGTTTAACGGTTTCCGGAATTGCCGCCATAAAATGCTTAACGCTGAACGGACGGTACAGGTGAACGGCGAGTAAGCCAACCTTTTTGCCTTCGGCGTTCAGTTTTTCGGCAACGGTCTGAATGGTTTCGCAGGCGCTGCCCATGGCAATAATGATGTTTTCGGCATCCGGTGCGCCGTAGTAGTTAAACAGGCTATAGTTGCGGCCGGTAATTTTGTTGATTTCGTTCATGTAGTTTTCAACAATTTCCGGCAGCGCTGTGTAATAGCTGTTAACTGCTTCGCGGGTCTGGAAGTAAATATCCGGGTTCTGCGCCGTACCGCGGATAACAGGGTTATCAGGGTTCAGTGCGCGTTTGCGGAACTCTGCCAAAGCCTCCCAATCCAGAAGGCCTGCCAGTTTATCGTAATCCATCAGTTCAATTTTCTGAATTTCGTGCGAGGTACGGAAACCGTCAAAGAAATTCAAAAACGGCACGCGGCCTTTAATTGCCGATAAATGTGCCACGCCGCCGAGGTCCATAACCTCCTGCACGCTGCCTTCGGCAAGCAGTGCAAAACCGGTCTGGCGTGCTGCCATAACGTCCTGATGGTCGCCGAAAATGGAAAGGCTGCTGGTTGCCAGCGCACGTGCGGATACATGGAACACTGCCGGCAAAAGTTCACCGGCCATTTTATACATATTAGGAATCATTAAAAGAAGGCCCTGAGAAGCTGTATAAGTGGTAGTAAGGGCACCGCCCTGCAAAGAACCGTGTACAGCGCCGGAAGCGCCTGCCTCGGACTGCATTTCCTGAACCTTTACAGTCTGCCCGAACAGGTTTTTCTTGCCCTGGGCCGCCCATTCATCAACAACTTCCGCCATAGGCGAAGACGGTGTAATGGGGTAAATAGCTGCCACGTCGGTAAACGCATAGGATATATAAGCCGCAGCGGTATTACCATCCATGGTTTTCATTTTTGTCATGTGGTTCCCTTCTTTCTCATCGTTATAACTGCTGAATTATGTGAGGATATGCAAAGTGCATATATAATTAGTATACACTATTTACAAGGATTTGTAAATTTAAAGGCGTGTATACAACAGCCTTTGTTAAACAAAAAAGGCACGGCAAAAAAACCGCACCTTTTAAGCTGTAAATTATACTCAAAATTTAATTAACATTTCTTTCAAATCTTTTAACCATCTGTCACAAGGTTCATCAATAGGTGCAATATCAGTTCTTTTTTGAGCAAAAGATTCTGTTACATCAACCAACCATTTAAATGCTAATTTGTTTTTTTGCTCTATTTGTAATTGCTGTGTTTGATAATCAATCCATTCTTTAAAAGAATATAAAACAATATCTGCGCCTGTCTCATCTGAAATTTCTCGAATCCTATCTACAATATCCTTGCGTCTATCAACATCACGGTTAGTAATAAAACCTGCAATTTTAACTCCAGGTGATGCAAGTACTTTATCCCTAAGTTCTTCTAATTCATCACGCAAATAAGGTTTACCGTATTTTGCATCCCAAGATTCTACTATTACTTGTCCATTTTTTAACTCTATATCACCAATATTCCCATGTTTTTTATTAGCAGACCTCATCTGCGACATGGGAACCAGAGTCAGTCCTTCAAGGTATCCACATTCTTCCATCGCTTGCATAAATCCATGAATAACAACTTCAAATGCTCGAGCAGAATATTCTGTTTTATCAAAGAATTCAATCATAAAGTTAATAGCTTTATTAAAATCATTAAATTTTATTCCATTTGCTAAATCAACAGCAGCATTTGCTAGCATCTGAAAGTTATCTGAACGATTTTTGAGAAGTGACATTAGATAATATAATCCCAGTTCTGCTGGCATTTCTTTATTCTCAATTTCGTCTACAATAGCAATCCATTTATCAAATGGTCCACGCATTTCTGCCTTATATAGCTTAGTGTAAGGATAATTTTCTGCAAGCGAACGAGTCATAAAAACCCCATCACGATTCAAATTTAATAAACCATATTTACGTAAAAAGGGAGTATTATAATTCTTATCAAGTGTACGCATAGAAATTCCCTCAACCCAAGAAAACGAACCTCTTCGAACACTTCCCTTATGTAACCTAACACTTTGTTGAGGAGCAATACTCTTAATTGTTAACTGCAAAAAAGTTAAACCAACTAACGCTCTTCCAACTTCACTTGTAATTCCATTTACAAGCTCTTTTAACAATAATTTATTTTGGGGGCTAAGATTTGAGAATTCAATACTATTTAATTTACCAATCTGTCTCTCGAGATAACCACCGCTCAGTTCATTAATAATATCTGAATAACGCTTTTGTGTAGCATCATCTTGGAATCCCTCATTATATACGACAGTTGTCCCATTTTGATGCAATTCATACCGTTCAAAATATACATCTAAATGCGTTTCATCTATTCGACTCATTTATTACACCATCTTTCTTAACTGTACACTTAATGGACTTAATGTTGGAAAAGCGTATGGTATAAGCCAATCCCCTTCTGCTATTTGAGGGTTTGTATTGTGATTACGTATTTCATAACCAAGTCTACGAAGGAAACCAGCAATTTCTATTATTTTATTAGGCGCAACTCTCCAAGCAGAACATAATTTTTTACTTGTAATTATACTTTTCACATTTTCACCAGCAACTATACTTTCCATAATTTCTTTATATGGAAACTCTTTATTAAGGATACATTCACAACGAATTTTAGGAACATATTGATAATATCCATTTAACTGAATTAAGTCAGCTTTAATAAGATTCACAATTAATTCTTGTTCAAGAGCCTTCCATGCTATTGTAAACATTTTAATATCAGTCGCATATACATCAATAATTACATTATTGACAGGAATTCCCCATTCTATTTCATTAGGAACTATATTAAGATGCATCAAATTCGAATTACACATATCTTTACTAATCTCTTTGATCTCAATAAATAAACTTTTCCCCCAATTGACGGAAACAAAAAATTCTGCGTCCTTTTGACTTGTTTCTCTAAAACAAAAATCTTTAGACATTCTTCCAAAATAAGTTCGTGAATTAGGCTTGCAATTTTCTTTTTGCTTTGTATTTGCAATAGCAATTGCTGCTTTTTCACGATATAATTCAGTTAATTCACGTTTTCGTTTTCTAAATGATAAACTATCTGTCTCTTCAAGTAATGGTAAATTAAACGGAAATTTCGTATGAAAAACTTGCGTTCTAATTGCAATTGCCATTATTCTAGCTATCTGTGGCGGTACAGAATTTCCAATCTGTTTAATGGCAACCTGTTTTCTCCCACTAATGACATAATCATCTGGAAATGATTGCAATCGTTTAAATTCACTGTAAGAAAAACGACGATTTTCCCAGTGAAAAGGTCCCGTATAAGCACCTCCAGATGCTTTTATTGTTCTAACAGGGACATAAGGGTCAGCTTTATAAAGAAAATCAGAAAATTTTGATCTCCATGCAAAAATTGGATGTGGATGTCCCATTTTTTCAGTATAAAAACTGTAGTTCAGTCCTGGAGGAATTTCATTAAGAAGATAACCATATCTCCCACCTACTTCCAAATTTTCTTCAGAACCAGAAATATCAGCAACAGCTAATCCTGCATTATAAAAAGGTTGCTCATCTAAGGAATCTGGTCCATGAGTGGGTCGTGGAAACTTAAATTTACCATCTTTTAATCCTACAATAAACAATCTTTCTCTATGCTGTGGTACACCATAATCTGCTGCATCAAGAATACGATAATATAATTTATATCCAGCTTTAGAAAAACTATCGAGAATTTCTTGCCATGGTTTACCACTTTGGGCGCTAACTATACCGTAGACATTTTCAAAAAGAAAACCTGCGGGAGAAATTTCTTTAAGCAATCTTACATACTCACGAAACAAAATACCTCGACTATCATTTGTTCCAAGAACGCCATTAACTCTTCGACCTGCTGCACTAAAAGTTTGACATGGAGGCCCGCCAATTATAAAATCAATTTTACCTAAATTATTAGCAAAAAATTGTCGAATATCAATACAATTCACAATTGAATTTTCAAACCGTTTTCCAGTTCCAGAATTAATTTCAAGAGTTTCACAAAACTTGTGTTCAATCTCTACAGATTCTACAATGTCAAACCCGACATCGGAAAAACCAATATCTAGCCCACCTGCTCCAGAAAACAAACTAAGTGTTTTGATTTTAGGGATATTGTTTTTATTAAGATATTGACTAACGGAATCTCCGAAAACATCGGGCCAACCAGGAACATTATGTGTACAATTAAGTGATTTGCAAATTTCATTAAAAGTATTACCGCTTAATTTGTTACTAAAAAGTGTAAGTTGCTTCATAAAACTATATTATTCACCCTCTATTTATTCTCAATATAATTATTGTAATACAAAACGCCAAGTTATACATTTTTTACAACTAAAGTATTTTTAATATTTTATATAGTTTCAACAAATTATATGCATAATTATTATAAATATCGTAAAACATATAATTGTTATATTTATACTTCCGCTATATTATTATAACTACATCTATAATCGTCGTCAATAATATTAAAAATCTCAGTCTATAAATTTAAAACAAAAAAGGCACGGCGTTGACCGTACCTTTTATAATTACTTCTCCAACAAAACCCTTGCCTGTTTTTGTACAAACTGTTCCATTAATTTCAAACGTTTATCTGGCAAATTGTAGCGTGGATGCTTTTTAAATTTAAAATCCAGCAAATGGCGCAGCCCCTCGCGCAGTTTCGGCGTAAGGGCTTTTTTAGCCGTGCCGGTAAAATCATCATAAGTGCATGGCATAAGCGTTGCAGCATAAGCCTCAAGCGCCGCAAAGTTTTCCAAATCATCACGCCAGGCATAGTTAAACAGCGCGTTGCCGTGGTCAAACAGCGGTGCGGATGCAGTTATTTTGTTGGTTTTGTTATTTACCATAAAGCCAAAGTTACCAAAGTGGCGGTCGGTGTTAAAAATAACAGCATCAAACACCAGCATGGCGTTCAGCGCGTCAATGTATTCTTTGCCAAAGCTTTGGTAATATTCGCGCACGGCTTCCATACCGCCCGCCGTTACCATTCTGCCTATGGGCAAATAGGAATAATCCTTGCTTGTAAATAAATCACAAACGGAACAAAGTTCGCCTTTCCATTTTGAAAGATTATAGCTGACGGAATTAATACCCATTGCTTCTGCAATCTGCGCTGCATAAAATTCGGAATACGGTTCACAGCCGGTGTTGCTTGCGCCGCTTGTGCCGCCTTTATATAAACGAATTGTACCGTTTACCCTGCGCCAGCATTTAGGCAGCATACCATTGGTAGTAAATTCCGGGCAGGAAGCCAGAGATGTACGAACGCTGCTGCCATAACCGGTAAAGGCAATCAGCGCTAAAAGCTGACTGAAACGGTTATCATAAAGGTTATATTTTTCAAAAGTTCCGTTAAAGCCTTCTTCCACAACCCAATAACAATCGTTAAGCGAAAGCCCTTTGGAAACGCGAATGATGTTCATAGGGCGGTTAATATGCAGCCCGCATTTACTTAAAAAACTGTTTACATACGCGCGGTTTTTAGGTATGGTGCGCTGCTTAAGCCATTTAGCTATGCCGCTGCCGCTAAGTTCCATGCCCAGCGGCAAAAGATCGCGGCACTCCTCATTAACCCATAAAATATTAATATCAGGCGCTGCCGTGTCTTCCGTAGCGCTAAAGCGCACTAATGTTGTATTAAAATGTTTTAATTCGTAGTTCATGGCAGCCTCCCGTTTAAACTAATTTTGTTAAGAATAGTATAACATATAACGAGCATAACGTTGTAAGATAACGATTATTTCGATAATATTTTGTAAAAATAAAAGCCCTGCTGCATTAACAACAAGGCTTCTGACTGGCCGCGTACGGTAACAGTCTATATCCATATGGTTATTATAAATCAAAAATAAATAAATTGTAAATACAAAGCTTATGAGTAGAACGATAAAGCATAAAAAGCGCAGTCTTAAACTGCGCTTTTTATCAGATGTTATACAATTTTTTCGCCATGGTATTCTTCGCCGCCGCCATCGGGAAGTTCGTTGTAACGGCGGGTCCACAGGTTTTCGTATTTAACGGCCTGTGCGTGGGTTGCGTCGGTGTTTTCCGGCAGTTTTTTAATAACTTTGGCCGGTACGCCTGCTACCAGGGAGTACGGAGGAACGATGGTGTTTTTGGTTACAACCGCGCCGGCTGCCACAATGGAGCCTTTGCCGATAACAGCGCCGTCCAAAACGGTGGAGTGCATGCCGATAAGCACATGGTCTTCAACCGTGCAGGCGTGCAGAAGCGCGCAGTGGCCTACGGTTACATAATCGCCCAGAATGCAGGCATGGCTGTCGGAAACGTGCAGCACGCTGTTATCCTGAACATTGGTATATCTGCCAACTTTAATTTCATTAACATCGCCGCGGATGGTTACGTTATACCATACGCTGCTGTATTCTTTCAGTTCTGCTTTGCCGATAACTACTGCGGTTTCGGCTACAAAAGCCTTCGGGTCAATTTTCGGCGAATTGCCTTCAAATTTTTTAATAAGCATTGTAAAATTCCCCCTTTTATGCTGCTTACAGCTCTATTGTATATTGTATACAAATTTTGTCAAGCTAAATCAGAGGTTTTGCCCCCTTAATTTTAAAGCTTTCACAAACTGTTCAGTTTTTAACAGTTTGTATGTTTAAATTTGCCAAGCCCTGCACATTCAGGCCTTCTGCGGAACGCCGCGCACTTTGGTTAAATAAGTGTAAATACCGGCGCATACCAAAATTACGCCCGTTAAAACAAGTATCAGGCGCGTAGGCAAAAAGCCGCCCAAAAAGCCGCCTAAAAGCGGGCCAACCACGCCGCCGAACTGCTGCGCGCTGGTTACAAGCCCAAAGGCCTTGCCGCGCACGGAAGGGTCGGTAACTTCAACCAGGCGGGCGTTAATGTTAGGCACCGCACCTGCAAGGAACAGGCCGTAAATAAAGGTTACCACTGCATACTGCCAAATGTTGTGCACGAAGAACTGGCACATATTTATTGCGCCCGCGCAGATAAACACCATAAACAGCGTTTTGGTATAACCGCGCTTTTGCCCGCGGCTGCCCCAGTACGGCCCGGCGATAATACCGGCAATGCCCGCCAGCGAGAATATAATGCCGGCAGTTTTAACAACGTCGTCATTAACAACGCCGCCCAACAGGTACGATACGTACATGGTAATCAACGGCTGCACAATCATTACGCATACCTGCACCAAAAAGAACATGCTCATTACAAACAGCAGCCCTTTATTTTGCAGTGATGCCTTTAAATCCGCCCAGATATGAATAACTTTGCCTTCGCCTTTTTCGTGTTCTACATCGCGCACAAAGGCAATAACCATAATGGTTGCAATAAACAGCGCCCCCGCCGCGATATAAAACGACATGCGCATGCCGAACCAGGCGCTTACATAACCGCCGAGCATCGGCCCGAGGATGCTGCCGGAGGCAACAGCCGTCTGCATAAGCCCCATGCCCCAGCCCATTTTAACGGCAGGCAGGGTTGAAGAAACCAGTGACAGCGATGCCGGCACAAAGCCGCTTACAAGGCCTGCCAAAAGGCGCACGCCAAAAAGCTGTTCCGGGCTCTGGCACATGCCCATTAAGGCATAGGTTACGGCAAGGCCGAACCCCGCACGTATTGCCATCAGGCGCTGGCCGATACGGTCGGCATGGGCACCCCAGTAAGGCGCCATAATGGCCGCCGTAAAAAAGGTAACGGAATAAATAAGACCCGTCCACGAATTGACATCAGCCTGGGCTACGCCCAAATGCTGCAAAAGATATACCGGCAAAAACGGCACGCACATTGTATAGCTTGCACAGGTAAAAAACACGCACACCCATAAAACATACAAATTAAGCTTCCAGTGCAGTTTGCCGCCGCCGCGGTCCTCAAAAATATTCATCTATATCATCTCCGCACGATAATATCCTATATTAACATTTTAACATATCCTAAATATTAGTTGTGACATTTGTGTAAACTCCGCTTGTAATAAAAAAGCACTCCGCAGAGTGCCCTGTTTACTACTTATTGTATCGTTGTATATATTCTTTCGCCGCTTCTTCAAGTTTCAAAAAATCACAGCAAACCTTATAAAACTGATGATTGGGATTACTGCCCATACTGTAAACCCTTTTTGCTTTATTTAATATTTGCTGTTCCTTACTAATGCAATAGCGCCATTCTTTTTCAAGAAATTTGCCATACCGTCTGTCTTCCTGTTCAATTTGTTTAAAATTCATTATGGAAAGAACGTTTAACGGCGCAGGAAACATAAATGAAAACCGCAGCGTGGCAACTATATTATTACCGTCTTTAATGGCAAAGCTTGTTTTAAACATTTTTTGATTAGACGACAACGGCACATAATAATCCAAATTATTAATTTTTAAAACCACGCCGCAAACAAATTTATTATGCGCTGTGTAACCTATATTAGGCACTTTGGCATCAAACCCCTGTAAATATTTAATATAGCTCTCGTCAATATTATAAAAACCTAACATAGTCCTCCTTAACAAAAGAAAAGGACGGTATTGCCGCCCTTTTGCATTATAGCTTCTCGCTTAACGGTGGAGATACACCAGTATTATAGGCTCTCGCTTAACGGTGGAGATACACCAGTATTATGTTCATTTATATTATACCTGACGGCAAGCGCTGTGTCAAACCGTACAAGCCCGTTGTTGCGGCACGGCGCCGGATATTGTATAATTAATTTATTACATTAATAAGGATGTGTGACCGTGAAAGGATTTAAAAAGCAGGAACTGGAAGAACAGGGTTTTATGGGCAGGCTGTTTGGCTCCAAGCCCCAGCAGAACGCCTTTGCAGAAATAAATAATATTTTAACCGAAGCCAAAAGAGCGCAGGAACTGACAAAGGACGCAGCCGCCGCCATTTTTAAAAAGTGGGGCTGTAAATTCAGCGACACCAACATGGACCAGCGCAGCGCCATTTACCGCAAGGTTGCCGACAACGCTTTTTCGAGCGCGCAGAGCAAGGACGACCCTATTTTAAATGACCGCGCCCATATGGCGGAAATTTTGGAAATTCCCGAAAACCTGTGCCGCCTTGCCGATAACGGCGCTAAAAAATCCGCCTATTTTTCGCGCTGCCGCGGACTTATAACTGGCGAAGAAAACCTTACCATTGCCGCCATTAACGAACTGTTCGGCTATGATTACGAAGACGGCTTCGACTTCCGCAAGCAGGTTTTTAACGATTATTTTAACGGCGAGTTTGACCGCATTGCCGACGCCAAACGCTTTACGCCTGAAGACGAACAGCAGCTGCGTGATATGTGCGCCAAACTGGATATTCCCTACGAATTTAAAGCCAATATCGACAACGCTTTAACCAAATACCGCTATTTGTGGAACGCCGAAAACGCGCCTTTGGGCAATGTTAAGGTAGATTTTCCGCTGGAGGGCGGCGAAATTTGCCACGCAGCAGGGCAGGCCGCTTTGTGCAAAGTTAAAACCGTTGCCAAAGAAGACAACTACTATCAGCTGACGCGCAAACTGCGCATCGACGAAACCATCTCCTTTAAGGGCGAACATATCGAGCACCCGCAGGTTATGGAAGAAACTGCCGTAATTATCGACGCCGGATATTTGTTCTTAACCAACAGCCGCATTATTTATTTAAGCAAAAAACTGGCCAAGCAAATCCGCCTGGACGATTTAAAAACAGCCGACCTTTCTACCAATATTATTGAAGCCCACCAGAATGACGGGCAGAGCCTTTCCTTTAAAATGCAGGATGACGCTGCCGAAGTTATGTTTGCCATTCTGCGCCGCATTTTAAAAGACAGGAACAAGAAATGAAAGATTTAATCCGTTTCGTCCGTTCTCAGGACGCCGCACGCATTTTAGAAATTTACGCGCCGTATATTACGGATACCGTTATCTCGTTTGAATACGAAGTACCGACCCCGGAGGATTTTGCCGCGCGCGTTGAAGCCATCAGCAGCCGCTACCCGTACCTTGTGTACGAGCGCGAAGGCAAAGTTCTCGGCTACGCTTACGCTTCCGCCTATAACGAGCGCGTGGCGTATGATTACACGGTAGACCTGTCCGTTTATGTGGACGCTGCCTTTTGCGGGCAAAATATCGGCGAGTGCCTGTATGCCGCGCTACTTGATATTTTAGAAAAGCAGGGCTACTATAACGCCTACGCCTGCATAACGGCAATTAACCAAAATAGTTTAAACTTTCATAAGCGCATGGGCTTTGAGGATGCCGGCACGCACAAACTTGCTGGGTTTAAGCACGGCCGCTGGCTGGACGTATGCTGGTACAGCAAACGCCTGAAGACTCATACCGAGGCACCGCAGCCGTTAAAGCCTGTCAGTGCGTTCAGCGATAACTATTTATTGCAGCCGCACGAAACCTATAAAAAATAAACAGCTTAAAATTATATAACAGGTAAAAAAATAACCTGCCGCATTAATGCAGCAGGTTATTTTTATTATTGACTGATTTTTATTTTTACAGCATAATATATAAGCCGTGACTCTTTCCGGTAGGAAGGAGGTGTACATTTGGAAAATATTATCATCCCATTCTTCGTATCTGTCGCAGCAGGCATAGTATCGTACTATATCTGCAAGTGGCTCGTACAATATAAGTGTAGAGAAAATTCTCTGCACTTTATTTTTTTGATATGATGAGAGTGATTGGATAACGTCAAGTGGTTTGGGTTTCTACACCCGTCGTCTAGCGTGTTAACCACCTCTCATCTTTGTGCATTCGATTAAGCAAGTTGGGATTATCTCCCGGGTAACTAACGAACATGAATCAATTATGAGTCTGGTGCTGCCAATCTTTTTTACCTTTAAGAAAGGAGATTTTTGTATGATTGCTGTTGGTATTGATGTTTCTAAGTACAAAAGTACCGTTGCCATTATTTCTAATACCGGCGAGATACTGTTGCCACCCAAAGTATATACCCATACTTACAGCGCACTGCTTTCTTTAGTTTCTTTGCTAAAAAAGCAAAATGATGATATACGGATAGTAATGGAGGCTACCGGGCACTATCACTATCCCATTTTAAAATTGTTATTGGGCCACCACTTTTTTGTTTCTGTCGTAAACCCTTACATAATAAAAAAATATAACGACAATAACCTGCGCAAAGTTAAAACGGATAAACAGGATGCCATCCGCTTAGCCTTTTATGCTTTGGAAAAGTCCTACTGCCTTAACGCTTATGTGCCTGCCGGAGAAAAATATGCCGATTTAAAATTTTTATATCAGCAATACACTCAAAGAATTCATATTATTCAAAAAGAAAAAATTAACCTTTGCCATTTACTTGAAGAATCCATGCCGGGCCTTTATGATATGCTTTCTACCAGCGTAAGAAACCCAAGTAAAAATTTGCTGTATTCCTTTGTTAAGCGTTTCAAAAGCTTTAACCGTATAAAACGTATGGGCAAGGAACGCTTTTTAAACAGTTATTTTAAAATGGCTGCCGAAATAGGCAGCAGAAGAAGAAAAAACTATGCGTTAGATATTTATGAAATGGCTAAGGACTGCATTGCAACAGGAAGCACCGAACCTTATTCCACTATGGCCCAAGAAGAATGCCTTCGTTCACTGATACTGGCAGAAGAAGCAGCCAACAGGCTCTGCGAACAGATGAACAGTATCGCCAATACTTTACCGGAATACCCTTTAGTACGTTCTATGTATGGGGTAGGTGATAAAATAGCTCCGCAGCTTATTGCATTAATAGGCGATATTCGTAAGTTCAAAAGCGGCAAAGCATTAAATGCATATGCAGGAAACGATGCACCTCCATATCAATCCGGACAGTTCGAGAGTAAAAACCGGCATATCTCAAAAAGAGGTTCAACAGAATTACGCAAAGTATGCTTTGAAATCATGTGCTGCATAAAGGTACATAAATCACCCGAAGACCCTATTTATAAATTTATGCAAAAGAAAGAAAGCGAAGGAAAAGCTAAGAAAGTAGCTATAATGGCCGGAATAAATAAGTTTTTAAGAATATATTACGCAAGGGTAAGTGAAGTATATCAAAAAGCTTTATAAAATTAACAACATCAATATCTGTTAAAATACAAAAAGCAGCAAGGTTTATTAAGTGCGCCCTTTTTTATCTTTATAAAAAATTTAAAAATCTCTTGACTTTTCTTAGCAAGGCTGGACAGATACTTGTAAACACGGTCAGCACATAAAAACCCGGGAGTTGCCGCTCCCGGGTTTTTCTTTTGATATGCCAAAATGTCAACATCAATCCCATTTCGTGCTTTCATTATAGCACGGCTTAATTTAAAAAGCAAATAGATAGGGCCTGCAATAATACGGTTTTTGCCGTATTATTTTCTGCACCCCTTGCATTTGTCAAGGTATTCGCCAACAATTTTCACGGCGCAGTAATCGCCGCACATTGAGCAGGCTTCGTCATCCGCTTTATTCTTTTTATCACGGTAAGCCTGCGCTTTAACCGGGTCAATGGCAAGTTCAATCTGTTTTTTCCAGTCCAGGTTTTTGCGCGCTTTCGCCATTTCCAAATCCCACTCTACGGCTTTGGGCAAACCTTTGGCAACATCGGCCGCATGGCCTGCAATACGCGCTGCAATTACGCCTTCGCGCACGTCGTTAATATCTGGCAGGCCCAAATGCTCGGCAGGTGTTACATAGCACAAAAAGTCCGCGCCGCTCATGGCTGCCAGCGTGCCGCCGATAGCGGAGGGAATATGGTCATATCCCGGAGCAACATCTGTAACGAGAGGCCCCAGCACATAAAAAGGCGCACCGTGGCACACGCGTTTCTGCAGCTGCATGTTGGCAGCAATCTGGTTGTAAGGCACGTGTCCCGGCCCTTCCACCATTACCTGCACACCTTTGGCCCATGCGCGCTGCGTCAGTTCGCCAAGGTTCAAAAGCTCCTGCAATTGCGCGCGGTCGCTTGCATCGGCCAGGCAGCCGGGGCGCAAACCGTCGCCCAAACTAATGGTAACGTCATACTCGGCGCAGATGTCCAAAATTTCGTCATAGTATTCGTACAGCGGGTTTTCTTTGCCGTTGTGCAGCATCCAGCCGGTAATAAAGCTGCCGCCGCGGCTTACAACATCCATCACACGTCCTTCGCCGGTCAGCATGTCAAGCACGTTTTTGTTAATGCCGCAGTGTATCGTCATAAAGTCCGCACCGTCTGCCGCCTGCTGGCGGATAACTTCAAACAAATCTTCTTTCGTCATTTCCACAACAGCGCCGCGTTTTTTAATGGTTTCCACGGTTGCCTGGTAAATTGGCACCGTGCCCACCATAACCGTGCTGGCGCCGATAATGGCCCTGCGCGAAGCATCGATATTGTCGCCGGTCGATAAATCCATCACACTGTCGGCGCCCGCTGCAATCGCTGCCGCCAGCTTTTCAAGCTCCGGCTCCGGGTCGGGATAGCTGCTGGAGGTGCCGATATTGGCGTTGACCTTAACGCTCAGACCCTGCCCCACGCCGCGCGGAGTTACGTTTTTATGGTTTATGTTAAGCGGTATGGCAATCGTGCCTTCGGCCACGCCCTTGCGGATAAATTCTTCCGTTACGCCTTCGTAAGCTGCCACCTGCTTCATTGCTTCGGTAATAATGCCTTTTCGGGCAAGCTGCATTTGTGTTGCCAAAAAATCACTTCCTTTACTGTTAATATTTCTATTATACAGTAAATCGGTGCAATACTCTACCGTTTTATGTTAATTTTTAAAATTAGTTTATAAATTTATTTAATAATAATTTTTAATTTTTCACAGAAAAGTCAACTAAAGCTAACCATTATGTGTTATAATAAAGGTAGTTAAGAAAACAGGAGGCGATTACATGTCACGCTTTACTTTACCACGCGATATTTACTATGGGCCGGGCGCCCTTGATGAATTGAAGGTTTTGGCAGGCCACAAAAAAGCCATGATTTTCACCGGCGGCAGCTCCATGCGCCGCGGCGGCTTTTTGCAGAAAACCGAGGAGGTTTTGAAAGCTGCCGGACTGGAAACCGCTTTATTTGAAGGCATCGAGCCCGATCCTTCCATAGAAACAGTTATGAAAGGCGCACAGGCCATGCGCGAATTTGAACCGGACGTTATCGTTGCTATCGGCGGCGGCTCCCCTATCGACGCAGCCAAAGCCATGTGGGTATTTTACGAACACCCCGATAAAACCTTCGAGGATATTAAAACACCGTTCACCATGCCCAAGCTGCGCAATAAGGCAATTTTCGTAGCCATTCCGTCCACCAGCGGCACCGCTTCGGAAGTAACTGCCTTTTCCGTTATTACCGATTACTCCAGCGGCATTAAATACCCGCTGGCAGATTTTGAAATTACCCCGGACATTGCCGTGCTCGATACCGACATACCGCTTACCATGCCGCCCAAGCTTACCGCACACACCGGCATGGACGCTTTAACCCACGCACTGGAAGCCTATGTTGCTACTGCGCGCAGCGATTTTTCGGATGCGCTGGCGCTGAAAGCCATCGGCGATATTTTCGACAGCCTTCTTGACAGCTACCACGGCGACAAAGAAGCACGCGGCAAAATGCACATTGCCCAGTGCCTCGCAGGCATGGCGTTCAGCAACGCGCTTTTGGGCATTGCCCACAGCCTGGCGCACAAAACCGGCGCAGTATTCCACATTCCGCACGGCTGCTGCAATGCAATTCTTTTACCGTCCGTTATCCAGTACAACTCCCGCGTATGCATGAACCGCTATGCAGCAGTTGCACGCTACCTGGGCCTGCCCGGCGGCACCGACAAGCAGCTTACCGATTCGCTTGTTAAAGCCATCTGCGCATTAAACAAAGAACTTGGCATTGAGCAGACCTATCAGGCTAACGGCGTAAGCGAAGAACTGTTTAAAGAAAATGCAGAGGCAATAGCCCACAACGCTGTGCTTGACCCCTGCACCCTTGCCAACCCGCGCCCGATTGACGACGAAGCCATGCTTAAGGTTTTAACCTGCGCATACTACGGCAAACCTGTAACTTTCTAATGCCTGATATTTAAGACACTGACCGCTGCTTTTTACGGCAGCGGTTTTTTATTTTGCAAACCCCTTACACCCATATAAACGGATTTTGCGCCTTAAAAATTTACCTGCGCGCAAAATTTATTTTTTGCCGCTGCCGGAAATTTTTGCCTGATTTTTTTGCGCATGGTTAATTTTTGTACTCGTTTTGCCGTTTATATGGGTGAGTTTCTTTTCTTTTCTCTTTTTTCTTGTTTTTTCTCTTTATCTTTTCTTTGCCGTATTACGTTCTTACCTTGTTCCCAATAAACCGCAGGTTTATTATTATAATTATACCTTGTTCCCTAAGTACTACCGTACGTTAGCAGCATTAGCCTAAAATGCCCGCGCAAAACAGGCACTATCTCCAAGCAGAGATAGTGCCGCAAAAAGTAAACTCCACCCCTTCATGCACAAAATAAAAAAAGAGAGCAGCGCTGCCCTTACTGATAAAAAATGTATATTAATTAACTGTTTATATGTATTTTATAACTATTGCCGTTAGTTCTTCACCGTGTAAACTATTATGCCCTCACAGCCTACATAACAGCAATTTATGCTGTTTTAGCAGCAAATTATGTTAAATTAGCAAGATTTCACAATTTTTTATAGCTTTCCGGTTGTTTTTTAAGGCGATTTGTGAGAAAATATAATAGTACTTGTGTAAAAGCGGACAGAATAAAGTTTTATCAGTTAGGAGTAGTTTATGCATGGAACCGTTAAAACGACAGCAGCGTAAAGTCGATAACGAATATACGATTATGTTCATTCCCCACCGCGGCAAAGAACCGAAAAGCTTCAGATTCCGCGCAAGCCTGCTGAAAAAAATCGGCATTGTCTGCGGCATCCTGCTTCTGGCAGGCATTGGCATTGCAGCAAAATCTTCCATGGTTGTTTACCAGGCACACCAGGAACAGAACGAACTTATAGCTTACCGCAACGATAAAGCAGCGCAGGACCAGAAACTGGCCGAACTGCAGAAAGAAAACGAAAAAATGCAGAAGGATATGGCTGAGCTTTCCGCACTGGAAAACGAAGTGCGCAAAGCCCTTGGCAATAATGTAAGCCAGCAGCCTTCCCGCGGCGGCATTGACCGCGGCCAGTACATGGGCAAAGGCGGCCCTTCCGCCCCGGCGGACATTAAAATGATTGATGTTACCGCAGCCCAGGCTAAAAACCTGCAGACCGAAATGCAGCAGAAAAAAGCAGTGCTCGGCGATTTGCTGGCACAGCTTCATGAACGCAACGCAAAGCTTGACGCTACTCCGGATATCTGGCCCACGGCTGGCGGCGAAATTACTTCCCGCTTCGGCGGCAGAGCCAACCCGTTCAGCGGCACCGGGTACGATTACCACCCCGGCATTGATATCGGCAACGACTACGGTGCGCCGGTTTATGCAGGCGCAACCGGTTATGTGGAATACGCAGGCTGGTACAGCGGTTACGGCCGTTATGTAAAAATCAGCCACGGCTACGGCTACGAAACTGCTTACGGTCATATGTCGTCTATTGAAGTTTCTTCCGGCCAGTATGTAGAAAAAGGCGACGTTATCGGTTATGTGGGCAGCAGCGGTTACAGCACCGGCCCACACCTGCATTACGAAGTTATCATTAACGGCCAGGATTCCGACCCGCTTAAATTAATCAGATAGTTTTAAAGGAGCAAGACAATGTTTGGTTCTTCAAACAATAATAATGCAAAAACAAATTCTGCCCTGCCTAAAGTGGCGGTAGATAATTTTGAAGCCTATATCGGCAAAAGCACGCAGATTACCGGCAACATTACCGCGCAGGGTTCTATCCGTATCGACGGCACCTTCAGCGGCATTGTGTTTTCGGAAAGCGATGTTGTTGTTGGTGAAACCGGTAATATTAAAGCCAATATTTTTGGCGCCAATGTAACGGTTGCAGGCAAAATTGAAGGCAACATTGTTGCCAAGGGCACGCTGGAAGTGCTTGCCAGCAGCGTTATTACCGGCGATGTGCGCTGTGAAAAGCTCACCGTTGAAACCGGTGCCGTACTGCGCGGCAACGTAGGCGGCCTTGAAGACGCAGCAGCACCGCAGTTGGAAAGTGCAGAAACAAAATAATAACAAGCTTCACCCGCCCGGCATTTACAGCCGGGCTTTTTTATTGCCCGCTCTTATTTATAAGTTACGCTTATTAATTAAATAAGTTTAGTTGATTTATAAGCCTGCCTTATTAAATTGGCGCTTTGCATTTTGTAAACTGCGTTACAGATTTGCCGCGTTTTATTTTAAATTTTATTTTTTGCCGTTATTTTGTTGACAAGCCCCCCAAACCTGCTATAATAGCCCTATAAATTAATAACAGCAACACGATGATGGAGAAAAAGCAGCAACAATGCTTTCAGAAAGCCGCCGGAAGATGCGAGGCGGCAGCAGCGTGCAGCAAGTTCCGCTCCGGAGATGCGGGTGACGAATCCGCCGGGCAGCGCCCGATACAGCGTTACTAAAGATGGCCGTAAGGCAATTTGGGTGGCAACGCGGGTAACTCTCGTCCCATGTGGGATGGGGGTTTTATTTTTTACCAGCACTTTGCCGTTTGCCTGCGCGCTGAATTTGGGTGGCACCACGAGAAAGAGAAGCTCGTCCCAAGGACGGCTTCTCTATTTTTATTTTGGAGGGATATTATGGACAGAGTTTACAACTTTAACGCCGGGCCTTCGGCCATGCCGCTGGAGGTTTTGCAGGAAGCCCAGGCAGAATTTTTAAACTATAAAAACACCGGCATGAGCATTATTGAAATGAGCCACCGCAGCCCGGAATACGCCGCCATGCACGCGGAAACCAAAGCGCTTTTGCGCCAGCTGATGGAAATTCCCGATGATTACGAAATTTTATTTATACAGGGCGGCGGCAGCTTACAGTTTTTAATGACGGCGGCCAACTTTTTTACCAACAAGCGCGCGGCCTATGCCAACACCGGCGTATGGGCCAAAAAAGCCATGGCGGAAGCCAAACGCTTCGGCGAAGCCTACGAAGCCTGCACAAGCGCAGATAAAAACCACAGCTACATTCCACAAAGGCTGGAGCTTAAACCGGATACCTCATACCTGCACATAACCGCCAACAATACCATTTACGGTACGGAATGGCAGGACTTTCCGGAAGTTGACGTCCCCATTATCTGCGATATGTCGAGCGACATCCTTTGCCGCCCGGTAGATGTAAAAAAGTTCAGCCTTATCTACGCCGGGGCGCAGAAAAACCTCGGCCCTGCCGGAGTGGTAATTGTAATTGTTAAAAAGGCGTTTTTAGAAACCGCCCGCACGGACCTGCCGCCGATGCTGAGCTACCAAAACTACGCGGATAACGATTCGCTGTACAACACGCCGCCGGTATTTGCCATTTACATGGTTAACAAAACCCTGCACTGGATTAAAGCGCAGGGCGGCGTAAAGGCCATTGCCGCACGCAACCGCGAAAAGGCGCAGCTTATTTATGACGTTATCGACGCGAGCCGTGGTTTTTACCGCGGCCACGCCGAAAAAGCAAGCCGCAGCCTGATGAACATTACCTTTAACCTGCCCACACAGGAACTGGAAAAAGACTTTATTGCCGAAGGCAAAAAGCGCGGGTTCATAGGTATTGGCGGGCACCGCCTTGTAGGCGGCTGCCGCGTATCGGCCTACAACGCCGTAACGCCCGAAGCCTGCCGCGCCCTCGCGGATTTTATGAAAGAATACCAGGCAAAACACGAATAAACGGAGGAATGAATGATGAGAATACTTGTAAGCGATGACGTAAGTGAAAAAGGCGTGGCGTTGCTGCGCGAACATTTTGATGTAGATGTAAAAACCAATATGCCCACGGAAGAACTTCTGGCGTGCATAGGCGAATATGACGGGCTTGTAACCCGCAGCCAGACGCAGGTTACCAAAGAAGTTATCGACGCCGCCAAAAACTTAAAGGTTATAGGCCGTGCGGGCGTTGGCGTTGATAATATCGACATTCCCGCAGCGACGGCACGCGGCATTGTAGTGCTGAACGCGCCGGAAGGCAACACCATTGCCGCCACGGAACACACCGTTGCCATGATGATGGCCATGACGCGCCACATTCCGCAGGCGCACGCTTCCATTCAGGCCGGCAAATGGGACAGAAAGAGCTTTGACGGCATTCAGGTACAGGGCAAAACGCTCGGCATTATCGGCGTTGGGCGTATCGGCAGCCGCGTTGCCCTGCGCATGCAGGCCATGGAAATGACCACCATCGGCTACGACCCGTATATTACCGAAGAACGCGCGCAGCAGGTTGGCGTAGAGCTCGTTCAGTTTGAAGAACTGCTGGCCAAATCCGACTACATCACCATTCACACCCCGCTGACGAAAGAAACTCACAACATTATAAACGCCGAAGCCATTGCCAAAATGAAAGACGGCGTACGCATTGTAAACTGTGCCCGCGGCGGCTGCGTGGATACCGAAGCACTTGCCGCAGCTTTAAAGAGCGGCAAAGTAGCCGGAGCCGCCATTGACGTATACCCCGAAGAACCGCTGACGCCGGAAAACAACCCCTTTATCGGCATGCCGCAGGTTGTACAGACCCCGCACCTTGGCGCCAGCACCATTGAAGCGCAGATTGGCGTTGCCGTAGATGTTGCTTACGGCGTTATCGACGCGCTGGAAGGCCGCCCCGTTATGACTGCCGTTAACATGGCGCCCATTCCCAAAAGCGTTGCCAGCGTCATTGCACCGTACTTTAAACTGGCAGAACGCCTCGGCACCATCGGCATTTATCTGGCCGAAGGGCCGATTAAAGCCGTGGAAATTGAGTACACCGGTGAACTGGCCGCAACGGAAACGCAGGCGCTGACCACCGCCTTTTTAAAAGGCCTTTTAAACCCGATTTTGCAGGACAGCGTTAACTTTGTAAACGCGCCGGGCATTGCTAAAAAACGCCATTTGCAGGTGCGCGACGTAAAATCGCACCGCACAGGCTACTTCAGTACCGCAATTAATGTAAAAATTGCCACCGAAAAAGGCGAGCACACGCTTACCGGCACCCTGTTTGCAGGCAAAGAAGCCAAAATTGTGCAGATTGACCGCTTCCGCCTGGACTTTAAGCCCGAAGGCTACCTGCTGCTGGCACCGCACCTTGACAAGCCCAACATGATTGGGCAGATTGCCACCGTGCTCGGCAGCGCAGGCATTAACATCAACGGCATGCAGGTTGGCAGCACCGCCATTGAAGGCACCAACTTAATGGCCATTGCCACCAGCGGCGACATTCCTAACGATATTATGCTGAAGCTGCGCGGCATAGAAGGCATTATCGACGTGAAACTTATAAACTGCGAGGGATAATATGGTACGCATTATTTTAATACGCCACGGAGAAACCAACTGGAATTTACAGGGACGCTACCAGGGGCAGGAAGACACCCGCCTGAGCGAAAAAGGCTTTGCGCAGGCAGGGCTTTTGGCGCAAGGGTTAAAAAACGTACATCTTGATTTATGTATTTCAAGCCCTTTAAAACGCTCCTTTTTAACCTGCAAGGCCTGCGCCGATTTACACCATTTGCCGGTACACAGCGACAAGCGCCTTACAGAAATTAACCACGGCGCATGGGAAGGCGAACTTGCCTGCGAAATTGAAGCGCGCTATCCCGAAGAATTTAAAATGTGGCATACAGAGCCGCATAAAGTGCAGATGCCGGGCGGCGAAAATCTGGAAGATGTGCGCAGGCGCGCCCGTGCTGCTTTTGACGAATACGCAGAAAAATACGAAGGCAAAACAATTCTTGTTGCCGCGCACGACGCCGTCAACAAAGCCATTATCTGCGACTTGCTGGGGCTTGATATGAGCCACTTCTGGCATATCAAGCAGGATAACGCCTGCATTAACGTACTGGAATATAATGAAGGCGTATGGCGCGCCGTACTTTTAAACAGCACCACGCACTTAGGCTACCTTTTCAGCGGCGTAGAACAGGCAGGATTGTAAGACACTATAAACATAAAAAATCCACAGAATTTTGTTCTGTGGATTTTTTATACTGCCAGTAAATAAGTTAATTATAAACTTTACTAAAATAAGAAGTTAAAAACTAAAATCGCGCTGCGGCGCAAATATGCTTTGTTTTAACACAGCAAAATTTGTGTTATAATATAAATTAGTTATATCTCCGCCAGGGCGGATTTTACGATATTATTTGATTGTGAGGTAAGAAAATGCAGAAAATTATTTTAACGGGCGACCGCCCGACCGGCAGGCTCCACGTTGGGCATTACGCCGGTTCTTTAAAAGAACGTGTGGAACTGCAAAACTCCGGCCAGTTTGACAAGGTGTTTATTATGATTGCCGATGCTCAGGCACTGACCGATAACGCCGAGCACCCCGAAAAAGTGCGCGAGAACGTGCTGGAAGTAGCTTTAGACTACCTTGCCTGCGGCATTGACCCGGAAAAATCCACCATTTTCATTCAGTCTGCCGTACCGCAGCTTACAGAGCTCACCGCATATTATATGAACCTTGTAACCGTATCGCGCGTGCAGCGCAACCCGACCGTTAAAACCGAAATTAAAATGCGCAATTTCGAAGCCAGCATTCCCGTAGGCTTTTTTGTATACCCCATCAGCCAGGCGGCCGATATTACCGCCTTCCGCGCAACGGCAGTGCCTGTCGGCGAGGACCAGCTGCCGATGCTGGAACAGTGCAAGGAAATTGTTAACAAGTTTAACAGCGTTTACGGCGAAACATTAACCGAGCCGGAAATCATCCTGCCGAGCAACAAAGCCTGCCTGCGCCTGCCCGGCATTGACGGCAAGGCCAAAATGAGCAAATCGCTGGGCAACTGCATTTACCTCAGCGACGAAGCGGATGTTATTAAAAAGAAAATTATGTCGATGTTTACCGACCCGAACCACGTGCGCGTGGAAGACCCCGGCAAGGTTGAAGGCAACCCGGTATTTATCTATCTGGACGCTTTCTCCCGCCCCGAACATTTTGCGGAATTTCTGCCGGAATACGCAAATCTTGACGAACTGAAAGCGCATTACCAGCGCGGCGGCCTGGGCGACGTAAAAGTTAAAAAATTCCTCAACAACGTAATGCAGGCCGAGCTTGCCCCCATCCGCGAACGCCGCCATATGTGGGAACAGCGCCTTGACGAAGTAAAAATGATTTTAAAACAAGGCAGTGAAACCGCGCGCGCAGCGGCAGCCGAAACCCTGCACGATGTACGCGCCGCCATGCAGATTAACTACTTTGAAAACTGGCATATCTGATGACTGCTGCAAGAAGTGAAATTATCAGCCTGCTGAACGCGGCAGGCATTGCCTTTGAAGTTACTGAACACCAGCCCATTTACACCGTGGAAGAAGGCGAAGCCTTAAAGCTGCCGCACCCGGAAGCGATTGCCCGCACCCTGTTTTTATGCGATGACAAACACCAGAACTTTTGGCTTGTAACTTTGCCGAAAGACAAAAAGCTGGATTTAAAAGCTCTGCGCGCACAGCTTGGCAGCCGCCGCTTAACCTTCGCTGCCGCGGAAGAACTGGACGCTATGCTGAACCTGCCGCCCGGTTCCGTTACGCCGCTTGGCGCGTTAAATGACGCTGAAGGGCACGTGCCGGTTATTATTGACGCAGCCTTTAAAGAAAGCCTTATCGGCGTGCCGCTTTTAACAAACACCGCCACCATCTGGCTTAACGGCGCAGATTTGGCGCTCATGCTTATGCAGCAGGGGCATAAAGTAAACTGGCTGGCACTTTAAAAACAAAATACAAGGCAGCAAAATCTGCCAAAGCATAAAAAATCCGCCCGTAAAGGCGGATTTTTTGTTTTATATGTTATTACAGGGTTTTGCCGTAAGCGTCGGCATCCAAAATGGCCTGTTTGAATTTTTCGCGTGTCATTTCGTACGGAGTCTTTTTCCATTCGAGAATTGCCGGTGCGCGGTCAAGGATTTTTTCAAGGCCGGCTTCGTCAACTTCCAGTTCTTTTAAGGTTACAGGCAGGCCCAGTTCCTTATTGAATTTTGCAATCTTGTCGCGCAGTTCAAACTGCTTGTCGCAGGTTAAAAGCACAATTACACCAAAGGAAACCACTTCGCCGTGCATATGGCGTTCTGCGCAGGCAAGGCCGGTGTAAGCGTTGTAGAAGCAGTGACCCAGCGAAGAATTATAGTAGTAATCGTTTTCGGTAGTGGTAAGGTTGGAAACAATGCCGGTGCTCATGATGATGTCCAGAGCAACTTCCTGAATTGCTTCGGAAACAACATTGTTTTTGCAGTCTTCCAAAGCCTGTTTGCCGTATTCAAACAGCGGTTTTGTGCAGGCACCTGCCAAAGCGCGGCCCAAAAGCGGAGTGTTTAAAAGCTTTCTTCCTTCTGTTGCAATTAAAACTTCACATTCTTTGCTGAGTGCGTCGCCAATGCCGGCCCACAAAAGTTTTTCCGGTGCTTCGGCAATAATTTTGGTATTGATAAAAGTATGTTCTGCGCAGTGTTTCGGATAATAGTAACCGGCGAGGCTGCCATCCTGTTTATACATAACGCAGATAGCGGTGCAGGCAGCGCAGTTGGAAGCAATGGTCGGGAAAGTGAAAACGGGTTTGCCCATTTTGTCCGCCATGGTTTTGCAGCAGTCAACAGCACGGCCGCCGCCAACGGCAAATACCATATCGGCTTCCTGAACTTCTTTGGTATTCATCAGCATATCAACATTTTCATAGGTAGAGTTTCCGCCGTACCAAAGCACAGCCGTAACATCAAGGTGCCCTTTTACAGCTGCAAGAATTGCATCCTGGGCTTTGCTCAGCGCGGTTTTGCCGCCGATAATAACAACCTTTTTGCCATATCTTGCCGTTACGGACGGAATTGCTTCGTAGCAATCCGGCCCAACGCTGTAATTAGGTAAATAAACACTGTATGTAGTACTCACTTCAAACAACACCTTTCATCAATTATCAAATATTATGATACTAATTATAAACATTTCCGGCTAATTCGTCAACACAGTGTAACATTATAATATATTTTTCTGTTAAAATTACTGTAAAAAACTTACAATAGTAAACCACAGCGGCGGCACTAAAAGCGAAGGCAGCATATTTAAGGTTTTGCAGTCGCGCAGCTGCAAAATGCCCACGCCGCTGCTCAGCAGGAAAATGCCGCCCAAAAGCGAAATTTCCGTCATCATGCCCGGCGTTAAATACGGCGCAATAACACCGGCAAACAGATAAATACTGCCCTGCCAGCAAAACAGCACCGCCGCCGCAATGGCAATGCCAAAGCCGTAAGTAGAGGCAAAAATCATGGAAGATACCAAATCGAGCGTTGCATTGGTAAAAAGGTAAGTATTGTTGCCGTTAAGGCGGCTTTCAATAGGCCCTAAAATGGAAAGCGTGCCGATACAGAACAGAAGTATCGCCGTAGAAAGCCCTTCCGCCAGCTTGCCGCCGCCCTTGCAGTGCGCTAGCAGCGCATTAAAACGCCCGCAAATATCAAGCCGCGTGCCGATAATGGTGCCAATGGCAAGGCTTGCAATAAAAAGCACCGGGTATTCGCTGTTGGGCAGGTTATGTACAACGGCATTGGCGCCAAGCCCAACCGTTGCCAGCCCTAAAGCGTCAAACAGCGCTGTTTTATATTTTTCGCTGATGCCTCGGCTTAAAAAGCTGCCCACAAAGCTGCCTGTTAAAATAGTGCAGGTATTTACAATCGTCCCTAACATAAACCATCTGCTCCCTCAATAAAAAATAACGGATATTTTTATTATAAAACTATCGCGTAAAAATGTAAAACGGGCATAAAAAAACATCCTGCCAAAGCAGGACGTTGAATGCTGGTGCGGATGACAGGAGTCGAACCTGCACGCCGAAGGCGCTAGATCCTAAGTCTAGTGCGTCTGCCAGTTCCGCCACATCCGCAAAATTCTGTTATAAAATAAAAATGGTGATCCACCCGCGACTCGAACGCGGGACACCCTGATTAAAAGTCAGGTGCTCTACCGACTGAGCTAGTGGATCACGTTATTTGGCTGGGGCGGCTGGACTCGAACCAACGCATGCGGGAGTCAAAGTCCCGTGCCTTACCGACTTGGCTACGCCCCAAAAAATATGGGGTGACTGGAGGGATTCGAACCCTCGCGTAACGGAGCCACAATCCGCCGTGTTAACCGCTTCACCACAGCCACCATTTTACCAAGATACGCTTGGCGACGAATGTAATTCTATCATAGCAGACAGGTTCTGTCAATATTTTTTGTAAAAATTTTTAATATAAAATGTCATTAATTTTACAAAACCGCTTTTTACGGCTATTCGCGTTCAAACCACGCTTTGGCCCACGCCAGCGCCGTAGGCGTTTGCGCCAGGCCCCCGCCCGCAGTTTCGCGCAGCGCGCAGGGCATGGAATCGCCCACCCACTTCATGGCATCAATGGCTTCATCCGCCGGTATAAAGCTGCCAATGCCTGCCAGCGCCATTTCTGCCGCCAAAAGCGCCTGCACTGCCGCACCGCCGTTGCGTTTTATGCAGGGCACTTCCACAAGCCCTGCCACAGGGTCGCACACCAGCCCCAGCATGTTTTTAAAAACAATGCTTACAGCAGTACCTGCCTGCGCAGGAGTGCCGCCCAAAGCGTCAACAGCCGCGCCTGCCGCCATGGCCGCCGCACTGCCGCATTCTGCCTGGCAGCCGCCAACCGCACCCGCAAGCGAAGCACGGGCTGCAATTACAAGCCCGATTTGCCCTGCCACAACAAGCGCGCGTGCCAGCTGTTCTTCCGTTAAATTGCAGTGCTTTTTTAAAGCCAGCAGCACGCCGGGGAGCACACCTGCCGCACCTGCCGTGGGAGCCGCCACAATTCTGCCCATGGCAGCATTGCATTCGCTTACGGCAAGGGCATAAGTTACGGCGTCCGTTGCAAGAGCGCCCAAAAGTTTATTAAAGCCTGGCTGCGCTGCCGCGTTTTGCAGTTTAAGCGCACTGCCGCCGGTTAAGCCGCTGTGCGAGCGCACGCCCGTCAGCCCGTAGGCTGCAGCTTCTTCCATCACTTTCAGCATCTGCGCCATTTTGGCAAGCAGTTCTTCTTCCGTAATTTCCAGTTCAGCGGCGCTCTGCGGCAGCAAATAAGCGTTCAGGCTCAGTTTTGCCGCTTCTGCTTCTTCTATTAATGCGTTTAATGAAATTTTGTCGTTTGCCATCTTTCACCTCAAAGCACGCTGTCTACAAAGCGCACCGTGTCAATAGGCGGCAGTGCCGCCAACAGCTGCACTATCGCAGGCTGCACTTTCTGGTCACACTCAAGCACCATGGTTGCCAGCCCGCCCTTATTTTTGCGGAACACGCGCATGGTTGCGATATTTACGGACGCACTTGCCAGTGTGCTGCTTACAAGCGCAATCACGCCGGGCTTGTCGGTATGCGATACCAACAGCGCAGGCAGCTTGCCGTCCAATTCAACCTCCGCGCCGTCAATGGCAGATACCTTAACCTGCCCGCCGCCGATGGAGGAGCCGATAACCTCGCAGCTTTTGCCGTCTTTTGCCGTCAGCGTAAAGCGCGCTGTATTGGGGTGGGTTAAATCACCAAGGTTTACTTTGGCAAAATTATATTCCAGCCCTGCTTCCGCGGCATATTTACGCGCCTGCGGAATACGCGCGTCATCAGGCAGCCAGCCCATCAGCCCGGCAAGCAGCGCCACATCCGTGCCGTGCCCGCGGTAGGTATGCGCAAAGCTGCCGTGCAAATCAATCTGTGCTTTAACGGGCGGCGCGCCCAAAATACCGGCAGCTAAAAGCCCCAGCCTTACCGCGCCCGCCGTATGCGAACTTGAAGGGCCAATCATTACAGGCCCGATAATATCTATAATATTCATACTGCTCCCTTATTCTTCACTTGCCAGTGAGCGGTGCCCCAACGCCACGCACAATTCGTCAAGGTTCAGCACGCCCACCGCCATATATATGGCAACGCACAAATGCTCGCCGCTGCGGGCAATGCCAATTTTGCCGCCCACGTTAAAGCCGGCCGCCTTCGTCACAAGCTGCTCCAAAGCAGCGTGGGCAGCGCCTGCAACAGCGCCCGCGCCGACGTGGGTTTCCGTAACAATACCCTGACGCTGCGCTGCAACAACGGCACGCTCCACAATTTTAACAACGCTCGGCATAAATTCGCCGCCAAAATCAACTGCCGTGCTGCGGATGCCCTTTACCGCCAGCTGTTCTTTAATACGCTGCTCCTCTGTGCGGTTTTCGGTAACGGCAATGCGCAGTGCCGCACGCCCTATTTCAATGCTCGTCAGTTTCTGTTCTGCCATGGTCAGTCTTCCTCCACCATTTCCGGTTTTTTAATAGGTGTTTTATCAAACACGGCTACAATGAGGAACACGATAATGCACAGCAGCCATTCAAAATAAATTACATGCTGCAAAACATGCAGCGCCGGTACAAACTCCCATACCACAAGGCCCAAAAGCCCGGCAAGAGTAGTCCAGAACGCGCTGCTGCGGCGGCACAAGCCGGGCGCAAACACCGTAAACAAAAATACGCAGGTCAGCGCCGTCGTCATCGAAAGCCCTGCCACCATAGTTTTTAAAATACCGGCAGCGTTAAAAGCAAACCATAAGGTTATAATGCCAACCGCCAGAATAGTCAGGCGGTTAATTTTAACAAAGCGGTCATCCGTAACGGACGGATTAATAAAACGTTTGTAAATATCCTGGCTGAACAGCGTGCCTGCGCCCAGAAGAATTGTGCAGGCGGTAGATACGTCCGCTGCCCACAAAGCCGCAAGCGTTGTGCCGGAGGCAATCGGGTCAAGCGCCATAACAACTTTAGGCAGTGCCAGAGTTGCCGAAATTTCCGGGAACTGCACCTTGCCGATAATGCCTAAAAGCGCGCACAAGAAGCCTACCGGGAAAATTAAAAGGCCGCCTAAAATAAAGCCGTTGCGCGCGGTTTTGGCGTCACGCGCGCCGCAGGCAATCTGCACAGGGCCCTGCGCCGTAATGGCCTGCGTAATCATAACAATAAACCAGCCGATAATAACGGCAAGAGGAATGCCCGCAAACGGGTCAAACCAGTCAAGTCCGGCCGGAAGCTGCGCCGCAATGGCATCAAGCCCGCCGCTGTGGTCTACCGCTGCCACGCAGGAATATAAAATGCCCGCGTAAATCAAAACAACGCTGACGATATTGGACAAACCGCTCGACCACAAACCGCCGATAAGCGTAATGCCGATAAATACCACTGCGCTCACAATCATGCCGCCGCGGAACGAGAAATATTCGGGCAGAAGCGAAGCCAGAATCGCGCCGCCGGCAAGATACTGAAGCGCCGTAATAACGGACATGATAATTACAAGCCCAACCGCGCTGATAACGCGTCCTTTGGTATCGTAATATTTTTCAAAAAATTCCGGAATGGTGGAAACCTTCATGGCACGCAGCTTGCCTGCCGCCACAAGGCCCATAATAATGGCGCCCGCACTCCACGCCGCGTTGTACCAGCCTGCCGCCATGCCAACCTTGTAAGCGTTTTCGGCAACGCCAACGGTAGAAGCCGCACCAACGGCAAGCCCCGTAATATTAACGGCAATCAGCACCGGGCCAAGTTTGCGCCCTGCAAAAAGATACTCCGCAGAGCCTTTATCCGCCCTGCTTTTAACGTAAAAACTTATTGCGAACAAAAGCGCAATATACACAACAACAATAATCAACTGAACATTCATCCTGCTGCACTACCTTTCTTCACAAAAAATCCGCTCTAAGCTACAATACTACCCTCCTGCTTTTAAAATTAGTTATATTATATCAACAATTTTTATTAAAGAAAAGTAAAAACTCTGCCCCTGCAGTTTAAAATTTTGTAAAAAATTTAACTAAACAGCCCCTTTAACAAGGATTTTGCGCTTTTGTGCCGAATATTTAAAAGATTGCAGAGTGAATTAAATTTACAGCCCCGCGCTGCGGCTTTAATTCACATTGCAAACGGAAGGAGGGACCGCCAATGTACAGAATTATGAAAAGCACCAATAACGGCATGGACGAACTGGAACTGGACAGCCTGGAAAAAGGCTGCTGGATAGACATCGTCAGTCCCTCACCCGAAGAACTGCACGAAGTGGCGGATGCCACCGGCATTCAGATGGACTTTTTAAGCGCCGCGCTTGACGATGAAGAAAAATCCCGTATCGAAACCGAAGATGACCAGATACTCACCCTTATCGACATCCCTGTGCTGCGCAGCAACAAAGATTACGACACGCTGCCGCTCGGCATTATCGTATCGGCAGATTACATTGTAACCGTCTGCCTGGAACCTAACGCCGTTATCGCCGATTTTTCTTCCTACAACTATAAAATGTTCAGCACCTTTAAAAAGACGCGCTTTCTCTTTCAGATACTCTATAAATCGGCAACATTATATCTGAAATACATCCGCATTATTATCAAACGCACTGACGAACTGGAACAGCACCTGCGCCAGTCCATGGAAAACAGCGAACTTTTTAATATGCTGGACTTACAGAAATCCTTAACATACTTTACAACCTCCCTGCGCAGCAATTACATTGTAACCGAAAAACTGCTGCGCCTGCGCTCTACCAACCAGAGCGCACACCTCATCAAGCTGTATGAAGAAGACGAGGATTTGCTGGAGGACGTTATCATCGAATACAAGCAGGCTATTGAAATGGTTGAAATGTACAGCCACATTTTAAACAGCATGATGGAAGTGTTCGCCTCCATCATCAGCAACAACCTGAACCTTGTAATGAAGTTTCTGGCATCCGTAACGATTATACTGGCCATACCAACCACCATCGGCGGCTTATGGGGCATGAACGTGCCCGTGCCGCTTTCCGACAGCCCGTACGGATTTCTCGTAATAGGCGGCACCTCGCTTCTGGTTGCCGGGGTTACCGGCTACTGGCTGTGGAAACGCCGCATGTTTTAAGGAGCAGCAATGAGCAAAATTTTAGCGGAACAGTTACTTGCAGGCATTATACTTGCCGACAACGACAACAGAGAATACATTTACCTGCCCGGCGGCGAAGTTGGCAGCGAAGACCCGCACTGCGTATTTGAAAAAAACGGTGAGCGCGCCGGCGACCTGCCGCTTGAAGAAGCGGTGGAACTTGCCAAACGCCTGCACCTATCTCCGGGGCGTCATCCGGAGCTTGGAAACAGGTCATATTAATTTAATAAACTAAATAAAAACTCTCCTTAAGCAGTTTGTAAACAACCTTTGCAAACTGCTTATTTATGATAAGGAAAGCAATCGGTGACATTTTGTCACCAGCCGAAATCAAATCATTTTTGCACTAAAAATTTAATTTAAAACAGAGAGGTAACATTATTATGGCAATTGTAAAAAGTACTATAAATGCTAACGGAATCGAAATACGCGTCAGCAGTACTGACGAATCCGATTATATTTCATTAACTGATATTGCTAAAAAACGTAATCCTGAATTTCCGGCAGATGTAATAAAAAACTGGATGCGCTCAAGAAGTACAATAGAATTTTTAGGATTATGGGAAAAATTAAATAACCCTAATTTTAAACTGGTCGAATTCGACCAGTTTAAACAAGAGGCCGGAACTAATTCATTTGTTCTGCCACCACAAAAATGGATTGACCGTACAAATGCCATCGGCATCATTTCTAAATCAGGGCGCTATGGCGGCACCTATGCCCATACAGATATTGCCTTTGAATTTGCTTCCTGGATTTCCCCTGAATTTAAACTGTACATAATTAAAGATTATCAGCGTTTAAAAACTGATGAAAGCCACATAAAGCAAATTGATTGGAATATAAAACGAGAAATAGCAAAATCCAACTATAAAATTCATACCGATGCTATAAAAGAAAAATTAATTCTTCCAACGCTTTCCAATGTTCAAATTTCTTATACATATGCCAGTGAAGCCGATGTTATTAACGTTGCACTTTTTGGCATTACTGCCAAAGCATGGCGTAAAATGCACCCCGAAGCAAAAGGTAATATTCGTGATACTGCGACTATCGAACAATTAATAGTATTATCAAATCTCGAAAGCATGAACGCAGTATTTATCCGTGAAGGGCTATCACAATCAGAGCGATTATTCAGACTCAATCAAATAGCTATCTTTCAATTACAATCTTTATGGAAAGAACCGGTTAAAAGCATTCAAAATTTAAAAAAGCTGCAAAAATAAAATCAATATTACACAATAAACCATTAAAATTATAATTTTTCTTAAAATACAAAACAAGCCTGCGGCGCTTACCGCAGGCTTGTTTGTTGTTGTATCAGCTTTTTGTTTTATTAGGTTTGGTTTTATTAAGTTATGGGGTTAAATCTCCATGCCGCCATCTACAAAGTTTACTTCTGCTTTGCGTTCACGGAAGTCTTTATTGCGGTCGAACGGAGCATCGTTAAAGAGGTAGTTCCAATGCGAAGACGGGTCATTATCCAGTTCAAACGGCGAATATACAAGGCTTATATCATAACCAAGGTTATTGGGATTAAAAATACCGTTTACAAAACTGTCTGCAATCTGACCGGAATACAGCCAGTTGCCGGAATTTGCCATGGCGTCATCAGCCACGCCCTGGATTAAACCGTTGTTGTTATTAAATGCGCCAAAACCATCCGGTGCAGAAATTGCGCCAATAGCAATAAGCGCTTTAATGTCATCCGCAGTAATCTGATGGAACTCGCCATAATGTTTAGCGCTGAAATATTGGTCTACAAGGTGCTGGTCTACAACCGTTACTTTGGTTAAGAATACGCTTAACATCGGTAAAGTTGACCCGTTATAAATTTTCCAGCCGTTTGCGCCAAAGGTAAAGTCCTCATAAGTACCTTCTTGCAGCCACTTGTCAGAACCATCAATTACATGATAATTTTTAATGCTGCCTGTGCCACTGCCAATTAAATCATCAGCAACACCGTAAACATATTGTACAGTACCGCTGTTTGTGCCAACAAGATTGCCAACAATACCATCTTGATTTGTAGTAACAACATTACTTGTATTGTAGGCATTTGTTATTTCGCCATTTGCTTGGTTATCACCTACCAAGCCGCCAACATTTGTGCCGCCGGTAATAGAAGCCTCCTGTTTACTTCCGTCAGGCTTAACTGCATTATCCGGTGTCATTACGGTGTTAAATACCTGGTCGATTGTACCACTGTTGCTGCCTGCAATGCCGCCGACATTATCACTACCTGCTGCGTTGATTGCACCGGTGTTGTATCCTGCGGTTAAGCTGCCGGTTTTACCGTTTTCGGTTGTATTGTTACCAATAAGGCCGCCAATGTTAGAGCCTGTATCAACTTTAAATTCATATTCACCGTTTTGGTTATTATAAATATAAGTCCCTACATTAATAACACCGTTGTTGTAAATTTTATTAATATACATTCCGGCATCTTCACCAGCAACAGTATATCTTCCGCCTTCGATATTACCAGTGTTAACGCCGATTAAGCCGCCGACATTATTTGTACCAATAACCTGCCCATCAACTTCGTTTATAAGGCTTGATTCACTAATGTCACCACTATTAACACCAAAAATACCACCGGTGCCGTTGCCGCTATTGCCTATAACTGTACCGTTATTTGTAAGTTTGGAATTAGTAATATCTGCATTATTTACTGCAAAAATACCGCCTGCACCGCCAGCAGTTGCAAACACAGTACCTGTGTTAGAAGCTTCAACACCATTTAAAGGCTTATTATTTGTATTCTGCCCAGCAACACCACCAACATAGTTTTCACCAGTTACATTACCGCTGTTGCCTGCCATATTTTCTAAAGTACCGTCATTTTTACCAACAATACCGCCGACATAAGTTGCACCATCAGCATTTACATCTGCCGTATTGGTAGCATTCTTAATAATGCCGCCTTTAGTATTTTCACCGGCAATACCGCCAAAGAATTCAGCATCAGCAGTACTATCTTTAACATTAAGTTCAACATCGTTGTTAGCATTGGTAATAATGCCGCTGTTGCTGCCTGCAACGCCGCCAACATACTGCTGCCCGGTAATTGTACCGCGGTTAATAAGGTTAACGGTTTTGTCCGTTTCTTCATTACCAGTAGTTATAGTACCGGCATTACTGCCTGCAATACCGCCGACATACTTCACACCAGTAATGGACGCCGAACTGTCGTTAACAAGGTTTGTTAAAACAGAGTTCTTGCTAGCGTTATCACCAACCAAACCACCGACATATTCATTGCCGGCAATTGTTCCGTTGTTGCGTCCGTTTTCAACACTGCCAATATTAGTACCTAACAAACCACCGACATTATTGCCTGTACCAGTTACACCGGTTGCGTTAACAACATTTGCAACTGTACCGCCATTCCACTTGTCATTTTCATAGTTACCCTCATTTTCACCAATAACACCGCCGACATTATTTGCCCCGCTGACGATACTTTCGTTATACCCACTGTACATATTGCCATTATTTATGCCAATGATGCCGCCAATATTGCTGCTATTGGTTGCACCGCCGTTAGTAACACCAAGGCTATCCACATACTGAACATTGCCGTTGTTTATGCCTACCACGCCGCCAAGTGCAGTAGTATCTTTATCTAATGTTACACCCGTTGCAACAGTTACTGCACTGTCGCTGAAGCTGTTGGCAAGGCCGCCATCATTTGTGCCAACCAAACCACCTGCAACGGCAGTGGAACTGCCTGCAATAACACTGCCTGTGCTTTCAACATCGTAAATGCCGCCAGTTAATACACCATCATTGGTGCTGCCGGTAGTTTCATTTTTACTAAAATTACCGCTGTTATTAACACCAACAATGCCGCCTGCTTTGCCATCCTTACCAGTAACGGTTACAGTGTTGCCAAAGGTTACAATGCCCTCAATGCGTCCTTTGTTTACGCCTGCAACAGCACCGGCGTTCTCGCTGCCTGTAAATGTACCGCTGTAAATGTTAACGTCTTTAACAACACCACCTTCGCCGACAGTACTGAAAATACCTGCATTAGCAGCATTTTGTCCATTAACCTTATCAACAGTTAAACCAATAATACGGTTGCCGCGCCCGTCGAATGTGCCGGTAAAACCATTGCCGCTTCCAGTACCGATAGCAACATAATCTTCCACGTCACTGGCGTTGATATCATTTTTTAAGGCAAAATTATAACCGAGAATACCGGTAGTTCTTCCTGCATCAGTTTCAGTTTTATAATAAGTTTGAATATTCTTAAGCTGCTCGCCGCTGCTTACCCAAATATGTGTAATATCTCTACCGCTGCTACTTGTATCTGCACCATTTACTTTTACTTTTAAATCAGTAAGCGCACCAGCAAATTTATTATTATCTATGTCAAACTTATCAAGGTCAAAGGCATCCCCTTGCCACATATCAACGGTAATTTTAGCATCATCAGTACCGTTAAATTTAATAGCGTTGTTTCCACTAAATTGATCTAAAAAGTCATGCAAAGTTTTAACTGCCTTTGTATTGTCATGATTATTTTGCACCTGACCGATATTACTAATATCGAGTACAATTTCTTTATCCGCACCGGCTGTTAAAGATAATCCGCCGCCAATACTTAAATCACTGTCAACATAAACATCGCCCGTGCCGGTTACGGTTAAATTACCGCCGGTTGTAATAAGCCCCTGTTCTTTGTTGCCATAGTACAGGTTAACATTGCCACCAGTTACTTCGCCTTCATCTTTAACATTATCATTGTCCGCATCATTCCATGTTCCATTTGCAGTAATGGTAATATTGCCAGTTTTTTTAGAGTCCACAGAGTGTGTAAAGCGATTACTTATATGCGGCATTATACTATCGGGATTATCTATACCACTAAATGTGATCTGACTTGCTTTATTAGATATTCCTATTATATCTATTGTGTTATCTTTTTTTGCAGATGTCAGCGTACCATATATATCAACATCACTTGCTGTAATCTTAATATCACCAGTTGTGTCTTCATTTTCAGCAGTAGAAGTTATACTTCCATATATAGTAACTTTACCATCAGCATTAATATTAACAGAAGAACCATACAGTTTAGCAGCACTGCTAAGCCCTATATCACCGTTTATATTACGCCCGTCATTTTGAGCGTCATCTATATCTGCATTAAGAATTAAATCACCATCACTATATAATAATCCAGCATAATATCCAGTACCGCCAGATGTATCAACATTATCAAGCGTTAATCCACCACCATAAACAGCAATGCTTGCTGCTCCACTAATACCAAGTTCATTCCAGTCGTAACTCAAATCTCTCTTTGCGTTGATAATAGTTAAAAGCGGGTCATAAGCAGTACCGTATTGAATGGAAGTAATTCCTTCATCTGATAAATCTTTATTATTGCCAAAATATTTTTCTGTATTTGGCAAAAACGCGTTTAAAATAGGTGTAGTGCTGCCTTCATAAATGCGCCAGACTCCATCATTAGTGAATGTGCCGCCAGTTTGTGTACTAAAATCAAAACTGCCGTAATAGCCCCCATTATACCTATTATCAAAATTAATTGATGCTGCCCCGCCCAACTGTGCCGTACTAAATTCAGTACTTTCCGGAGTAATATAGTAGGCATTAGAAACACGGGCATTATCATTGCCGCCATAGATAGCGCCAACCTCTACTTCAGTATATCCACCAGTTTGATTGTCCCTTCCGGCGTACAAATTACCAAGTGTATAAACATTATCTATTGATAGTTGCTGACCGCCGCGAGCCCTACCAATAATACCGCCTAAATAAATAGGTTCAGTATCATGTTCTTGAAAACCTCTGATAGTACCAAGATTATAAGCATTTTTTAAAGTTTTATTCCCCATTTCCGCTGCACCGACAATTCCGCCGGCTTGCAGTTCTGTATCAGTACGTATAGTAATATTACCAGTATTAAATACATTACTGATGTTACCGCCATACCACCAACCAACAATACCGCCAACAGCGGTATCTTTATTATAAATATCTCCGTTATTATATGCTTTATCTATGTCGCCATTTAAACGGCCTACAACACCACCAACGTGACGGGCAAAATATACAAAATCATCATCACCAATTTGTCCTTTATTATAGACATCATAAATAACAGCTGATGCTTGCGTTTGCTCAGTGGTGTCGCCAACAACGCCACCCATATTCAACGGGTCGATATCGTTTCCACCGCTGGCATCTATCTGACGTGTTGTATTAACAGTACCTAAATTATAGGAACCAGTAACAGCACCATTGTACATCATACCAATAACGCCGCCAACACCGGTATAACCCAATATATCACCAGTATTGTAACTGTCTTTTACAGCTACTTTTTCTTTATTATCTTTTATACCTTCTAATGTGTTTTTGCTTTCCCTGTCAATTTTACCAACTATACCGCCTACATTGGCAGCTTTGGCGTATTCAGGTACTGTACCAGTAAATTCATTATAAGTATGTACTGTACCACGGTTAGCACTGCCGGTTACATAAACATCATCACCATCCATATAACCAACAACACCACCTATGTTGCCTATAATAAAGTTTTCATTTCCTTGCCCATTAGCACGTACCATTTCAGTTATAAATTGTCCATTATAACGAGCACCGGTAGCCATAATGTCGCCACCATCATTGATACCCTTATCGATAGTACCTTCGCCGCTAAAATATCCGGCTATGCCGCCTACGTTATGGGCGCCACGTACGGAGTTTTCTTTATTTGTTGCATTAGTTATATTAGTATTAACAGCACTGCCAACAACTCCGCCTACATTGCCAGCCCTATAAATATGGCTGTTATCACCACTATCTCCGATAGTTTCAGTACTAACGTCTCCGCTGTTTTCAACATTGGTTATAGTACTATTAGAAGAAATACCTGCAATACCGCCGACATTGGCTACATTCACTTTCTTTATAACACTATCTGTAGTATTGTCAGTTCCGGCATGATATTTATATGTTCCATCATAATATTCTGTTGCTTCTACCGTACCGCTGTTTTCAGCATTTTTAACAGTACTATTAGCTTCCATATTGCCGACTATGCCGCCAACATTGTAAGCACCGGTTACGTCAAGACGGTTGTAAACAAGATTAGTTCCATCGCCAATAGTAGAGTTTGAAGCGCTGCCAACCAAACCGCCCACATTATGGCCATTGCCGGATACATCGCCGAGGTTATAGCTGTTACCGATAAGTTCACTGCTATAATTATCAGTAAGATTACTATCTTTCATCTCACCGATTAAACCGCCAACATTAGTTTCGCTTTTACTATTACCTTCAATAGTACCAGTATTAATGGCATTTTCAACTGTCGTTCCATCCGCACTGCCAACTATGCCGCCAACATAGCTATTACCGCTGACAGCAGCACTGTTAACAACGTTAGTAAGAGTTGTATTGTTTGCACTGCCTACTATTGCACCGACATTGTTGCCGCCTGTAATGCTGCCGCCTACTAATGTAACATTATTAATGGTTGCTCCATCTGTATAGCCAAATAAACCAACATTATTGCCTGTTTCTTTAATATTCAATCCAAAAATATTATAGTCAATTCCGTCAAATTTCCCTTTAAAAGCATCATTAACACTACCGATGGATGTAAAATGCTTTTGCTCTGTCCCCGTCGCATCAATACTGTTTCTTAAAGCATAGTTGCCGTCAAGGTTAGTATCAATAGCTTGCAGTTGGTTAACATCTTCTACCCACATGTAGCCTTTAACATCTTCTGTCGGCTTTTGCCCGTTGACAAGAACATTATCATTAAAAGTTTTATCTTTTCCAGCATAAGTATTTTTAATCGCACCAGTATTATAAGCGTCATAACCAAGCAACACATCATTTACATCATCAGTTTTAACAATAAAGTTGTCAGTTACTATATCATTTTTCTTTATGCGTTCAGTATCAATAACTATACGCCCGTCACCTTCAAAAGTAACATGGTTAGCATTGATATTGCCAAGACTCATAAGGGCTGCTTCGGTGCTTTTTCCTTGCAAAGCATAGTTAATAATATTATTAGGGTCAGCATTATTCATAAAATGATTAAAATCAGCATCGTTCATTTCGTTATTTGATACATATAAACTGCCGACATTAATTTGGGCACTGTTACCTATTTGCACGCCAGCCGGGTTAACGATAAAAATATTGCCGTTGTTATTAGCGTTAATAGTACCGTAAATCTGCGAAGCATTAGCACCATTAACATAGTTAAGTACATTATAACCGCCAGCATCGCCTCTAAAATTAACAGTTGCACTGCCGCCAACATCAAAGCTATTCCACTTGATAATACCATTAGACCCGCTTTGAGTAATGGTCATTTCAAGATTGCCTCTGTCAAACTTATGATTATGTGTTAAAGAATTCTCACCTGTCGGCAAAGTATTATTACCAATTACGCTTGTTGCTGCATGCAGCGGCAGGGTATACATTACGGCAGAACCGGCCAGCAGGCATATTAAAAGGTTTCGTTTAAGATTCTTTTTTCTGTTCATTATATTTCCCTCCGTAAGTTTTTAAAGGAATTTTTAATGAGTTTATTACATATTTATTAATATTAATCAAAACATTTTATAAAGCTGGAACCAAAGCCTGCCGTCATGGTCGTCGCGCTCAATGCGGTCAGGGCGCGCGTCAATCTTGCGGGCGTAATCAAGCTGGGCATACCAGTCGCCGGGCTTGGCATAGCGTAAGCCAACGCCCCAGCCTGCCAGGTGGTCCATGGTACCGTCGTATTTATTTTTAACGGCGCCGCTGTCGATAAATACAGCCGCTTCCAAACCTTCAATTCCGGTTGCACGGCGGATTTCAGCCGTTGCCAGGTAGCCAAGGTCGCCGTAGCCATCGCTTGCGCCATAGGCACGCACGCCGTTAATGCCGCCAAGGTAAAACTGTTCGCTGCCGTCCAGTGCGCGGCTTGCCATTTGCCCGCTGGCTTTAATGCGGTAATTCCAGTCGCCGTCATACCAAACGTTCAACACGTCGCCGGTCAGTTTATGGTAGCCGCCGTCATAATAAGCATTCTGCCCTTCAGTATCAATATCGCCGTACCAGTAAATTAAGCTGTACTGCGTAAACTGGTTTACATTGTACTGGCTGCCGCTGATGCCAACATGCCATACATCCGCGTCTTTTTCGGTTTTCATGCGGCCTAACTCATTAATGCTGAAACGCAGTTCATCTTCAATATCGCGGTGGTCGTAACCATAAATTGCAGTAATGCGGTTGCTGCGGTCACGGTAAACCGGCGTCATGCCGTAAAGGCTGATGCCTTTGGATTTGCCGAGCGTATCGTAAAAGCTGTTAGTACTCATTTCATAAGAGCTTTGGCTGTAAGCAATACCAACCCGGGTACCGCGGCTGCCAACCGGCAGTTCGTAACGGATGCCGTAGTTTTTAACATCGTGGCTGGAAAGCATACCGTTTAAAATAAATTTATCACCAATTTTGCCGGGGTTGTTAATTTCGGTATTAAAGCCGTAGCGGTAACGCCCGCTCCAATAGCCGCCGCCGTTATCAACAAACACATAGTTATTCCAAACCGGCCTGCGCGTTGCTTCAACATCAAGGCTAGTTGTGCCCGGCTCGCCGCCAGGTTTTAAAACAGCGCGTGCCTGTACGCCCGGAAGGTCGTTAATGTTGTTAATGGCATCTTCCAGCTTGCTGTCGGTAATGGTGCTGCCCGGTTTTAAGCCGCTAAGGTAGTTATTCAGCACGCCGGTAGCAATATCGCTGTCATTCTGCGTAATATTTATTTTATCGTAGTTGGCTACATACACCTTTATTTCAAGACTGCCGCCGGCAACTTCCTGCGGCGGAACAACCGCCTGCGCAACCGTATAGCCGCATTCTTTGGCGTATGCCGTAATTTCTGCCGTTAAATTATTCAGTTCCGCAACTTTAACGCTGCGTTTTTGGTATTTGTTTAAAATTTCCTGAAGCCGTCCCACTTTATCCGGCAGTTCAAAGCCGGTAAGTTTAATGCTTTTAACATAAAAAGCAGGGTCATCTTTTGTGCCGGTGTTACCGGGACGGAATTCTCCGGATGGAGTTTCATCTCCACTGATAACGTCCTGCTGACCGGTACGGTTGTACGGATGTGGCGTAACAGCTTCCTTGTCAAAAGTAGGTATCGGCGACTGTGCTAAAGCGCTGCTTGCCACTAACAGGCACACTGCCGCCAGCCCAACGGTTTTCTTCATAACAATCACTCCCCAAAAAATTTACAAATAACAATTTAATAAAAAGACTATTGATAAATTAATATTAATTAATTTTATTTTATCGTAAACTTTGCGTGAAGTCAAACTCGTTTTGTCAATTCATTTTAAAAATAAAATACTTTTGTTTTTATATCAGGCACTCATCAATGGGATTTTACAAAATTGTTTTAAATTCTCTTAAAAATTTTTATTTTTGTTGATACTTAAGATTATGTAAAAAGTGCAAAGAAAAAATTTGCACTTCTGTCAGCTAACAAAATCAATAAAAAGGCATAAAAAAATAAGCCCCTGCCGTTAAGGCAAAGGCTTACTTTTTGCTTATTATTTTATTACAATTACAGGCACGGATGCATTTTCGATTACTATATGGCTGACGCTGTTTTTAAACAAGCCTTCAATAGCGCCGAAACCGCGCGTGCCTATGATAATGGTATCGCATTTTTCCTTGCGGCACTGCTTAATAATTTCCGGCGCAGGGCGTGTGCCGATAACAAGCACATAAGAACAGGGAATGTTCTGTTCATCGATTATATGCTTTGCAGCGCCCAGAACTTCGTTGCCTACCTGCATGGCAGGCCCATTCACGTCACCGGCCAGTTCGCCTTCCAGCGGCAGCTGCGGCGTATGCTGCAAGCCCTCGCGGGCAACGGTTAAAACAACCAGCTCCGATTCCGCCATTTTGGCTATGCCGATGGCATATTCCAGCGCGCGCCACGAATATTCAGTACCGTCTATTGCTACCAATAATTTTTTCAGCATAGTATCACTTTATTTCACAATCAGCACAGGCACAGCCGCATACTGAGAAACCTTGCTGCTGACGCTGCCAAGGAAGAATTCGGCAATGCCGGAAAGCCCGCGGGAACCGATAACGATTGCATCTGCCTGAACTTTTTTGGCAAGGGCGATAATGCGTTCCGAAGGATGGCCAACTTCCATATCGTAGCTTACTTCATGCGGATAATCGCCAACAATGTTTTTAGCGTATTCAAGCACTTTGTCGCCGATGCGTTCCAGTTCGCTGTTACCGCGGCTGATAGTGCTGTGGTCAAGCGGTACTGCCAGCAGAGCTGCGTTATTGTACGGCTGGATAACGTTTACTACAACAATTTCACTGTTAAATTTTCTGCCAATTTCCAAAGCATTATTAAGTGCGCGCCAGGATGTTTCAGAACCGTCGACAGGCACCAGAATTTTTTTAAACATACTACACACCTCCCGATATGGCTTTTGCCATATCTTTTATGTTTTAAAATGTTCTACTTTTTTTAATAAAATCCTGCAAAGCGGCAAATTTTTACGGTTATCTTTCCTCGCGGTCGTACGAAAGACCCAGAGCCTGCGGGGATGCGCTGCGCCCGCCGCGGCGTTTTAACACCAGCACAAGCACCAGCACCGTAAAAATGTACGGCAGCATATTAAGTATAAAGCCCGATACCGGCACGCCGAGCACCTGCAAATTAAAGCCCAGTGCGTCTATGCCGCCGAAAAGATACGAACCTGCCATGGCACGCCAGGGGTCCCACAGAGCAAAAATTACAAGCGCAACGGCAATCCAGCCGCGGCCCGCCGTCATGTTCTCCAGCCAGCTGGGGGCATAGGCAAGCGACAGGTACGCACCGGCAACGCCCGCCAGTGCGCCGCCAACTACAATGTATAAATAGCGCAGGCCGAAAACATTAATGCCCGCCGCATCTACCGCCGCAGGGTTTTCGCCCATGGCACGCAGAAACAGCCCGCTGCGCGTTTTATAAAAATACCACGCCGCAAGCGGCACCAAAAAGTAACTTATATACACCAGCGCATCCTGCTTGAACAGAATGCTGCCGATAATGGGAATATCGCTTAAAAGCGGCACGGCAATTTTGCCGAATACCGCACCGGCAGGCTGGCCTACGTAATCCTGCCCCAGGTAGCCGCTGAGCCCTGTACCGAACAAGGTTACAGCAAGGCCGCTTACAACCTGGTTGGCGCGCAGGGTTACGGTTAAAAACGCGTGAATAAGCGCCAGAAGCGCGCCCGCAGCAACAGCCGCAGCAACGCCTGCCCATGGGCTGCCAAAGCTGTTGCCCGCAATAAAGCCGGTGCAGGCGCCGATAAGCATCATGCCTTCAACACCAAGGTTGATAACGCCGCTGCGCTCGCAGATAACCTCGCCTAACGCGGCGTACAAAAGAGGCGTGCCCATAGTGATGGCGGCAGCCAGCAACGAAACGATAAAATCTTCACTCATTTTCAGCACCGCCTTTCACAATACGCAGTTTGTAACCGGTAAAAATTTCCGTGCCGACCACGAAAAACAGCACCGCGCCCTGCAGCATGGTTGCCGCCGCTGCGGAAATGCCCATGGTTTGCAACATAAAGCCGCCCACGTGAATAACTGCAAACAGAAAAGATACCAGAATAATCGCG
>ENA-OPDG01000099-OPDG01000099.1-human-gut-metagenome-genome-assembly--contig:-NODE-99-length-79295-cov-3.586850_pt1 | contig 79295 bp, 66 predicted proteins | sample MGYA00241259_ERZ501498 | MGnify/ENA primary metagenome ERZ501498 (study PRJEB25962, sample SAMEA2042582) | human gut metagenome | biome: human gut; feature: human-associated habitat; material: faeces... | reverse complement strand
GGGCGTGCGCCGTCATGCACGGCAATAAAACCGCTGCTGCCGGTTAAGGCAAGCGCATTTTTCACGCTGTCGGTGCGTTCTGCGCCGCCTGCCACAACTGCTGTATCAAGCAGCGGAAAAAGCTCCCGGTATCTGGCAAGCATATCATTTATCTCGTCAATTTCAGCTGCGCCTGCGGCGATAATGGTTTTATCAGCCATACCGGTATCATTTATCATGCGCAGGCACTGCACCAGAAGCGGCAGCCCGCCCAGCATGGCAAACACTTTGTTTTTGCCGAGGCCAAGCCTTTTTCCCGCACCGGCGGCAGGCACAATAACCGTAAGTTTATCCATACAAATCACCTGTTAGCAACTTTGGCAAAAACCATACGCCCGGCAGAAGTCTGCAAGACGGAAGTAACCTCCGCCATTACGGAAGAACCGATAAAGCGTCTGCCGTTATCGACGACTATCATTGTGCCGTCTTCAAAATAAGCAATAGCCTGCCCTGCTTCCTTGCCTTCGCGCAGCAAAAACACGTTAATGTTTTCGCCGGGCACAACCATCTGCTTAACGGCATTGGCCAGGTCGTTAATGTTTAAAACATCAATACCCTGAATTTCTGCCACTTTGTTCAAGTTAAAATCGTTGGTTACAATAATCCACTGTTTTTGCTGAGCCAGCTTCACCAGCTTGGCATCAACGCCTTCCAGTTCCGGATAATCGGTATCGTCAACAAAAACACGCTCCGGGTTCTCCATTTGTATTTCATGGAGCAAATCAAGCCCGCGCCTGCCCTTGCCGCGTTTTAAGCCGTCAGAAGAATCAGCCAGTGTCTGCAATTCGCGGATAACGAATTTAGGCACTATCATAAAGCCTTCCAAAAAGCCTGTTTTTAAAATATCGCCAATACGGCCATCAATAATTACGCTTGTATCAAGCAGCTTGTTGTCGCAGTAAACGCGGTCGCTGTCATAAGCGTCTTTAACGGCAGCAGGTTTAACCGCGCCTTTCAGCGACGGCAGGCTCCTGTCAAAAAAGCCAACAATATCCTGATGCTTGCGCAAAGCCACCTTGGCACCGACCATGGAAAGCACTACGCTGAAAATAAGCGGGATATAAGGCCCGATAATAGGCAGATGCGAAAAAGGACCACCCAAAAGGTTGGCCAGCACAAGGCCGATGGCAATGCCGAAGGTTATTACCATGATGTCACTGGTAGGAACACGTGCCAGCAAAATGGCAATTTTCTCCGTCCAGCTCGTCATTTTACGGATAATAACAGGAGCCAGTGCCATGCCCATACTGCCAAAAACAAAAATTCCGACACTGCCTGATACGATTGTTGTAAAAGCAATGCCGAAAAAGCCGTTGCCATAAAATTTGTAATCAAAGTAATCCGAAATATAAGGCAGTAAATATTCTGTAAGTATAAGTCCGGTAACAGCAAAAACAACGACTATTGTAATCCGCAGCACTCTGTTTAACATTTTCTCACCTCCTTCAGGGTATAATTAGGGATTATGTTTATTGTACTACAAATCAGCTGGCAAAAACAGTATAAAAAATAAAAAACACCGTTTTTACCGGTGTTTTTTATTCAAAAAATTTATCAAGCCACTTTTCGGCGTCTTTCTGGCTTTCGCCGCAAACCAGCATCATCTCGCTCACCAGTATCTGGCGCGCGTTTCCCAAAAGCCTTCGTTCTCCGGTGGACAGCTTTTTCTCGTTTTCCTGCGTCTGCAGAATATGTATAACTTCGGCAACATCAAGTACATTGCCGCTTTTCATTTTGTCAAGATACATATTAAAGCGCCGGTTCCAGGTAATGCCTTTGGCGTTAAACTCAACCGGTGTGCCGAGCACTTTTTCAATGCCCGGAATTTCATCTTTGGTGATAATATGGCGCAAACCGACACGTTCCACATTTTTAAGCGGCACCATAACACGCATATCGGTAAGAAGCATTACCATAACCAGATAATCCACCGCTTCACCGGCAAGCTCATGCTGCTCTATGGCCTGCACAATACCTGCACCATGCATCGGATATACAACTTTATCTCCTACGGAAAACATCGGCGCCCCTCCTTGTACAAAATGCCAGCTTTCGCCCTAATACTCTTTTATTGTAACACCAAGGAGTAAAAATGTCAAAATTTATTTATTTTATCATAGTAGTTAATTTGTGTCAACGCTTTTGCCGCATAAAACATACAAAAAAACGGGCCGTTAAGCCCGCTTTTTTAATCATTCTTTTAAGATTTCGCCAATATTGCGCCGCGCATAAATAATGCGCACAACAGTTACTTGTTTTAAATCCTCGTCAACGCGGTAAAAAATAAGATAATTTTTTGCCGCCATACGCCGATATTCGTATTTTAGCGGGCGAATCGGCAGGTACACAGCGTTTTTATAAGGAAAACCTGCCAAACCGTCAACTTTGCCCACAATTTCCTGCGTTAAATCAAGCGCCGCTTTTTTGTTTTGCAGCGCATTACTTATATACAGTGCTATTTCCGTCAAATCCCTTAAGGCTGCCGGTAAATATTCAATCTTATACATTTATGCTTCTTCAACAGCCTTTCGGATAAATTTTAACACATCTTTGGACGAATAGCGTGTCTTGTTGATTTCCGCTTCCTGTTCCGCCGCTTTAAGTTTATGGTAAACTTCGCTTTCCAGCTGCAAATTTTCGTAAGCTTCCATACTTAAAACAACCATATCGCCAAAACCGTTTTTTGTTAAAAACACCGGCTGCTTTTTCTCATGCACTATTTTAGAAATTTCCGCAAAATTATTCCGTAAATCCGATACCGGACGAATCATATTCATAACATCACCGCCTTTAGTTTTATTTTAGCATAATTACGCTAATTTTTCAAGCTATAACGGCATACAAAAAAACGGGTCGTTAAGCCCGCTTTTTTTAATTAAAAATTGCGTTCAGCGCTTCTTCAAGCGTCGCTGCCTGAACAATGCCCGACGTTTTCTGCTCCATATTAAGTTTGCCTTTCGGCACTACAAATTTTGTAAAGCCAAGGTTTGAGGCATCGCGTATGCGCCGCTCCGTACCGGCAACGCGGCGTATTTCGCCGGTAAGCCCCACTTCGCCCACCGCCAGCACGCCGTGCGGCACGGGTTTGTTGCGGTAGCTAGATACCAGCGCTGCCGCCGCGGCAAGGTCTGCCGAAGGCTCGGTAATTTTCATGCCGCCAACAACGTTTAAATAAGCATCAAAATTGCCAAAATCCATGCCCAGCCGCCGCTCCAAAATAGCCAGCAGCATATTTACGCGGTTGTAGTCAAACCCAACGGCCGTGCGCCGCGGCATGCCGTAAGGCGTTTTGGCAACCAAAGCCTGCACTTCAACCATAATCGGGCGGTTACCTTCCATGCAGGCGCAAACCACGCTGCCCGGCGCGTTTTCGGCACGGTTTTCCAAAAACAGCCCGGCAGGGTTGGCAACTTCTTTTAAACCGCCGGTTTCCATCGAAAATATCCCGCTTTCGCTGGTAGAACCAAAACGGTTTTTCAGCGCGCGCAAAACGCGGAAGGAATATGACCTGTCGCCTTCAAACTGCAGCACCACGTCAACCATATGTTCCAAAAGGCGCGGCCCGGCAATATTGCCGTCCTTGGTAACGTGCCCGATGATAATAACGGCAATGCCGGTTGCTTTGGCAAAACGCAGCAGCTTGGCAGTACATTCGCGCACCTGCCCCACGCTGCCCGCCGCCGTTTGCAGTTCAGGGTTATACATGGTCTGAATGGAGTCTATAACAAGTATCTGCGGCTGTACTTCTTTAGCCTGCAAAAGCACGGCGTCAAGGTCGGTAGCAGTCATCACCAGCAGCGCTGTGCCCGGTTTGCCCAGCCTGCGCGCACGCATAGCAGTCTGCGCTTCCGATTCTTCACCCGACACATATAAAACTTTAATGCCCCCGGCGCTGAAGCGGATACCGGCATCCAAAAGCATGGTTGATTTACCTATGCCAGGGTCACCGCCCAAAAGCACAAGGCTGCCGGGCACAAGCCCGCCGCCGAGCACCCTGTCAAATTCGTTAATGCCGGTTTTAAGCCGCTCAACTTCCGTAAGCATTACTTTGTCAAGCGTTTTGGGCTTTGGTGCTTCTTTCGGCATTAAAAAGCTTTGCTGCGGGCCGGAAGCCGGCGTTTCCAGTTCTTCTGCCAGGCTGTCCCACGTGCCGCATTCGGGGCAGCGCCCCATCCATTTGGCCGTGGTATAACCGCAGTTCTGGCACACAAATTTAGTTTTGGTTTTGGCCATTATTTACCTCCGCCGGATGTATTTCTTCGTGCGTTAACACCACTTCAACTTTTTTAGGCGTAAAAACAATGTTTCCGCTTTCGCCGACGCTTGCACAAATGGTATCGCCCGCTTTAAACATGCCCGCCAGGTACAAATCGCTTACGGGGTCTTCCAGCATCTTGCGCACGGCACGGCGCAAAGGCCTTGCGCCATAACGAGTATCGCTGCCTTCTTTTACCAAAAGCTCCCTTGCTTCCTGCGAAACTTCCAGTGTCAGCCCGTTTTCGGCAAGTTTGGCGCGCAAATCGCGCAGCATATTTTTAATTATTTCAACAAGTTCGTCATAATGCAGGGAATCGAAAACCGTAATCTCGTCAATTCTGTTTAAAAATTCCGGGCGGAACACATTTTTAATTTCCGCCAGCACTTTATTTTTGCGGTCTTTATCCTCCTGCGCTTCGCCAAGCGTAAAGCCCAGCGGTTTGGTATCGGCAAGCATCCGCGCACCGGCGTTGCTCGTCATAATAATTACGCAGTTGCGGAAATCGGTTGTGCGTCCCTGCCCGTCGGTAAGGCGCCCATCCTCCATAATCTGCAAAAGCAGGTTGAATACGTCCGGGTGCGCCTTTTCAATTTCGTCAAGCAAAATAATGGAATACGGCCTTCTGCGCACGGCGTCCGTAAGCTGGCCGCCTTCTTCATAGCCAACATAGCCCGGAGGCGCGCCTACAAGGCGGGATGCCGTATGTTTTTCCATGTATTCGGACATATCAAAACGGATAAGCGCACGCTCGTCGCCAAACATATTTTCTGCCAGTGCTTTGGCAAGTTCCGTTTTGCCTACGCCGGTCGGGCCAAGAAAGAGGAACGAACCAACCGGCCTGTTTTTATCCTTAAACCCGGCACGCGCGCGGCGGATGGCTTTGGACACCGCTTCAACCGCTTCGCTCTGCCCGATAACACGCTTGTGCAAATCGTCCTCCATATGCAGCAGGCGTTCCGATTCCGTCTGCGTAAGTTTTTGCAGAGGAATGTTAAGCCACTGGGAAATAACCGCGGCAATGTCCTCCTCGGTAACTTCCGGCTGTTTGCCTATTGCGCGGTCATAATTGCTTTTTTCGTAGGTAAGCCCCATTTCAAGTATGGCTTCCTTATCGCGCAGCTGCGCAGCCAGCTCATACTGCTGGCGCGAAATTGCCGAAGCCTTTTCCTTGCGTACCTGTGCAAGCTCGCGTTCTTTTTCCTGCACGGGTATGGAAAGTTTATAGTTTTGCAGTTTTACTTTTGCGCAGGCCTCGTCCATTAGGTCAATGGCTTTGTCCGGCAGGTTGCGGTCGGTAATATAGCGGTTGGAAAGCTTTACCGCCGCTTCCAGCGCCGCATCGGTAACATGCAGCTTATGGAATTCTTCATATTTTTCGCGCAGGCCTTTTAAAATCGACAGTGCCGCATCAGCATCCGGCGCAGCAACCACAACCGGCTGGAACCTGCGTTCCAGCGCCGCATCTTTTTCAATATGCTTGCGGTACTCGCTTAGCGTTGTAGCGCCTACAACCTGCAATTCGCCCCTTGCAAGGGCAGGTTTTATAATATTGGCCGCATCTGTGCCGCCTTCCCCTGCGCCCGCGCCGATAATGGTATGCAGTTCGTCTATAAAAAGAATTATATCCTTATTTTCTTTAATGGTTTCCAGAATATCTTTCAGGCGTTCTTCAAAATCGCCCCGGTATTTGGCACCGGCCACAAGATACCCGATTTCCAGCGAAAAAACGGTTTTGCTGCGTAAAAGCTCCGGCACCTTGCCGTCAACAATTCGCTGTGCCAGGCCTTCGGCCACGCTTGTTTTGCCTACACCGGCCTCGCCGATTAAAACGGGGTTATTCTTGGTGCGGCGGCACAGAATCTGTATAACTCTTTCAATTTCGTTTTCCCTGCCGATTACAGGGTCAATTTTCCCTGCTGCCGCCAGTTCGTTCAAATTGCGCCCAAATTCGTTTAAAACCTCAAGCGATGCTTCTTCCGGCATTTCATCATAATACGAAGGCATTTCCGGTTCTTCAAAGCCAGGAACGGACGGTTGATGTTCACGAATAGAACGGATAATCTGCCATACCTGTTCCGCAGTAATGTTAAACTTGCGCAGTACGGTGCCGCCCATGCCTTTGTCCTCGCGCAAAATGCCCATCAGCAAATGCTCGGAGCCTACCTGCGGCGATTTTAAAGCCAGTGCGGTTTCGGCGGCAATTTCAAGCGCGCGTTTGGCACGCGGCGTATAGCCGATGATAATCTGCAAATTGCCTGCCGGGTCCATGGCCTTTTCCACTTCTTCCGCCACGGCAACAGGGTTAATGCCCAGTTTTTCAAGCACCCTTACACCGTAACAGTCCTTTTCGTTTAAAAGTGCCAGCAGCAAATGCTCTGTACCGAGGTGGTCATGCCCGCGGTCCAGCGCGCTGCGCATGGCATTTTCCAAAATGGACGCCATTCGTTTGGTAAAACGGCGTTCCTGCGGTTTTGCCTGCTCACCGCCAAAAAATAATGTTTCAAGCAAATTGCGCGGGTCAACAGCGCGCCCGCCGCCGCTGACGGCGTACGGCATCAGCTTTTCGGCGCAGTCCGCGCACAGCCACTTGTCAATCTGTTTATTATTTACCATGCACACTACGTGCACAACGGCCTCTTTTTTGCCGCATTTCTGGCATAACATATCTGTCACCTCACCTGCATCATCTTACTTATGGCATTCTGTAATACAGTTATTTTTTTCTTTTCATCCGCATTTATAATTTCAAGCATATATTTTAAAAGAGCATATTCGCGGGCCGTAACCATGCCGCGGTGCGCCCAGTGCTCCAAAAGAGCCTGCGCAGTTTCCCGGCGTTTGGCTTCCTTGTTGGGCGGCGTAACCCGCACAATACGCACAAAACCACCGCTGCCGCGGCGCGATTCTACCAGATAACCTTTTTCCGGCGTAAAGCGCGTACTTATAACATAGCTTATCTGCGACGGAGCGCACGATAATTTATCGGCCAGCTCATTACGCTGCACCAGCACAGTGTCCTCGCTGTCCTCCAGCAACTGGCGGATAATAAAATTTTCTATTGCATCAGCAAGATTTCTCATATCTGATTACCCCATAAATTTAGATGTATTGTTTTACACTTATTATATTTGACTTTTCGACTTTTGGCAAGGCATAAATAAAAAACAGCGATGAAATTTTTGTAAATTCCACCGCTGCTACTATTTAAAAATTACAGATTTTTGGCAAATTCGTAGGCAAACTGCCGCGCTGCTTTGGTTTCATCAACGCAGGCACGCCATTTGCAGTTAAAGCCGGGCTGCAAATCGAACCCGCCTGCCGTAAGCATGGCTTCCATATCTTTCTGCGCACCGCCTGCCCAGCCGCAGGTGCCAAAAGCTGCCGCTTTTTTGCCTTTAGGCTGCAAGCCTTTTAAATAAACCAGCATACCGCCGATTGTCGGCATCATGCCGCTGTTTAAAGTCGGCGAACCTACAAGCAGGCCGCCCGCTTCAAACAATTCTGCCGCCACAGTGCTGCACGGAGTTCTGTCCATACGCATCAGCTGCACTTTTACACCGGCAGCGGCAGCGCCTTCAACCATAGCGCGTGCCAGCGCTTCCGTGCCGCCCCACATGGTATCGTAGGCAATAACTACGCTTTTGCCGTTAACGCCCGTTCCCCAGGCTGCGTATTTTTCAAGAATCTGCGCAATTTTGCTGCGCCAGATAACGCCGTGCGCCGGAGCAATCATTTTAATATCAAGCGCAGAGGTTTTTTTAAGCGCACCGCCGATTAAACGCGCATACGGCCACAAAATATTGGCAAAATATTTTTTCGCTTCATAGAACAAAACATATTCGTCAACTTCGTCATCAAAGCGTTTGGAAGAAGCATAATGCTGGCCAAAAGCATCATTGCTGAACAGAATGCCGTCCTGCGGGCAGTAGGTTACCATATTATCGGGCCAGTGCAGCATCGGCATGGGCACAAAAGTCAGTTCACGGCTGCCAAGGCTTATTTTGTCGCCTTCCTTAACAACCATAAAGTCAAAGCCGTCGCCGTAATGGCGCAAAGCCTCGTTTTTTCCCTGCATGGTAATAACAAATTTAGCATTGGGGGCCGCTTTTAAAACTTCCGGCAGCGCACCCGCATGGTCAGGTTCAACATGGTTTACTACTACATAATCTATTTTGGCAGGGTCAGCAACACGGCGTATTTTCTCCAAAAGCTCCTCTGCATAGCAGGCCTTAACTGTATCAATAAGGCAGATTTTTTCATCAACAATTAAATAACTGTTGTATGAAGCGCCGCGCTCGGTTTTATATCCGTGAAAATCCCTCACAATCCAGTCCGTTGCACCCACATCATAAATACCGGGCGCTATTTCCATTGGCATCATTGGTTGTACCTCCTTTTGTACTCATCATAAAACAAATTAAAGATAACCGAAAGATAATTTTTTCAAGTTTTTATCTAAAAACAGCCCTGCCTGATGGAAGCTGTTTAAAGTGCTTCTGTGCCCGATGCTGATAACCGTAGTCTGCGGCATTTCGTCAGAAATTAAAGTGTACATGGCTTTTTCCGTAGCCTCGTCAAGAGCGGATGTTGCTTCATCCAGAAACAGCCAGTCCGGTTTATAAATAAGCGCACGCGCAAAAGCCACGCGCTGCTGTTCGCCGCCGCTTAAAACATGCGCCCAGTCCGCTTCAACATATAAATTTTCTGCCAAATAACCGATATTGCATTTTGCAAGCACGTTTTTCAGTTCTTCATCACTGCACTCATGACCGCCGGGGTACAGCAGCGCCTCGTGCAGAGTGCCGAGCGGCAGATAAGGTTTCTGCGGAATAAACATGGTGTTTTCCGCTTCCGGCATGGCAAGCCTGCCTTTTACATACGGCCAGATACCTGCCAGAACGCGCAGCAAAGTGCTTTTGCCGCTGCCGCTTGGCCCTTTGATTAAAATATTTTCGCCGCGGCGCAGGTTAAATTCCGCACCGTCAATCAAAACATGCCCGTCCGGCAGCGTTATATCAAGCTGTCTGGCTGCAATGCCGCCATCAGATAACTCACGCTGCAAATCCGGCTGCAATTTTTCCTGCTTAACTTCGTGCATGTGCAGCCCAAAGCCGGTAAGACGGTTAACAACAGACTGCCATTCGGCAATGGAAGCGTACATATCCACAAAATACGAAAGCGATTCCTGTACTTTACCGAAAGCGTTGCTTACCTGCATCAGCCCGCCCAGCGTAATCTGGTGCGCCAAGTAGCGCGGCATTGCCACAACCATCGGGAAAATAATGGCTATCTGCGAATACCCGGAATTAATCCAGATAAGCTGTTTGCGTTTTTGAATAATTTTCCAGAAGTTGTCCAAAAGCAGTGCAAAACGCTTTTTAAAAATGCTGCCCTCGCGCCCTTCGCCGCTGTAAAAGGCAATGCTCTCAGCATTTTCGCGCATACGCATCATGCTGAAACGGAAATCCGCCTCGTAACGCTGCTGCACAAAATTAAGCCCAACCAGCTTTTTGCCGGCAACATGCGTTACCCAGGTGCCAAGCGCCGAATAAATAAGCGCCACCCACACCATATAGCCTTCGATATGGAAGCTATGCCCCCAAAGCGTAAAATCGAGCGGCCCGGAAATATTATACAAAACAAATACGAACGATACAAAAGTGCATACCGCCTTTAAAACGCCGATGCTGAAAGTAAGCGTCATTTCCACAAACAGGCGCACATCTTCACTGATACGCTGGTCAGGGTTATCGGTATCGGCGCCGAAAACCTGCAGGCGATAATAAGTTTTATTGCGCAGCCATTCGTCAATGTAGCGGTCTGTAAGCCAGCGGCGCCAGTTAATTATAAGCACCTGCTGCAAATAAAACGAATATACCATTAAAATAATGTACAGCGCGGCCAGCCACGAAAAATGTATCAGTTCATCAAAAATTTTCTCGGTGTCGTAATTTTGCAGCGCTTCATAAAATACGTTAAACCAGTCGTTAATTAAAACAATTACATATACAACCGCCAGCGTAAGCGCAATTATTACCGCCAGCAGGGCAAACGCCTTCAAGCGTTCTTCCGACTGCCAGTAGCTTTTGGTTAAAAACCACACATTGCGCAGAAAGCGGCTTTGTTCTTTTAATCTGTTCAAGCAAATTCCCCTCTATTTCAAAATAGTTTGTTTACTCTAACTATTATACAACACAAATTTAAAAATTCCTGCTATAAAAAAAGCCCCGCCGTCAAGCAGGGCATTTTTCACTAATTATTTACTTTTATCAGGCTTCTTCTTTCTTCTTTTTGCTGAAGAATTTTTCTACAACTACAAAGCATACTGGAATCAGGAAGATACCGAACAGCGTGTTAAAGGTCATGCCGGCAACTACGGCGTTACCCATGGATACACGCGCGCCTGCGCCCGGGCCGGTTGCAACAGCCAGCGGCAGGCAGCCGAGGATGAATGCAAACGAAGTCATCAGAATCGGACGGAGACGGAGGCGGGATGCTTCAACAGCAGCATCAACAACGCCCATACCTTTTTCCATATTCATCTTGGCATATTCTACAATCAAAATTGCGTTCTTGGCAGCAAGGCCGATAAGCATAATCAAGCCAATCTGCATATAAACGTCATTTTGCTGTCCGCGCAGGTACTGGCCGAGAATGCAGCCCAGTACGGCAGTAGGCACGGAAAGGAGAACTGCCAGAGGAATGGTCCAGCTTTCATACAAAGCGGCCAGGCAGAGGAATACGAAGATAAGGGAAATTACAAAAATCTGCATGGAGCGGTTGCCTGCTTCAATCTGGTCACGGCTCTGGTCGGTCCATTCATAGCTGTAAGTTACCGGCAAAGTTTCTGCCGCAACTTCTTCCAGAGCAGTCATGGCCTGGCCGGTAGAATAACCTTCGGCAGGGTCGCCTGCAATTTTAATAGCGCGTGCGCCGTTAAAGCGCGTCATAACAACGGAGCTGTTCTCATTGTCATAAGTTACAAGAGTGTTCAGCGGAACCATCGTGCCATCGTTGCTGCGTACAAAGAAATAACGCATATCGTCAACGTTGGAGCGGTATTTGTCATCAGCCTGCATAACAACTTTCCATGTACGGCCGAAGTTGTTCAGGTCATTGATTTCGTAACCGCCGAGGAAGGTCTGCAATGCACTGAATACGCTGGAAACAGGTACGTTCAGGCTCTGTGCCTTATCACGGTCTACGTTGAATTTATACATAGGCGTGGTGGTATTCAAGGTGGTGTAAATCATGCCTATTTCCGGGCGCTGGCGTGCTTTCGCCAAAAATTCCTGCGCACGGTCATTCATCAGGCTTACATCTTCACCGCCAAGGTTCATAATGTACATGCTTAACGAACCGGTGCTGGAAGCGCCAGGCAATGCAGGCGGCTGGAACGCCATAACCGTGGCATCCGGGAATTTAGGGCCGAGGCCCTGAATCATAGGAATGATATCCTGAATGGTGGTATCACGTTCTGCATAAGGCTTCATGGCTACAACTACGAGGCCGGCAGATGCTTTCTGCGCAGAACTCAGAATATCAACGCCGGATACTTCCATTACATAGTCAACGCCCGGGAATTTCTGAACTTCTTTACTGAGTTCGCCCATCAGCTGAATATTACGGTTGCTGGAAGCGCCTTCCGGCAGGCTGAAGGATACGGCACTCATGCCCATATCTTCGTTAGGAACATAACCGGAAGGAGTAATCTTAAACAGGAAGCCGATTAAAATTACGCCAACCAGCAGGCAGGCCATAACAACTTTTGCATGGCGGATGCATTTTTCTACGTTAGTTACGTATTTAGCAAGCGTTCTTTCAAACCATTTGTTGAAAGCATGTACGGCTTTGCCGATAAAGCCTTTAATTTCGGCTTCATCTTTTTTAGGTTTCAAAATCAGAGCGCACAGCGCCGGAGTCAGCGACAATGCGATAAGTGCCGAAAGCATCATGGAAACGGAAATGGTAATGGCAAACTGTTTGTAAAGCTCGCCAACGGTACCGCCTGTAAACGCAGTCGGGATAAATACCGCGGAAAGTACGAAGGCAATGGCCACAACAGGGCCGGAAACTTCGCTCATGGCGCGGTAGGTTGCTTCTTTAGGCGAAAGCCCGGTATCCTGAATATGATGTTCTACCGCTTCTACAACGACGATAGCGTCGTCGACTACGAGGCCGATAGCAAGGATAAGTGCGAAGGCCGTCAGCGTATTAATGGTAAAGCCCAAAAGCACGAACGAAGCAAAAGTACCAACCAGCGATACCGGTACTGCCAGCAACGGAATCAGCGTTGCGCGCCAGCTGCCGAGGAACATAAAGATTACAAAAATAACCAGTACCAGCGCTTCAAAGAAGGTATGTGCAACTTTATTCAAAGATTCGGTAATGAACTGCGTGTTATCCTGAATAACCGTCAGTTTCATATCTGCCGGAAAACGTTTTTCGGCATCAGCCAAAACTTCGCGGATTTGCGAAACCGTTTCAATGGAGTTGGCGTCACTGGTAAGGGATACCGGGAATACTACGGAGGCACCGCCGTTCAAACGGCTGAGTACCAGGTCGCTTCTCGGTGCTTCTTCAATACGGGCGATATCCTTTAAGTAAAGGTTTTCGCCGTTAATGGAACGGATAATAATATTGCCGAATTCTTCAGGTGTTTTTAAACGGCCCTGCGCATTGGCAGAGTATTGTTTTTCCTGCTCGTCAACAGTCGGGCGGGCACCTACGGTACCTACAGGCGCCTGAATGTTCTGAGCTTCTACCGCCGTTTCAATATCGCTTGTTGTAAGGTTAAGCTGAGCCAGTTTTTCCGGGTTCAGCCAGATACGCATGGAATATTCCGGGCCGTATTCATCAACGGTGGATACGCCTTTAACGCGCTTAACAGCGTCGATAAAGTTAACGTCGGCGTATGTTCTGAGGAACATACTGTCATAAGTATTGTTAGGCGAGGTAAGTGCGAAATACATGATGGTTTCCGCAGATTCCTTCGTCGTGGTAATGCCGTATGCGGTTACCTCCTGCGGCATGGAGCTGTTTGCTTGCGATACACGGTTCTGTACTTCTACCGCAGCAATATCGGCGTTCTTTTCCAGGTTAAACTGTACGTTCAAGCTGTATTCGCCGGTAGCGGTACTGGTAGAACTCATATCCAGCATATTTTCTACGCCGTTTACCTTCTGTTCTATTGCTTGCGCAACAGATTCTTCTACCGTCTGGGCACTTGCGCCCGTATAGTTGGTAGTTACGGAAATACGCGGCTTGGTAATATTAGGATACTGGGCAATAGGCAGGCTGAAACCGGCAATAGCGCCTAGCAGCGTAATCAATATGGCCAGCACCATGGCAAAGACCGGACGGTCAATAAAAAATCGTGCCATTCAGCTTACCTCCTTATTTTGCTGCACCGGCAGCATCGCCGGATTCTGTTCTGTCGGCGGTAGTGTCAAGTTCTGCTTCCGTCATCGGTTCGGGGTTTACAAGCGCACCGGCCGTAATTTTACCGGTACCTTCAACAACGATTGTTTCATCGCCGTTAAGGCCGCTTTCAACCATCCACAAACGCCCTACGCGAGGTCCAAGTGTAACTTCGCGCATTTCAACCTTGTTGTCTGCGCCGATAACATAAACAAATTTCTTATACATCAATTCCGTAACGGCACGCTGCGGAATGAGAAGTGCGTTAGCCCTGGTGCCTGCCGTTGCCTGTACATGTGCGAACATTCCCGGCAGCAGAACGCGGTTCGGGTTATCGAACAACGCTTTAATGGTAAGCGTACCGGTGTTGGCAGTCAACGCACGGTTAACCTCGGCAATGCGGCCGGGAAGGTCATAAGTGGTGCCGTCGCTCAGAACAATACTCAAATTTTCCAGCGGAGCTGCCTGCCCTCTGTCAACGGCAGTGTTGGCAAGCTTCAAGTATTCAGGCTCAGCCATGCTGAACTCTACAAATACCGGGTCGGTGTTGGAAATTGTTGCCATGGTGGTCTGCCCGTCGGTAACATAGTTGCCTACTTCAAGGGCAGTAGTATCAATGCGTCCGGTAAACGGAGCCGTTACATTGGTTTCGTTCATATCAATCTGCGCATTTTCAAGCATGGCTTCCTGTGCGTTTACGGATGCCTGTGCCTGGTCGCGCGCCATAATGGCGTTATCGAGAGTCTGTTTGGAAACAGCGCTTTGCTCGTAAAGTTTTGTATAACGTTCGGCATCTACCGAAGCGTTGGCAAGCTGAGCACGGGCATTGGCAAGGTTTGCCTGTGCCTGCAAAAGGTTGGCGCGGTAGGTACGCGGGTCAATCGTGTACAAAATCTGCACCGCCTGCACGGTTTCGCCGCCGTTAAAATACTTGCCGGTAATCTGCCCGCTTACCTGTGCTTTCAGCTCCATTTCCTGCTGAGCCTGCACAAAGCCGGTATAATCGTAAACCAGCGGTGTATCACGCTTTATTACCTGCATGGATTTTACAAGCGTAGCCTGCGGAGCCGCTGCTTTTTCGCCGCCGCAGCCGGCAAGCGAAAACACAGTTACGGCAGCAAGCGCTGCAACTGCTGCTTTGCCGCTCCTGTTCTTACGCAAAAAATTCAACATAAATCTATTCCTCCTTCTAACTTAAGTTTCAAGTACAAAAAAGCAAAAAGGATATACTTAAACCAAAGTAATATAATTATATTCCTTCAAAAGCAGAAAGGCAAACCTTAATTTCAGCAAATTTCATCAATTTTACTTATCGTTGCTTTTATTTTCTCGCTTTTTCGTCATTAGACTCTTCAGTCAGTTCCTTTGTGGCAAATTTGTTTATTTTTTGTTATTTTTTCAGCAAATTTTTGTTAAGCATAAATTTTTCAAGTTCGGATGCCGGTATCGCGGCTTCATTCCAGCCCGTGCCGTCTTTCATTTTCTGGCAGAACACCAGATTCTTTCCATTATAATACCAGGAATTCGGCACTTCTCTGGTAAAATCAACCTTATCTTCAGCGCCAAGCAGAGCAAGCACCGGCAATAAATCAGGGTTTTCAACATCCAGAACATCACTGATATCAAGGACTTTGCCGTCGCTGAGCGATATGTTCAGCGGCAGGCGTTCAAAAATTTCTTCGCTGCCCTCACCCATTACGCCGAAAAACATCAGCGACATCATGTCTGAGCCTGCAAAAGGCACCGTATAATCAAGCTCGCAGCTTTTTTTACCAAGCGCTGCGGCATAGGGCTGCCAAACTTTCTCCAGCTCGCCGTTAATGGTGTTTTGCAGTTCCTGTTTGCCTTCAACCGCCATCAGCGGATAAGTTACGCTGCTGCCGTCCATTACTGCCTGCTGCTTGTAAAGCATGCCGTTGCCGAAAACAAGGTTGCGGCGAAATTCGCCGTTCTGCACGATTTGCGTATATAATTCGCGGTCCTTCAACTGCCAGCCGCCGTCATATTCCCACTCGGCAGCAATTTTGGCAAGCGTGTCCTCGCTGCCTGTGCTGCTTACGGTCTGCAAGGTTGCAAGCTTGTCCATGCCTTCGGGGTCTGCAATAACTGTAACCCCGCTCATGCGGCTCTCCGGCTTGCGGTAGGGCTTTAACAAATTTCCGTTTTCATCATACAGCCCGCAGTTAATATAGTAATCTTTTTCGTGCGGTAGCACGCCGTATTCAACTGTTTCCGTACGCACGCCGTCTTTAAAATCTTCAAACACAAATTCCGTTTTAAAACCGGGCTTAAAAGCAGCGTTAACGGCTGCGCCCAGATTATCGCTGCCGGTATAAATTTCCTGCACGGCATTGGGCAGTGCAGCGTCTATAATGCGTACCTGCATTTCCTGTGCCGCCCCGCTTAAAGAGCGCACAATAATCTGCTCGCCCTTACCGGCAAAGTGCCCTTTCTGCAAAATATTGGCATAGCCGCCCTCAAGCGAAGGCGTATAGGCGGTTATCAGTTTGCCGCAGCCGTCTTTAATCATCAGCAGCAAATCGCCGTAATAGCTGCTGCCTCCCGTAAGTTTACTGCCCCACAACTCGGCGGTTTCCTGCGTTCCGTTGCCGTCGGTATCCGCTTCAATGCTGGCAAGGCACACAGGTTCCGCGGCCAACGCCGCACTATGCCCAGCCGCCAAAATAAAACCTGCCGCCAAAGCAAAAAATCTATTCCATTTCATAAATATAGCCTCCGTTATTTACAGCATTACAAATTATATTATACCAACATCGCGCTGATAACAAAAGTAAAACCTGCTCAGTAAACAAAAATAAGTTTTACAGTGTATTTTTTAATAAAAGTAGTGCATTTATCGGTTTTTTGATGTAAAATAACTGATAAGACGCTTACACAGTGTTATGCTGACAACCACTAACTACGCAAAGGATGATGACGATGAAAAAATTACTGTTTTTACTGGCAGCACTTTGCCTGGCATTTGCCCTTACAGGCTGCGGCGGCAGCGAAAAGCAGGCACCAGCAGCGGCCAAAACGCAGGTTAAGCTCGGCATGCTGCGCCTTACCAGCAGCGCGCCGCTGTTTATTGCTATGGACAAAGGCTTTTTTGCCGAACAAAATATAGAAATACAGCCGGAATGGTTTGACGCGGCACACCCCATTGCCGTTGCAACTGCTTCTTCGCAGGTTGATGTAGGCGCAACCGGCATTACCGCAAGCCTCTTTAACATGGCGGCAAGCGGCCAGCAGCTGGCAATCGTTGCCGATAAAGGCCGCGAAGAAAAAGGCTTTCCTTCTTCCGCACTTGTTGCGGCAGCAAACGCTTATAACAACGGCTTTACCAGCCTGGAAAGCATTAAAGGCAAACGCATCGGCATTACGCAGAAAGGTTCTACCTTCCATTATATGCTGGGCAGAATGCTTGAACAGAAAGGCATGAGCCTCGACGACGTGGAACTTGTACCGCTCGGCAAAGTAAGCGCCGTAATGGCAGCGCTTGAAAGCAACCAGATTGACGGCGCAATTTTAAACGAGCCCAACATCACAAAAATGCAGACCGCAGGCACAGCGCAAACCATTGTACAGGTTGGCGACATCATTCCTTATCAGACTTCCGCACTGTTCTTCTCGCCTGAATTTATGAAAAATGAAGATGCCAACATCCTTTTTTAAAAACCCTATAACAAGGCCTGCCATTATTATTACGAAGCAGCCGTTGAAAAGAAAGACCCCAAAAAGCTTGATGAAGTTGTAGGCATTATTGCCAAATACGTAAAAGCCCCTGCCGGTGATATTAAACTTGGCCTGCCGTACATTGACCGCGACGGCAAACTTATGGCGGACGATATTAAAACACAGATTGACTGGTATTCTTCACACGGTATGATGCAGGGCACCCTTGACCCTGCCAAAGTGGCAAATACCACTCTGCTGGAAAAAGCACTGGCACAGTAACAATTTAAGGGCGGAGAAGCTTCCGCCCTTTTTATTTGGAGGCACTTATGAAACTCGTTATAGACAACGTAAGTAAAAGTTTCGTTTCGCGCACGGGGCATAACCTGCCTGTTTTGCAGGATATTAACCTTACCGTAAACGAAGAAGAATTTGTCGCCCTGGTAGGCCCGTCAGGCTGCGGCAAATCCACGCTTTTAAACATCACAGCCGGGCTGCTTGCGCCGACAAGCGGCAGCGCCAGCTTTACGCATCTGCCGCAGGGGCATGTGCCGCGCACCGGCATTGTTTTTCAGGAAACGGGGCTTTTTCCCTGGCGCAGCGTTTACGATAATATCGCCTTTGGGCTGGAAGCAATGGGCGTGCCAAAACAAGAACAAAAAGACCGCATAAGCCACTACATAAACCTTGTTGGCTTAACCGGCTTTGAAAAAGCACTGCCGCACCATTTAAGCGGCGGCATGCGCCAGCGCGTAGGCATTGCCCGCGCCCTTGTAATTAACCCCGACCTGCTTTTGATGGACGAGCCTTTCAGTGCGCTGGACGCGCAAACGCGCACCATTATGCAGGAAGAACTTGTTACCCTGTGGGATAAAACGCGCCTCAGCACTTTATATGTAACCCATAACATTCAGGAAGCCGTTATGCTTGCCGACCGAGTTGTGCTGCTTTCGCGCCGCCCGGGCAAAATAAGCCGCATTTTAAATATTGGCATACCGCGCGCAGAACGCGAGCTGCCGCAGCATACCGAAGAAATTGCCGAATATATCCGCATTATCTGGGAACACATCAGCAAAGACGCGCGCGCAGCCTTAATGGAGGTGGAAGGCAATGAATGAATATAAAATTACCGATAAAATGCACAGCTGGCAAAAAACTTACCCTGTCTGGGTTTCCGCTCTTTCCGTCATTGTGCTGCTGATAATCTGGGAACTCATCTGCCGTGCAGGCATTGTTTCTCCGCTGTTTCTGCCTTCACCGACAGGCATTTTAAGCGCGCTTGCCGCTATGGTTGCTGGCGGAGAAATAGCTGCAAGCCTTGCTGCAAGTATGTACCGCATTATTCTCGGCTTTGTGCTCGGCAGCGTTATCGGCCTTTCCGTAGGGCTTTTTACCGGCACTTCCGCACTGATTGACCGCATTGGCTCGCCCATTGTAAACGCGCTGTACCCAATACCTAAAATTGCGCTGCTGCCGCTGTTTATTTTATGGCTCGGCATCGGTGAACTCAGCAAAGTAACAATTATCGCGCTGGGCGTGTTCTTTCCGGTAGCAATGAATACATATTCCGGCGTAAAAAATGTAGACCCGCTTTTAATTAAGGTAGCCGTAAGCTTTAACGCCACCCGCTGGATGACCTTAAAAAAAGTTGTGCTTCCGGCAGCCCTGCCCATGATTTTTGCCGGGCTGCGCCTTGCAGCAGGAACCTCGCTTCTGCTTCTGGTTGCCGCTGAAATGATTGCCGCACAGGAGGGCATCGGCGCGCTGATACTGCATTACGGCGATTTGATGATTACCGACCGCTTAATGGCAGGCGTAATTGTGCTTTCGCTTTTGGGGCTGGTGTTTAACCTGCTTTTGCAATGGGCAGAAAACCGCGCCATCCCATGGAACAGATAATTTAAAATTGTATACATTATTTTTACGCGGCAGGGCTGAACTTGCCGCATTTTTTATGGTATAATAGCGGCATACAGTTTTTTTGTTTTGTAAATTTATTAAGTGAGGAGCAACCGATATGAAAATTTCCCAGCGTGTACAAAATTTAAAATTATCACCTATCAGAAAGCTGGCGCCCTATGCAGATGCCGCAAAAAAAGCAGGCAAAAAAGTTTATCATCTTAACATAGGCCAGCCGGATATTGAAACTCCGCCCCAGTTTATGGACGCCATTAAAAATTTTGACGAAAAAGTTATTGCCTACGGCGCCAGCAAAGGCGAACCGTTTTTAATTGAAGCAATTCAAAAATACTATGCCGAAAAAGGCATGAACTATGAAGCAGGCGATATTTTCATCACCAACGGCGGCAGCGAAGCCCTGACCTTTGCCGTTATGGCTTTGTGCGACCCCGATGATGAAATTATGGTTTTTGAACCGTTTTACGCCAACTATACAACTTTTGCCACCGAGTTCGGCGCTAAAATCAATGCCGTGACCACCAGCGTGGAAAACGGCTATCATCTGCCGGATGCTGCCGAAATTGAAAAACATATTACACCCAAAACCAAAGCAATACTCTTAACCAATCCGGGCAACCCGACAGGCGTTGTTTATACCGAAGCAGAAATGCAGACCATTGCCGCGCTTGCCGTTAAACACGACCTTGCCGTAATTGCCGACGAGGTTTACCGCGAATTCGTTTACGGCGGCGAATATAAGAGCTTTGGCACTATGCCCGAGCTTGACAACAACCTGATTATTATCGACAGCGTTTCCAAACGTTACAGTGCCTGCGGCGCACGTATCGGCTGCATTATCAGCAAAAATAAAGAGTTCTGCCAGCAGATTAACAAATGCTGCCAGGGCAGGCTGTGCAGCCCGATTTTGGAAGAAGTTGGCGCAGCAGCACTTTACACAACCCCGGTAAGCTATCTGGAAGAAGTAAACAAAGAATACCAGAAACGCCGCGACACCATTGCCGCAGGGCTGAAATCACTGCCCGGCGTTGCAGCCAGCGACCCAAAAGGCGCTTTTTACGTAATGGTTAAATTCCCGGTAGACGACGCAGAAAAATTTGCCATCTGGCTGCTGGAAAACTTTGACATTGACGGCGAAACCGTAATGTTTGCCCCCGGCAACGGATTTTACAACACCCCCGGCCTTGGCGTTAACGAAGCCCGCCTTGCTTACGTGCTGAACTGCGAAGATTTAAAACGCGCCATTTACATTTTAGGCGAAGCCTTAAAAGCTTATCCCGGCAGAACCTGCTGAACATAATAAAGCACAAACGGCATCACGTAAAACGTGATGCCGTTTTTTATTTACTGCTTACAATTTGCAGCCTTTAATAATTACCGAAACAGCGGGCTGGCTGATATTAAACAAATTGGCCAAAAACACCTGCGACAAGTGACATTCATTATAAAGCCTGCAAATTTCTTCGTTGCGCTCAGCACGGTTTGTAAAAGGCTGCACCGCCACCTCCGTGCCGGTAACGTTTAAACCGCTGTCGCGAATTACCACTATTCTGCGGCTGCCGTCTTCATCCCTTATTTTTAATTCCCATGTGCGCATACCGCTCTTGCTGCGCGGTAGATAATTTTCAAACTCTACCGTACCGCCTGCCGCAAACTTTTCCAGCACTGTTTTATCAAGCCCTGTATTTTCCTGATTCATTTTTACCTCGTTTTTAGTTTTTGTTTTTTAGCAGTAAAAGGGAGCCAAAGCCCCCTTTTGCTGTTTAGTTTACTTTTTCATTAACTTAATTTATTACAAGTTTAATTAAAAGCTCCACTGCATGCCAACATTAATCTGATAAGTTTCGTCGTTATCATTACCGAAGGATTTTTCAAAATCCATGAAGGCATAGCTGTTTTTGCTCATCTGGGTTGCAAAGCCAAAACCTACATCATACCAGGTTCCTTCGTTTTCGTAGCTGATGCCAGCCCATTTGTTATCACTGGATTTATCAAGTACTCTTACATCCTGGTCGCCAAGGAATTCATGCAGCACGTCTGCTTTAATGTAAACGGTGCTTTGTTTTTCTTCGCCAAAGTCTTTACCAAGGCGGAAGCCTGCACGCCCAATTAAGCTGTTGATACCGTCAACACTTACTTTTGTGCCCTGGTTGGTTGTATAATCAGCACCCGTTACACGTGCCAACTGTGCCTGTACCTGAGGCTCAAAGTACCAGTCATTGCCAATATCTTTTTTACGTCCGTATTCTGCACTTACGCTGAATACATTGTTGCTGTAATCGCCTGTTACTTTATCACCATTTTGCATGGTATAAACTTCAAAATCGTTGGAGAGATGTCCCCATTTAGCTACATAGTCGGCATAATGGCCTTTATCGCCCATCCAGGTATCATACAGCCACAAACCATAACGGTCAATCTCGCCTTTGCCTGCAATCTGGTCATAACCGGTATCGCCATGCATGTAGTCAATTGCCATGCCTACGCGGCGTTCGCCGTTATCGCATTCCTGTTTCTGGTCATAGCCGAGTTCATACATGGTGTTCTGGCTGCGGTAAGCGTCATCTTTGCCAATACGGTCATGGCGGATACGTACCCACATGCCTTCGTCTTCTTCGCTGTTAATATAGCGTGCTTCACCCATACGTTTGTTAAGGCGGTCCATGTAAATAGCATTGCTGTAGTTAGCACGGCTCATATTAAGAATGGTTTTGCCGGTGTCGTTAATTTCTTTACTTGCAATACCAATAATTTTATGGTTAGTTGCATTGTATTTATCAGCGCCTGTTTCTTCCAGAGTTCCAACTTCTTCATCTAGCTGCATAATAGAGTTTTCCGGCTTTAAGTCCATAGTGCTAACTCCGCCTTGATTATTCTTATCATCAACAGGAGTACCGTTACTGCCAAAGAAACCGTCAACCATATCACTGCCAGGTTTACCGCCTTCAAGAGAACTACCGTTATAAACATCGTTTTCGTCTCTAGTTTCTGTGCCGCCGTATTTATCAGTGCCAACTGTGTATTCTACATTAAATGCACCACCGGTATCATAACTGCCAACTAAAAAGTTTGCTTTGCTTTCATTATTACCAACAGTTGCAAAACGCAGACCACTAAAAGCATTACCCTCATGGTCACTGTTAATTTCTTCACTTGTTACTGCTTCTGCAAGGTTAATTCTATATGTACCTACAGCTTTTTTCATATAAAGCATATCGCTGTTAGCCCTGTTTCCATCAAGATTCATAATAAAATCAGCATCACCTTTAAATTCATAAACAGTTAATGCATGAGCTGCTATATCACTGCCATCTTTATCTTTATATTCTGTTACAAGGTCAATTTTAGCACGCTCGTTTTCGGCATCTCCTTTAGCCTTAGTAGTATCAATAGTTGTAATCCAGCTTTGGCCTGTTACAAACCACGTTGAGCCTGCACCCATACCAAGGTCTACACGTCCGCCCTTATGAATCGTACTGCTGAACGCAGGGTCAAAAAACTCCTGATGTTCATTACCTTCGCCAGCTTGTCCATTATTAACTACACCGGCATCACCATAATCGTCAGCACGCCCAAGCAAAACACCGCCTTTGCCAAGGTCAACATTTAAAATACCGTTGTTACCAGCAAGCAGGTTGCCTGTGATATCGATACCGGAAGTTGTATCTTTAGCATCAATATTAACTCGTCCTGCATAAGCAGATAAAATATCGCCCTTTACCTGGCTTTTATAACCGTTATAATTTTCATAATTTAATTTTACATTTGCAAGACCGGCTGCATTAAGTGCATCATCAGTAAAATCGTCTTTATCCAGGTTTGTTGCTGTACCCGCCGCAATGGCAATATCCATGCTGTTAGGAGAATTTTCATAATCGTAAGTACTGATATAAGTATAACCGTCAATATTGATATTTGCTTTATCGTATGCCCATACAGCTCTTTCAGATGTTCCTTCATCAGAAGGGTCTGCATAATAAGTTTGGATATTATTTATGCCGGATAAATTAATTGTTGCACCATCTTCTGCATACAGCGCAGAAACAACGTTTAATTTCCGCATATCTTCATCGTTACTATTCTGTAAATCACCGGCGTTTTCAATCACGGCTGCGGAATAAATATTATTCTTTACATTATTATTTTTTCCTACAATACTAACTATAGTATTACTATCTTTAGCATACACTGCACCACCAATTTTCGTAATACCATCAACCTCTGATTTAATATCTACATAAGCACTATTTTCAGCACTAATAGCCAATCCATTTATGCTTCCAGCATAATAACTATCCTCTGAACTATTAATATAATTTTCCTTACCTGCAACTAAAACTATACTATCAACTCCATCTGCTTTAATTGCAACACTTTCTTTATCACTATTATTAACATAAGCACTAATATAGTTATTTTTATCACTAGCAATATTAACTTTAGATCCTTTTTTTACAGATACAGCATAAGCATTACCATTTTCTGATTCAGCTTTAATTACATTACTTTCTTCTGCTTTTAATCTGTTTTCTATACTGCCATTATCAACATTAATAGCATATGCGTCTCCACCTTCAGTCTTTGCATAAACATTAATTTTATCAGCTTCAAGACTATTCTCTTTACCAGCCCAAGTATCCAAACCATATGCATTGTTATTATTATTGGCATAAGATTCTAAACTAATGTTATCTGCTGCTTTTAAAATAATATTGCCATTATCATTGGCCGCAGCATAAACATAACTATCTTTCAAATCTGTTGAATTGCTTTTAGCCGTTACTGTTATAGAACCTTTATCTGCTGTAATATTAATAGAAGAACCCTTATCAACAGTTTTATCTTTAGGATCCTTACTTGCATTTAAACCATACACAGCATGAAGTGTTTTTTCTTCTTCGCTAGGATTAGCAATATAACTTTTATTAATTCCACTTTCTTTAATAACATCAATGGTTATATCACCAATATTATTTTTTATTGTGATTTTATCATCAGATTTTGCCCACACACCTAAAACTGAAGAATCATTCTCAGATTTAGCATTAATGCTAATACTACCTTCGCTATTTATAGTTAAATTAGCTGTTATATCTTTGTTATATCCATTAGTCATAACACCAGCTAAAAAATTATTTCCATTTCCATATTTCTCATGCACAATATCAATCTTTAAGCTTTCATCGATTTCATTTTTTCCTTTAAAATTAAATGTATGATCTACACTATGATACTGTCCATCTTCACCATTTGATGATACAGAAATAGCAGAATCAAAACCGTTCTTATCTGAATTTCCAGTAATTTCTTTATATTCAATATAATTATTTACTTTACCAATAAGATCTTCACTACCGGGACGTACTGTTGTTATTTGACCAGTAATTTCCGCCCAAGCACTGCCATACACGCCGGTACTTAAAATTAACCCCAGTATAATTGCCCTTTCTAAATTTTTCTTCCCTTTCATAAAAACCACCTCATCAAATTTTTACTGTTTTACCTAAAGCGTAATATTTTATATATATACGCTTTAAATCGAATTATACAGTATTAATATACATTATTATTTTATCATACCGTTATCCCCCTCACAAGACGTTACGAATTTATTTATAAAAATATTTTGCGTCAGCCCTTTGCATTTACGCAAAAAAGCATGGCAGCTGATGTGCCATGCTTTTTTTAAGCTGTCGTACCATATTCTTTTTTGTTACTTCAGCGCCGCTACTACTCCCGGCGTGTTATTTTACAAATTTACAGAGGTAGAATTAAAAAACTGACAAGGGTTTTCTGCTTTCATAAAAACAGCAAAATACCAACAAAATTTTGTACTAACGTAATTTAGCAGCATTCTGTTTTTTATTTACTAAACCGTTTATACACAAGCTGCGCCGCGGCGGCGGTTACAAGTTCTGCCAGCCAAAAGGCATGCCAGACGCCTTGTGCGCCAAAGCTGCGGCTTAACAGCCACGCCGCCGGTATAATTATTACCACATAGCGCAAAAGCGAAATTACAAGCGACGGTACGCCCTTGCCAAGCCCTTCCAGCGCGCCGCAGGCGGTTACGCTCACTGCCGATACGATAAACCCGGCGCAGATTATGCGCAGCGCCTGCGCCCCGGCTTCTACCGTTACGGCGTTATCCGTAAAAAAGGCCATTAAAACATCCGGCACCATCAGGCAAATTGCCGTTCCGCCCAGCATAATGCCTGCGTTAAGCACCAGTGTTGTGTTGTAAATTTTCTTCACGCGCTCGTGCTCGCCCGCGCCATAATTAAAGCCAATCAGTGGGCGCATGCCCTGAATAATGCCGTTGGCAGGCAGGTACAAAAAAGTTTGCAGCTTGTAATAAATGCCAAGCACCACAATATAGCTCTGTGAAAAAGCCGCCAGTATGGTGTTAAGCGAAGACACAAGCAGCGAAGGCAGCGCAAGGTTCAGTGTTGCCGGTATGCCAATAACGTAAAGTTTAAAATCAAGCGCAAAATCACGTGTTAAATACCTGCGGCTTAACCTGATGCGCAGCGGATAATTTGTATAAACAAACAAATATATTAAAAGCGTTACTATCTGCCCTATGCCGGTTGCCACAGCAGCCCCTTCTATCCCCCATTCGGGAAACGGCCCGATACCGAAAATCAAAAGCGGGTCTAAAATAATGTTGGTTATGCAGCCTGCCATTAACGCAATCATGGTAACCTTCATGTTGCCGACTGCCTGAAAGATTTTTTCAAACGCCAGCCCCAGCATGATTATCAGCGAAAAGCTGAAAGCAATATTGGAATAACGCACGCCCATATCTATAACCTGCGCATTATTTGTAAAAGCGCTTAAAAACTGCGGCATAATGGCAATGCAGGCTGCCATCAGCACCACACCGTGCAGGGCGGAAAGCGCCATGCCGTGCACCGCCGCGCGGTTAGCAGTTTCGCCTTCGCCCGCGCCAAGGTAATAGGCAATCAGCGCGTTAATGCCCACGCCAAAGCCAATGCTGACGGCGTTGATAAAATTCTGCACCGGGAACACCAGCGACAGCGCCGTCATGGCGTCCTCGCTGATTTGCGCCACAAAAAAACTATCCACAATGTTGTACAGCGAGTTCACCATCATGCTGATAACCATGGGCAGCGCCATTGAAGTTATCAGCGGCAGCACCGGTTCTTCCTTCATAAAATTTTCGTTCATATTCCCTCTCCTTCCGCTGCATTAAAAAACCACACAGCGCCCGCTAAGGCAACTGTGTGGCGAAAAGTGGCTATGCCAGAAAAATCCACAGCGAATTTTAGTATTTAGTTCTCTAAAAATATACCACAGAGGCGCACTGCTGTCAACAGGGCAAATTAAAACCCCGGCGGCGGAGCACCGGGGCCGGGGGAAAGTAGCTGCTTTAATGCAGCTTTATATGTTTTATTGTTCCGAACAAAATCCCTTATTTTAGACTGCAAGTTTGTTTTATCAGGCGCGGTGCGGTTTATTTCCGTTCAGCCTTCCGCGCCGCGTGGTTAATTATTTAGCAGGTTCTGCTTCAGGCATAACAGCCTGTGCGGATTCCTGTTTGCCGTTGCGTGCGGCAAAAATGGAAGCCAGAAGCGAACCGGTGATTTGGTGTACTACGCCGCCGATTGCACCGGGAACTGCTGCCATCGGGGTGAAGTGCAGTGTACCGAGCGAGCAGGCAAGCGCTGCGTTCTGCATGCCAACTTCCAGCATAACGGTGGTGCACTGCGCTCTGCCCATGCCGGCTTTTCTGGCGAGCATCCAGCCAAGGGCGTAACCGCCAAAGTTTTGCAGCACTACAACCAGAACCATAACCCAGCCGAGCCTTAAGATGGTTTCGCCGTTTAAGGCAACCATGGCACCCATGATTGAAAGTACGCTGAATGCGGATACGAGAACCAAAAGTTTGGAGTATTTAACGACGAGTTTGTCGCCGACTGCTTTATGAACGAGGATGCCAAGCACGATTGGCAAAAGGATTACCTGAGATACGGATTTAAGCATTGCGAGGAAGGAAACTTCAACCCACTGGCCTGCCAGCATCCAGGTTAAAAACGGGGTAAGCAGCGGTGCAAGCAGAGTTGTTGCGGTAGTAAGGCAAACAGACAAGGTAACGTCGCCTTTGGCAAGATACGTCATTACGTTGGAAGCCGTACCGCCCGGAGTGGTGCCGAGGAGAATCATGCCGATTGCAAGTTCGGGAGGAAGTTCAAACCCAACGGTTAAAACGTATGCGAGGAAAGGCATGATGGTAAACTGCCCTACGCAGCCGAAGAACACTTCTTTAGGACGGCTGAGCACCAGTGCAAAGTCGCTGGCACGCAGCGTCATGCCCATGCCGAACATGATAACGGAAAGGAGCAGTACAGTCTGCGAAGCCGCCCAGGTAAAGCCCTGCGGGAAGAAGAACGCTGCCACAACAACTGCAAACACGATGTAAGTAAGATATTTGCCTACGAATTCTGCCAATTTGTTCAATACACTCATTTTTCATTTCTCCTTTGAATAAAATAATTTGTTTAATAACAAACCGGCGATTGTAAAGCTTTTTTACCAACAAAAAAGGCTTTGCCTCTTTTGTAAGAGACAAAGCCGAATAGCTCTGCGGTACCACTCTTATTGCCGTAATAATACGGCCACTTTACCGGCATCACCGAAAGTTTCACAACTGACGTTCAATGCCTGACGCTGTAACGGTCGTCCTCCGGCCACACTTACACAGGCGTTTGCCCTTCAGCTGGCAGCTCATGGGGGATTTTCATAAAGTGCTTTGATCTTATCTCTCAGCTAAATGATAAGTTCTCTGGAATCTGGGCTTCTTTACTACTTTTCCCAATCAACGCAATTTGTTATTTGATGATGTTATTATAATAGGCACACAACACCTTGTCAACACTTTTGCGCTGATTTTTTTACATTTTTATTTTAAAGGTTTGTTTTTAATGTAAAATTGTAACATGCGTTACAAACTAAAATCTTAATATGTTTTAGTTTTTGGGCAATGTACACAAAATTAATTATTTTCTTTGGCAGGTTCCTCTTTTTTCTTTTCCTTTTTAGTATTGTATTCCTGCATTACGGCATCCATATCGCCTTTCAGCCATAACTCAACGGCGTCAGCCATCTGCTTAACAGCTTCTTCAATTAAAGGCTGTTCTTCTTTGCCGAAACGGTGCAGCACATGCCCGATAACTGCCGACGCATTGCGCTCCGGGTGGCCTATGCCGATTTTAAAGCGCGGAAAATCGCCCGTGCCCAAATGCTGCTGAATGGACTTAATGCCGTTGTGCCCGCCCGCACTGCCTTTGCGGCGGATGCGCAGTTTGCCGCAGGGTAAATCGAGGTCATCCTGAATAACCGCAATATCTTCCGGGTCGATATTGTAAAAATTGGCAAAAGCGCCCACGGCTTCGCCGCTTAAATTCATATAGGTGGTAGGTTTTATTAAAAATACCTTTTCGGGAATACGGTGTTCGGCACACATGGCGCTGCGTTCATTTTTCCAGGTGGTAATGCCCCAGCGCTTTGCAAGTTCATCGGCCACCATAAAGCCGATATTATGGCGCGTGCCTTCATATTCTTTGCCAATGTTGCCAAGCCCAACTATCAGTTTCATGTTTACTCCTTAATGCAAAAATAAGGCCCGCCGCGCCTGCGGCAGGCCCATAAAGTTTATTATTTGTGTTTTTCAAACAGCTGGCTTACAGACCAGTTGTTGTAAATGCGCAGAATGGTTTCTGCCAGAATCGGCGCAATGGAAAGCACTTTAATTTTGGGGTGCTTTTTGGACGGCGGCAGCGGAATGGTGTTGGTAACAACAACTTCCGTAATATCCGACTGAGCAATGCGGCTTACAGCCGGGTCCGTCAAAATCGGATGCGTGCAGCATGCGTAAATTTCTTTTGCGCCAAATTTTTTAACAGCTTTGGCTGCTTCTACCAAAGAACCGGCGGTATCAATCATGTCGTCGACAAGAATTGCGGTTTTGCCTTCAACGTTGCCGATAAGGTTCATAACTTCGGCTACGCCTGGTTCCGGACGGCGTTTGTCGATAATGGCCATGCCGCAGCCGAGGCGTTCTGCCATGGTGCGGGCACGGCTTACGCCGCCAAGGTCAGGTGATACAACGATGAGGTCCTCAAGATTTTTGCTTTTAATATACTCTGCCAGAATCGGCTGGCCGGGCATATGGTCAAACGGTACGTTAAAGAAGCCCTGAATCTGGGCTGCATGCAAGTCGATTGTTACAACGCGGGTAATGCCTGCACATTCCAGAAGGTCTGCCATCAGTTTTGCGGTAATAGGTTCGCGGCCGCGTGCTTTGCGGTCCTGACGGGCATAACCGTAATACGGAATAACTGCGGTAATGTGGGAAGCGGAAGCGCGTTTAAACGCATCAGCCATAATTAAAAGTTCCATTACGTTATCGTTAACGATAGGGCCGCAGGTAGGCTGCACAATAAAAATGTCCTTGCCGCGTACGCTTTCGTTAATCATAACCTGTACTTCGCCATTGTTAAAACGGTTGATAACGGCATCACCAACGGTTGTACCGAGATTTTCAGCAATCTCGCGTGCCAAATCAGGGTTTGCGTTACCGGTAAAAATCCTCATTCTGCTCTCATCTGACAACATGGTCATATCCCTCCAAGTATGATTGAGTTGTATAGGTATTAAATTTCCGTAACCTTATAAATATAGTATACAACTTTTTACACAGGTTTAACAAGTAGTATAGCAAAATTTATCAGTCTTCACGTTGTTTGGCAGCCCAGCCTTCAATGTTCTTCTGTTTGGCGCGGGCAATGCCAAGTGCGTCCTCAGGCACCTCTTTGGTAATGGTGGAGCCTGCGCCTACATAAGCACCTTCGCCGATGGTAACAGGCGCAACAAGGTTGCTGTTGCAGCCGATAAAGGCGTTGTCGCCAATAGTGGTGCGGTGTTTTTTCTTGCCGTCATAGTTAACCATAATGCAGCCGCAGCCAATATTTACGCCGCTGCCAATATCGGTATCGCCAATGTAGGAAAGATGCGGCAGTTTGGTGCCGTAGCCGACATGAGAATTTTTAACTTCAATAAAGTTGCCGATTTTAACCTTGTCTTCAAGCACGGTATCCGGGCGCAGATGTACATAAGGCCCCATTACAACTTTATTTTTAACGGTGCAGTCGTGCCCGTAGGTAAACTGCATTTCCACTTCGCTGCCAACTTTAACATTGGTAAGGCGTACGGAAGGCCCGATTACGCAGTCAGTGCCGATTTCCGTATTGCCCTCAAGCCAGGTGTACGGGTAAATAACGGTATCATTGCCAACTTTAACATCTTCGCCGATAAAGGTGCTTGCGGGGTCCATAATGGTTACGCCGCTGTCCATCAGCGCGCCGAGCACGCGGCAGCGCAGTTCGGCTTCTGCTTCCGCCAGCTGGCGGCGGCTGTTTACGCCCATTACCATGGCGTTATCGGCCGTAATGGCAGCGCCAACTTTTTTGCCCATGCCGTTTAATTTGGCAAGTACGTCGGTTAAATAATATTCGCCCTGCGCGTTATCGTTGGTTAAAGTATGCAGAACTTCAAACAGAAGCGGTGCTTCAAAACAGAAAATACCGGTGTTGATTTCGGTAATGGCCTTCTGTTCCTGTGTGGCGTCTTTTTCTTCAACAATGCCTGCCACATTGCCTTCCGCATTGCGGATAATGCGCCCGTAACCGTAAGGGTTGGGCATAATTGCGGTAAGCACGGTGGCTGCAGCGCCGCTTTGTACATGCTCGTCATAAAATTTACGCAGTTCGACGGCATCCAAAAGCGGAGTGTCTCCGCAAAGAACCATAACGGTTCCTTTAAAATCTTTCAGTTCGGCTTCGGCCTGCATTACGGCATGGCCTGTGCCGAGCTGCTCTTTTTGGTATACGCTTACGGCCTGAGTGCCGATAAGTTCGTTTACAAGTTCTGCGCAGTGGCCGGTAATAACTACTTTTTTAGCGGCACCGGCGCCGTCTGCGGCGTTAAGCACTCTTTGCAGCATGGCTTTGCCGCCAACTTTATGCAAAACCTTCGGCAGTTTGGATTTCATGCGGGTGCCCATACCGGCAGCTAAAATTACAGCAACAAGTTCTGACAATTTCTATACCCCATTTCTTATTTTTTCTTGCGTTCAGCGCTTTCAAGCATGTCTTTCAGCAAAGTATGCTCGGCGTTTTCCATGTGCAGGCGGGCGGCGTTCTGCGCTCTGTCAACATCATGGGCCGCAATGCTGTCCACCAGAATGCGGTGTTCTTCCATAGTATTCTGCAAACGCCCCGGATACATCATGGAACGGCGGCGTATTACTGTAATCTGCTCGCGCAGATTGTTAATAATGCCTGCCAGGCGTTTGTTGCGGCTGGCTTTATACAAAACATCATGGAACGCGGTATCAATTTCTACGATTTTTTCAATATTGCCGTCTTCAATATGCTGGCCGATTTCTACCAGCAGGCGCTGCATTGTTTCCAGCTCCTCGTCGCTGATGCGTTCGGCAGCAAGACCAGCGGCCAGCACTTCAAGGCTGGTGCGTATTTCGTAAACTTCGTTAATGTCTTTAATGGAGATATCGGCCACATAGGTGCCGCGGCGCGGTATCATTACCACAAAGCCTTCCAGTTCCAGCTTGCGGATTGCTTCACGCACCGGCGTACGGCTGACGCCCATTTCATCAGCCAGCTGAATTTCCATAAGCCTTTCGCCCGGGCTGAAAACGCCGTCAACAATCGCCTGGCGGATGGTTTCACATACCAGTTCGCGCAGCGGGCGGTAGCTGTCAAGCTGAATAGGGCTTAAATGTCCGCTCATTTATATTACACTCCTTTTCACAGTTGTGGCAATCGCTGTTTCCAGTTTCCATGCCTGCAATGCGTCTATAATTTTCTGTGCTTCCTGTGTGCTGCCTGCAACGGCAAATACAGTCGGCCCGCTGCCGCTCATAAGCGCGTACTGCGCTCCTGCGGCAAGCATTTCTTTTTTTATTTTGTTAATTTCAGGGTATCTGGCGCAGGTTACGCCCTCCAGCGCGTTGCCCATGCCCGGCAGCGGCAGCACGGCATTTCCTTTTAAAAGCGCTGCTTTCAGCGTGCCAATATCCGGATGCTGCGGCTCTTTTAAAGAATCAAATTCCTTATATACCCAGGCAGTGGATACCGCCTGCTGCGGTTTGGCAAGCACAATAACTGCCTCCTGCGGCTCCGGCAGCGCTGTTAATATTTCGCCGCGCCCTTCTGCAAGGGCTGTGCCGCCGCAGATGCAGAACGGCACGTCGCTGCCTATTTCAGCGGCAAGTTCTTCAAGCTGCGCCGCATTCAGGCCAAGCTGCCAAAAACGGTTCAGTCCGCGCAGCACTGCCGCAGCGTCGCTGCTGCCTCCGGCAAGGCCTGCTGCCATAAAAATATGCTTATCAAGCGTTATTTTTACATCCGGCGTTTTATTAAAGCGTTCTGCCATCAGCACTGCTGCCTTATACGCAAGGTTGCTGCTGTCGCCCGGCAAATCGCTGCGGCCGGTTTGCACAACCAGCCCGCTGTGCTTTTCAAGCGTTACCGTATCGGCAAGGCTGATGCTCTGCATTACCATAGAAACCTCGTGGTAGCCGTCGGCACGTTTGCCGAGCACATCAAGCCCAAGGTTTATTTTGGCATAAGCTATTTCTGTAATTTTTTCCATAAACATCCCTGTCAAATCAAAATTCTGTATACAATATATTTTAACATATTTTAAACCGCTTGGCTTTATAACAGTTTAAAAAGTTATAAAAATTTTTAAATCTCTTTTAAATTTTTTATGCTTTTTGGGTAAATTCGCCTGCGCCAATTCCTTTTTTCTTCAAAAAATGATAAGATTATAACAGTTAAACAAATTTTAAAGGAGCGTATCAATGAGCTACCATATTTACCGTTATACCATGGTGGTTATCGGCTGCCTTATTACGGCCTCCGCCATTAACCTGTTTTACATTCCCAACATGCTGCTCAGCGGCGGCATTACAGGCCTGGGCTTTTTAATTTACTACCTTACGGGCCTGCCCATAGGCATGATGAACATTGTGCTGAACATACCGCTGTTTTACCTTGCGTGGAAGTATATGGACAAGGAATACTTTTTCGGTTCTCTTGCCAGCATGACCTTCCTTTCGCTTGCCATTGACGCACTGCATTTTTTAACGGCTTATACGCCTGACGTACCGGAAAAAATGCTCAGCTGCATTACCGGCGGCGTTATGTACGGCATCGGCATGGGCATAGTTTACCGCGTGGGCGGCGGCACCGGCGGCATGGATATCGTCGGCGGCATTATTAACAAATATTACAGCATCAGCCAGGGCACAACCAATTTTATTTTTAACATTTTCATTATGTTCTGCGGTACCATTGCCTTCGGCATTGAAGCCGTGCTTTACACGATGCTGACCTTCTTTATTGTATTTAAAGTAACAAACTCTTTTGCTTCCGGTTTTGATTACAAGAAAAACATTATCATCATCAGCGAGCATTATGAGGAAATTGCCAGCGGCATTATTAAAATAGTAGGCCGCGGCGTAACCTATTTATACGGCGAAGGCGCTTATACACATCAGCAGCGCAAAGTGCTGTTTGTTGTTGCCAAACTTACACAGGTTGCGCGCATCCGCCAGATTGTACGCAAAAAAGACCCCGGCGCTTTTATGATTATTACCGAAGCCAGCGATGTTTTCGGCAGGGGCTTTACTTCCGCCCCCAGCGGCAAGCATAAACAGAAAAAGATTTTTGCCCTGATTAACCACTACGAGGAAGAAGGAAAATAATTTGAACGGCAAAACACGCCCGATGCTTGCCATTATGGAAGCAGCCAGTTTGTGGGGCTTTATCGGGTTGTTCTCGTACATTTTAATGTTTTACGGTTTCAGCCCGGTGCAGGTTATAGCCGTGCGCACCATTGCCGGCGCTTTATTTATGACGGCGTTTCTGCTTGTGCGTTCACCCGCCTTGCTAAAAATAAACCCGCGCGATATATGGATGTTTATTGGCACAGGCATTATCAGCGTAGTGCTTTTTAACCTTTTTTACCTTACAACTTTTACGCTCAGCAGCCTTTCGGTTGCCGTTATGCTGCTTTACACCGCGCCGGTATTTGTAATGCTGCTTTCGCTGCTTTTATTTAAAGAACGGCTCACTTTCAGCAAAATACTGGCTTTGTGTTCCACTATTTCAGGCTGCCTGTTTTTATCAGGCATGCTTACCGGCAGCTGGCAATGCCCGCCGGAAGCCTTTTTTACAGGCATACTTTCAGGTTTTGGCTATGCTTTGTACAGCATTTTCAGCAAATATGCGCTTGTTAAATATAATTCGGCAACCATTTCCGTCTGGACTTTTTATATGGCGTCTTTGCCTTTGCTGCCGTTTTGCCAGCCGGAGGTTATGTTAACTGCCTTTGCCCTTATACCCGAAACGGCAGGCGCAGCGGCAGGCATAAGCATTTTATGCACAGTACTGCCTTATTTGCTTTATACCTACGGGCTGAAATACGTTGAAGCCGGGTACGCTTCCATACTGGCAATGCTGGAACCCGTTGTTGGCTGCTTAACCGGTCTTTTGCTTTTAGGGGAAACTTTTACTTCTGCCAAGGCGGCAGGATTCTTTTTTATACTTGCCGCCATTGTTATTTTAAACAGCGGCAGTATTTTTAAGAGGGGGATTGCAAAATGATTTTAATCAGCGCGTGCCTTTTGGGGCGCAACGTAAAATACAGCGGCGGCAACAATTTGTGCCCGTGGCTGGCAAAATATTATAACACGGAAGATTTTACGGCGTTTTGCCCGGAATGCCTGGCAATGCTGCCCATACCACGCCCACCGGTAGAAATACAAAACGGCAGCGGCGAAGATGTTTTAAACGGCAAAGCCTGCGTTAAAGATAAAACCGGGCTTGACGTTACCAGGGAATTTTTAAGCGGCGCGCAAAAAGCCTTGCAGATAGCCAAAAAGAAAGGCGCCAATTACGCCATTTTAAAGGCACGCAGCCCGTCCTGCGGCTGCGGCGAAATTTACGACGGCAGCTTCAGCGGCGGCAAAAAATGCGGCAACGGCGTGGCAGCAGAACTTTTAATGCAGCATGGCATTAAAGTTTATACCGAAGAAACCATTACGGAAGAAGAACTTATTAAAATTTTACAGAACAAATAACAGCAAAACGCTGAACAAAATTGTTCAGCGTTTTTATTTTGCCTTACGTACTTATTGTACGGCACAATGTACAAGTTTTTTATTCTGTTTGCGGCAGCAGGCATTATGGCAGCGCCATTTTAAAAGCAGCGCCGAACTTATGATAACAGCCACCGAGCCTGCGTTATGCACAAGCGCACCTGCCACCGGGCTTAAAAGCCCGGTTACGGCAAGTACAATAGCCGCAAAATTAAGCACCAGCGAAAAAATAATATTTTTTCTGATAGTCTGCATCATTTGCCCGGATAATTCCAGCAAATGCCCAAACTCCCTGAAATCATCATTAATAAGCACTATATCCGCGGCATCAACAGCAATATCGCTGCCTACGCCGCCCATGGCAATGCCGGTGCAGGCTTTTTTCAGCGCCGGTGCATCATTAATGCCGTCGCCAAGCATACAAATATGCTCGCCCTTATCTTCGTAACCGGCAATAATGTTTAATTTATCTTCCGGCAGGCAATCAGCATAAACTTCGTCCACGCCAACCATGGCAGCCACACTTTCGGCAGCGTTAAAATAGTCACCGGTCAGCAGCATGGTTGTTTTACCTGCGCGTTTTACTCCGGCAAGCATATCTGCAGCTTCCGGCCTTACGGTATCGGCAAGGGCAATAAATCCGGCGGCTTCGCCGTTTACGGCAACATAAATTATACTGCATCCGCTTTGGGCGTATTGCTGCGCGGTGGATGTAATTTCCCGGGCAATAATAATGCCCTCAGAGCCAAATAATTTTTCGTTACCGGCAGTAATTTTAAGGCCGTTCACTTCGCCCTCCACCCCGCAGCCAGCATACATTTTAAAAGCGTTAGCAGGCAAAAGATTTTTGGCAAAGCTTGAAACAACGGCCTGCGCCAAAGGATGTTCCGAAAGTTTTTCCACGCTTGCGGTATATAAATATAAATCATCATCAGTTAAAGCGTTATTAAAGCTTTTTGCTGCTGCCACCTGCGGCCTGCCATAAGTTAAAGTACCTGTTTTATCAAACGCAACACGTTTAACCTGCGCCAAGCGTTCAAGCGCATCGCCTTCGCGCACCAAAAATCCGTGGCGCGCCGCGTTGCCAATGGCAGCCATAACCGCCGTCGGCGTTGCCAGCACCAAAGCACAGGGGCCAAACACTACAAGCACCGTTACCGCGCGTATTACTTCGCCGGTAATATAACCGGTTACTACCGCCGTTGTAAGCGCCATTACCACAATCCAGGTAGCCCAGCGGTCTGCAAGGCACACAATTTTTGCCTTGCCTGCATCGGCAGACTGTACAAGGCGAATCATACGCTGTATGGAGCTGTCTTCGCCAACCTTTAGTGCCCTCATTTCAAAACTGCCAAACTGGTTCACCGTTCCGCTTGCTACTTCATCTCCGGCAGTTTTATCTACCGGCAGGGGTTCACCCGTCATAACAGCCTGATTTACTGAAGTTTCGCCAATTGTAATAACACCGTCAGCGGGAATGGTTTCGCCCGGCAGCACACGCAGAATATCGCCCTTCCGTACATCTTCCGCACGGATAATTTCTTCTTTACCGTCAACAATCCTGCGCGCAGTACGCGGAGAAAGGCGCACCAGTTTTTCAATGCCTGCCCTTGCGCGAGCAACGGTTGCTTCTTCCAAAAGCGAACCCAACTGCATGATAAAGGCAATTTCACCGGCAGCAAAGTCCTCGCCAATAGTAAGCGAAGCAATAAGCGCTATGGAAACAAGCACGTCTGCTTTAATATCAAACTCCGTTACAAGCCCTTTCAAGGCTCCCCAAACTATGGGCACACCGCATAAAATAACTGCAAGCCATGCCAAATCAAACGATAGCGGGCGTATATCAAGCATGCTTGCCAATAGTGCCGCACCGGAAATAGCAATGCACGCAAGCTGCATTCTCAATTCTTCATTTTGCAATATATTTTTAAAAAACTGCATCTTTACCGCCTCTTTTTATACCCATAGGGGTATAGGTATTTATATTTATAATATACTCCCGGCAAAGTGCAATGTCAATAAAAAATCACATCGAATAAAACTCAGCAGCAAACTTATTTTTTATGCCGGATTACTGTTATTTTGCTTTTCCAGTTATAAAATTTATAGCGCTTACGGCAAATTTGGTTTATAATAAAGATAAGGAAAAATCTTTGTTATAAAGGGAGGATTGCTGTTATGGATAACTATGATAACGATTTAATTAAACTTGATTATAGAAAGCGTCCCAAAAAATCAGCTGATAATATGACCCCTTATGATAAAGCCATCCGCATTATGTTTAAGGTTTTGTTTTTTATGGTTATTTATATGTTTTTTATGGGAATTGTAAGCTACATTTTAAATGCTTTTTAACTCCGTTCTTTGGCCTCCGCATTAAGCGGGGGCTTTTTTTATGCAAAAAAATAACGCAAACACATAATGTATTTGCGTTCAGCGGTTACTGCTTATATAACTAATGCGTCAGGCCATATTGGCAAAACGCTCAACTGCTTTGGTAAAGTTTTGAATGGTTTTTTCGGCATCGCCGTGTTCAATGCCGTCGCGCACGCAGTGCTGAATATGCCCTTCCAGCACAACCTGCCCTACGCGGTGCAGTGCCGATTTGGCGGCGTTAATCTGCATAAGAATGTCCTCGCAGGCCACATCTTCGTCAACCATTCTGTCAATAGCCTGCACCTGGCCGATAATTTTTTTCAGGCGGCGGTGCAGATTGTCAGCAGCCATACATTGTCTCATCTAATACCTCCCATCAGGGCGTCAGACGCCAGTTTTAAAAAGGCCAAACCAGCGGTACAATAATTACCGTGGCAGCAAAACATAACAGTATCAGCGGCAGGCCCGCTTTAATGTAATCCACAAAGCGATAGTTGCCCGGGCCAACCATAAGTGTACACGGCGGCGTGCCGATTGGTGTTGCATAAGCACAGGAAGATGCCACAGCAATTACCATTAAAAGCGGATAAGGCGAAATGCCAAGCTTCTGGGCAATTACAATGCCTATCGGAGCAATGAGCGCCGCCGAAGCGGAATTGCTCATAAACTGCGTAAGGAGCGCCGTTACTGCAAACAGCAGCATGGTTATTGCGAGCGGCGAAGGCGTTCCAAGCGCTTCCAGTATCCAGCGCGCCAAAAGTTCTGCCGCTCCGGTGTTGTAAAGCGCATGAGATACGGGCATCATGCCTGCAAACAGAAAAATTGTACTCCATTCGATAGAATGATAAGCCTGTTTTTCCGTAAGGCAGCCTGTAAGCACACATACCAGTGCGCCAATAACGGCAGCCATTTCAATGGTTATTTTTTGCAAATCAAGGCACATAACAATTATGCAGCCAAGCAAAATGCAACCTGCAATTACCTGCTTCGGCACATTGTGCTGCATGGGGTCAAGCTCAGCCAGAAATTTTTCAGGCACTTCGCCGCCTTCCGGCAGCAGCCTGCGCCCGGCAAAATACATATAAAGTATGGTAAGCACCGTAAGGGGCACGCCAACCCAGGCAAATTCAAAAAAGCCAAACGGACGGTAGCCAAAATTGCTCAGCGCGCCGCTGACAATAATATTAGGCGGCGTACCGACAAGGCTTATCATGCCGCCGCTGCAAACAGCATAAGCAAGCGGAAGCAGCTGGCGCGAAGGAGCCATTTTAGCCGCCGCGCAGATGCCCATAACCACTGGCAAAAGGCATGCCGCCGTACCTGTATTGGAAAGGCACATGCTTAATACGGCTGCTACAATCATAATGCAAAGCATTAAATTTTTCTGGCTTTTGCCGGCGCGTTTAACGATAAATACGCCTATGCTGTGCGCAAGCCCTGTATGAAACATTGCCGCACCCACAACAAACATGCCCGCAAACAGCGTTACCGTGGGGTGCGAAAGCCCTGAAAACACAACGTTATCGGGTATAAAGTTTAAAAAACCACAAATTATGGCGCCGCCCATTGCGGTTACCGCCAAAGGAATCAATTCTGTAATAAACAGCAGGGCCATTACGCCCAAAAGGATCAAACAGCCGATAGCCGGATCCATACCTTCACCTCAATCCAATAAATATAATTTATTCCACAGAGCTGCCCGTTTCTTCTGCCTGTGCGGCAGGTTCTTTGGCTTCTGCACTTTCCTCAGCCGCTGCTGCGGTTGTATCAATAACTTCACCGGCAGTTTCGTTGTTGGTTTCCGGCCTACCATGTTCCAAAATATACATAAATTCTTCGCCGGTAATGGTTTCTTTTTCCAAAAGATATGCCGAAAGCTCATGCAGCTTTTCGATATCGTTTTCCAAAATTGTGCGTGCTTTGGCATGGGCATCTTTAATAATTTCCATTACTTTGGCGTCAATCTTGCCGGAAGTGGTTTCCGAACAGGCAAGCGAAGTATCGCCGCCCAAATATGCGTTGGTAACGGTTTCTGTCGCCATCATGTCAAATTCGTCAGTCATGCCGAAACGCGTAACCATAGCGCGGGCAATGCGCGTTGCCTGTTCAATATCGTTGCTGGCGCCTGTAGTAATGCTTTTAAAAATAACTTCCGCACTGCGCCCGCCGGTAAGCGTGGTAATTTTATTGAACAGTTCTTCCTTGCTCATCAGCACATTGTCGTCCTCGCTAACCTGCATGGTATAGCCTAATGCGCCGCTGGTACGCGGAACAATGGTTATTTTATGCACCGGCGCAGAATTTTTCTGCCGTGCCGCAACAAGGGCATGGCCGATTTCATGATAAGCAACAATGCGTTTTTGTTCTTTGGGTATTACCGCGCCCTTGCGCTGGTAACCGGCAATAACAACTTCCACTGATTCCTCAAAATCGCTCTGCGTTACGCTGTCGCGGTGCATACGCACTGCACGCAGCGCAGCTTCGTTGACGATATTGGCAAGTTCGGCACCGGAAGCACCGCTTGTTGCACGCGCAATAGCCTTATAATCAATATCGGGTTCGGTTTTAATATTTTTGGCATGTACGCGCAAAATTGCTTCGCGTCCCTGCAAATCCGGCAGTTCAACCGGTATGCGCCTGTCAAAACGTCCGGGGCGCAAAAGTGCTTTGTCAAGCGAATCGGGCCTGTTGGTGGCGGCCAAAATTACTATACCTTTGCTGCCGTCAAAGCCGTCCATTTCCGAAAGCAGCTGGTTTAAAGTCTGCTCGCGTTCATCATTGCCGCCAAAGCGTCCGCTGTCGCGCTTTTTGCCTATGGCGTCAATTTCGTCGATAAAGATAATGCACGGGGCTTTTTCCTGCGCCTGTTTAAACAAATCGCGCACGCGGGCAGCGCCCATGCCGACAAACATTTCAATAAATTCGCTGCCGCTGATGCTGAAAAACGGCACTTTAGCTTCGCCGGCAACGGCACGGGCCAGCAAAGTTTTACCGGTGCCCGGAGGGCCTACCAAAAGCGCGCCCTTAGGCATGTTAGCGCCAATCGCTTTGTATTTATCAGGGTGATGCAGAAAATCTACCAGCTCCATTAAAGCTTCTTTGGCTTCATCCTGCCCGGCTACATTGGCAAAAGTAATGCCGGTCTGCGCCTCCACATAAACTTTGGCATTGCTCTTGCCAAGGTTCAGCGGCCCGCCTCCGCCCATGCGCCCCGCCATAAAGCGCATAAACAGCTGCCCCAGCGCAAAGAAAATAAAAATCGGTAAAATCCAGTTGGTTAAAATATTTTCAAGCAAACTCGGCTCTTTCGGAATTACCTGCGAAAACTCAACTTTCTTTTCCATCAGGCTGTTTACCAGCTGCGGGTCTTCCACCCTGCCGGTAACGTAAATTTCCTTATCGCCGCTGTCTTTGGCAAGTACGGCAATTTTATTGTTGGTAATTTCTACCTTGTCTACCTTGCCTTCGTCCACCATCTGCAAAAAGCTGCTGTACGAAATTTCCTGCACTTTGGGGCTGAAAAACATCGGTATAATTACCGTATTCAGCAAAAGCAAAATTGCCAGTGCCAGCATATAATAATAATATATTGACTTTTTAGGTCCTTTGTCTTTATTCATTGTGCCCTCCATAAAAAAGCATAAAATTATAAATATATTTTATCTTATCTACGCCTATAAAACAAGCAAACATTTTGTGTAATGGCACAATTTTAAGCCATTCTTTTTAATGACTTCAACTGTTCATCTTATTTCTATAAAGTTATCTTGTTTAAGCAATAAAAAACGCACCCCGTAAAGAGGTGCGTTTTAAGTTTAAGCTTATCTCATTTTGGCAGCCATGGAAAGTTCTACTGTCCTGATTCTGCCGAGAGCTCTTGCCTTGGCAGCTTCGGCTCTTTTAATGTTAATATCAACCGTAAAGTTGGCAATGCGGTTTTCAGCTCTTTCCAAAGCCGCATGCGCGCGTTCAAGGTCAATGTCCTCTGCTGCTTCAGCCTGAATGCTGAGAATTGTAATTTTGTTTTTTACAATTTCAGCAAAGCCGCCCGATAAATAAATGAAATGTTCTTCATTATTGGCGTCCCTGTATTTAAAAGGAGCGTCTTTAAGTGCTGCAATAGCAGGCATATGATTGGCAAATACGCCAAAACCGCCGTCCAAAGCTTCAAAGCCTGCATATACAACATCGTCTCTTTTAATGAAGTATTTATCAGGGGTTACAATTTCCAATTGCATTAAATTTGCCATGCAATCAATCCACCTTCATGCTTTTAGCTTTCTTAATGGCGTCATCAATAGTGCCTACCATGTAGAAGGCGCCTTCGGGCAGATCATCATGTTTACCTTCGAGGATTTCTTTAAAGCCTCTGATGGTTTCGTTCAAAGGAACATATTGTCCCGGGGTACCGGTAAACTGTTCTGCTACGAAGAATGCCTGGGACAGGAATCTTTGAATTTTACGTGCGCGGGCAACGGTAAGTTTATCTTCTTCGCTAAGTTCTTCCATACCGAGAATTGCGATGATATCCTGCAATTCTTTATAGCGTTGGAGAATAGCCTGTACACCGCGGGCAACATTGTAATGTTCTTCACCGATTACCAGCGGGTCAAGAATACGGCTGGTGGAATCCAGCGGGTCAACCGCAGGATAAATACCAAGCTCTGCAATCTGACGGGACAGTACTGTGGTTGCATCCAGGTGGGCGAAGGTGCCTGCCGGTGCAGGGTCAGTCAAGTCGTCCGCAGGTACGTATACAGCCTGTACGGAGGTGATGGAACCGGTTTTAGTGGAGGTAATGCGTTCCTGCAATGCACCGATATCGTTTGCCAAAGTAGGCTGATAACCTACTGCGGAAGGCATACGGCCGAGCAATGCGGAAACTTCGGAACCTGCCTGAATGAAACGGAAAATGTTATCGATAAACAGAAGTACGTCCTGGCCGCCTACATCACGGAAGTATTCAGCCATGGTCAGGCCGGTAAGGCCTACGCGCATACGTGCTCCAGGAGGTTCGTTCATCTGACCGTAAACCAGAGCGGTTTTGTCGATAACGCCGGATTCTTTCATTTCGCACCAAAGGTCATTGCCTTCACGGGTACGTTCGCCTACGCCGGCGAATACGGAGTAACCGCCGTGTGCAGTTGCGATATTATGGATAAGTTCCATGATAATAACGGTTTTACCTACGCCTGCACCGCCGAACAGACCGATTTTACCGCCCATTGCATACGGAGCGATAAGGTCAACGACTTTAATGCCTGTTTCCAAAATTTTAGTGCTTGTTGCCTGTTGGTCAAAAGTCGGAGCAGGACGGTGGATAGGCCAGTAGTCTGCTGCTTCTACTTTCGTGTCATCATGGTCAACAGTTTCACCGAGAACGTTGAAGATACGGCCCAGTACGCCGGGGCCAACCGGTACGCTGATAGGAGCGCCGGTATCTACTGCTTCCATGCCGCGAACAAGACCATCGGTAGAGCTCATGGCAACAGTACGGACAATGTTATAGCCGATATGCTGCATAACTTCACAAGTAAGGTGAATTTTTACTTTACCGTCATCAGTAGTACCATCAATTTTGATAGCATTCAGGATCGCGGGCATTGTTTTCGGACTGAACTCAATGTCAACAACAGGGCCAACAACTTGTACTATTCTACCAGTATTCAAGGTTTTAGCCTCCTAATTTACTAATATATCATCAGTTCTGTTTTAATGCTTCTGCGCCGCCGCAGATTTCGGTCAGCTCGCGGGTAATAAGTGCCTGACGGGCTTTATTGTAGTTAAGCTCAAGGCTCTTAACCAGCTTTGCTGCGTTGTCTGTTGCGGAACTCATAGCAGTCATACGGGAACCGAGTTCGCTCGCTGCGGACTGTACGAGTGCGGCATAAATAACAGTTTCCAAATAACGAGGTGCCAAATCTGCCAGAATTTCTTCTGCTTCAGGCAAGAACAAATACTGGGTATTTGCTTTAACCTGTGCTTCGCCGCCTTTGGGTGCTTCTTCTGCCGGGGGTTCCAGCGGAAGAATAGTTTCATTGGTCGGGGTCTGCGAAAGTGCGGATTTGAACAAAGTATATACAATGCGCAATTCATCAAACTGCTCATCGGCAAAACGCTGTGCTGCATCATATGCTATTTCAACAGCGTTGTTGTAAGAAGGCTTGTCGGAGAAACCAAAGTGTGCCTGAATGACATTAAAGCCACGATGTCTGAAAAAGTCTCTGGCACGGCGGCCACAGGTAATAATAACCACTTCGCCTTTTACTTTTAAGATTTCACCCATGGCATGTTTTAAAACATTACTGCCGTAAGCGCCTGCAAGGCCCTTATCGGAGCACATTACCAAAAAGCCAATCTTTTTTACCGGGCGTTTTTGAATTAAAGGATGTTTTCTCGGGCTCAGTCCGGACAAAGTTCCTTTATCGCCAACGATATTACTCAAAACCTCTTTAATTTTTATAGCATACGGACGGCTGGCGGCAGCTCTTTCCTGCGCTCTGCGCAGACGTGCCGCAGCAACCATTTTCATCGCCTTAGTGATTTGACCAATGTTCTTTACACTTTTCATGTGGCGATGAATCTCACGTGCAGTAGCCATCAGTCAATCACCTGCCTTCACTGGCAAGAAAAGTTTCCTTAAACTGTTCTATAGCTTTTTTCAGTGTAGCTTCAGCTTCGTCGGTGATTTTCTTTTCGGTACGGATGGATTCGCCAACCTGCGGGTAAGCAGCGTCCATAAATTCAAGAAATTCTTTTTCGAAACGGGTAATCTTTTTAACATCGATGTCGTCAAGATAACCTTTTGTACCGAGATAAATCGACATAACTTCCTTCTCAACAGTCAGAGGCTGGTACTGGCCCTGCTTCATGATTTCCATCAGGCGCTGGCCACGTTCGAGCTGAGCCTTGGTAGCTTTATCAAGGTCAGAAGCGAACTGGGAGAATGCAGCAAGTTCGCGGTATTGTGCAAGGTCAAGGCGCAGAGTACCGGCAACGGATTTCATTGCTTTAATTTGTGCTGCACCGCCTACACGGGATACGGACAAGCCGGAGTTAATAGCCGGACGGATACCTGCATAGAACAATTCGGATTCCAGGAAGATTTGTCCGTCGGTAATGGAAATTACGTTGGTAGGAATAAAGCCGCCTACGTCGCCTGCCAGGGTTTCGATAACCGGCAGTGCGGTAATGGAACCATTGCCAAGCTCTTTATTGAGTTTTGCAGCGCGTTCCAAAAGACGGGAATGTAAGTAGAATACGTCGCCAGGATATGCTTCACGTCCAGGAGGACGGCGGAGCAGCAGGGACATTGCACGGTATGCAACGGCGTGTTTGGAAAGGTCGTCGTATACGCACAGAACGTCTTTGCCCTGGTCCATGAAATATTCTGCCATTGTTACGCCTGCATACGGAGCGATATACTGCAAAGGAGCAGAATCAGCTGCGGTAGCTGCAACAACAATGCTGTATTCCATTGCGCCGTGCTGTTCGAGAGTACGAACGATACGGGCAACGTTAGAAGCCTTCTGGCCGATAGCAACATAAATGCAGATTACGTTCTGGCCTTTCTGGTTCAGGATGGTATCAACAGCAACGGCAGTTTTGCCGGTGCCGCGGTCGCCGATAATAAGTTCGCGCTGGCCACGTCCGATAGGAACGAGAGCGTCGATACATTTAATACCGGTCTGAAGCGGAGTATCTACGGATTCACGGTCAGCAATGCCGTGTGCAGGAGATTCAATCGGGCGTTTTTCAGCATAAGAAATGCTGCCTTTGCCGTCGATAGGTTCGCCCAGCGCGCTTACAACGCGGCCGAGGAGGCCTTCGCCTACGCCAACTTCCATGATGCGTCCGGTTCTGCGTACGATGTCGCCTTCTTTAACAAGGGTATCGCCACCAAGCAGTACAACGCCGACGTTTTCACGGTCAAGGTTAAGTACCATGCCGGTTACGCCGTTCGGAAGTTCAACCATTTCGCCTGCCATAGCGTTTTTCATACCGATAACGGTTGCGATGCCGTCACCGATTTTTTCAACAATGCCGACTTCTTCAAGGTCTACATCCACTGTGTAATTCTCGAGCTTAGCGCCCATAGCATCGGAGATTTTGGCAGTATCCTGCAGGGAGTATTCATGAATGTCAATGCCATCCATTACAACTTCCATTTTTCTCAGCTTACGCAGTGCGGAAGCATCGAATACTTTATCGCCAACTTGTACTATGATGCCGCCGAGGATAGCCGGGTCAACAATTTTATTCATGTAAATTTCGCTGCCCAGTTTCTCGGTAAGAATTGCAGAAATGGATTGATACTCGTCAGAAGTCAGTTTTTTAGCAGTAGTAACTTTGACTTCCAGCAATTCTTTAATGGAACTGCGGTCAATTTTGAAATCGGACAATTCTTGCTCTATCAAAGCAATATTTTCTTCATTCTTCATATTGTATCAATCACCTCAATCTGCCGGTACAAGCAATGCCCAAAAGGAAGGCAAAGCCCTTTAATCCGGCTTTTATGGAACACAAATCAATATTATTTCATTATTTTATCAACAACGGAACCTGCCAATTTTTCATCTTCTGCAGAATTTAATTTCTGTTCCAGGATTTTACCGGCAGCAACCAAACTAAGTTTGATAACCTGAGCACGTACTTCGCCGAGAGCCTGCTGTTTTTCAAGAGCAATTGCATCTTTAGCGGAAGCAACAATCTGTTCCTGTTCTGCTTTGGTTTCAGCAATAATCTTGTCATGTACAGACTGAGCAGTTTTACGTGCGCTGTCAATAATGCTCTGTGCTTCCTGACGTACAGTAGCAAGCTGAGCAGCATATTCAGCTTTTAATTTTTCAGCTTCGGCTTTCGCCAATTCAGCGTTTTCCAGGTCGCTTGCGATTTTGTTCTTACGCTCATCCATCATGTTAATGATAGGTTTATACGCAAATTTTGCAAGTATGAACACGAGGAACAAAAAGTTCAGAACCTGCGCAATCAAAGTTGCGTTAATATCAATCACTTATGACCCTCCCTTTTATTAATTTTGTTTAACATCACAACTTAACCTATTAAATGAAAGGGTTAGCAAATACAAGAACGATTGCAATAACGTAGCAAAGGATAGGCATGGATTCGATAAGGCCTACGCAAACCAACATGTTGGTAAAGATTTTACCAGCTTCTTCAGGCTGACGAGCCATAGATTCGATAGATTTTCCGCACATATTGCCGTTACCACAACCAGCACCGGCAGCAGCACCAAGGCAAACAAGACCAGCAGCAATCAAAGATGCAGCAGTAATAATTGCAGTTTCAGACATTTAATTCATCCTTTCAAATTTAAATAAATTTTAATTTTAATAAATTAATGGTGGTCATTAAACGCCAGTGCATAGCTGCCCAATGCCAAAATCGTGAAGATAAAAGCCTGGACAAAGCCTATGAACAAGCTGAACATAACCCAGAACTCCGGAATAATCCAGGGAGATAACTGGTAAAGAACTATGAGCAAAATTTCGCCTGCCAGAATGTTACCGAAAAGACGAAGCGCCATAGTCAGCGGTTTTGTAATAGCGTCCAGTAAATGTAACGGCAAAAATGCCTTGCTGGGGCTTACAAAATGTTTAAAATGGCCAATACCCTGCCTTACAACGCCTACAATATAAGCGCTTAAAGCGATGAGCAGCGAAAGAGCAAAACATGTGTTGATGTCGTTGGTCGGTGAAGTCCAGTGTACACCAACTTGCGGAAGCATACCGATTTCGTTGCTGACCAAAATAAACGTGAACAGGGTAATGATGAAAGAGGCCATATATTTACGCCCTTTTTCACCGATGTTCTGATTCATCATGCCATCAAGGAAATCAATAACCATTTCCATTACATTTTGCAGGCCGCTCGGAACTAATTTAGGGTTGCGGGATACTATGAAAAATAATACAAACACAATAGCCATCGCAATCCATGTCATATACATCGTCTGCATATTGATTACAATACCTGGTGCTATTTCTGTTGCAGCGTAATGTATAATTTCACTTGACTGTTCAGCTCCCTGTGCCATAGCAGCTGCTTCATTTCCCATCCTTTTCAACTCCTTTCCTCACGCTTCCTTCTGTTAAGTCGGTACGCGAAAAATAATAAATTAATAATTAAAAATATATGTATCAGAAGAAATCCCAGGCTCGCACCGAAAACTGGGTATTTCAACCTTAACATCAACACAAAAATACTGCCAGCAGACATAAGGCGGTAAATACGATAACGCCCCATAATCGAAATACCCTTTTGGGGTTCTTTGACATAGGGCAAAGCTCTTTTCATACCATGAAACATGATTACCGTATCTAAAACACCAATTACAACACCTCTGAACAGCGATACAGAAAAGGCATAATCAATAAATCCGGCAAGTATAACCAGCGGCATAGCCGATATAAACAGCCTTGCCACAACCTTATAACCGCCAGTCTGTACAAGCGGAGTTAAATCAAATTTCATCATAATTTATTTAGTTACTAATCTCGTTTTCTTTAAGAATATTATCTTCATTTTTAGGTATATTTTCTTCTTCATTGGCATTTTCTTCTGATTTTTCTTCTTCCAGCGGTCTAGTCACATAAATCAATTTAAAAACGCCAAGTGCAAACGTGAGGCCCGCAAGGCCGAGGCAGATTTTGCGCCAGAAATGGTCACCAGTCTGAAAATAATTATCGAGCCAGTCGCCGCCCCAGTATGCAAGCAGAAAATCTATAACAGTCATCATGCCGAGCGAAGAAACTATTGCAAAAGCGTTCATCATTCTGATGCGCTCAAGTTCCTGCCGGCGCTGCCTGTCAAGGCGTGCTTTAATGCGTCTGGCTATTTCCTGCCGTTTTCTGTCGGCAAGTTTTACTTTTTCCAGATTCTCATTCATGGCGCTCACCAAATTTCACGTCATCATAATATATTAGAAATCTTCATACCTTCTTAATATTATTTTAAAATATTTCACAAATTCTGTCTATATCAAATTACAGTAAATTCGGGTAAATCTTCAACATCAAAACCAAATTCTTTTAAAATCCGGTTTACAATCCTTGCGCAGGCTTCACCGTCGCCGTAAGGGTTAACGGCTTCCGCCATGCTGCGGTAATGGGCGGCATCATCCAAAAGCAGATTGGTTTCGCGCAGCACATCTTCATAAGCGGTGCCTATAAGTTTTACCGTACCTGCCGAAACCGCTTCGGGGCGTTCGGTGGTATCGCGCAGCACAAGCACAGGTTTGCCGAGTGCCGGCGCTTCTTCCTGAATTCCGCCGCTGTCGGTAAGCACAATATCCACGCGTGCCATAAGGTTGGCAAACGGTTCGTAGTCCAGCGGCTCTATTAAGTGAACCTGCGGCAGATGCCCCAGTTCTTCATCTACAATCTGGCGCACCTTCGGGTTTTTATGCACCGGGAAGATGGCTTCCACGCCGGGATGCGTGCGCAGCACTTCGCACAGGGCCTTATAAACATGGCGCATCGGTTCGCCAAGGTTTTCACGGCGGTGCGTGGTCATTAAAATAAGGCGTTTGCCGCTGTCAAGCACTTCATGCAGCGCATCGTCATCAAAGCGGTAATCTTTTTTAACGGTGGTTTTCAAAGCATCGATAACGGTATTGCCGGTAACTACAATTTTTGCTTCCGGCACGTTCTCGCGCAGCAGGTTGGCCTTGCTTGTCGCAGTAGGCGCAAAATGGTAATCGGCAAGTGCGCCGGTTAATTTGCGGTTCATTTCTTCCGGAAACGGCGAATATTTATTGCCGGTGCGCAGGCCTGCTTCAACATGGCCTACTGGAATCTGGGCATAAAAAGCTGCCAGAGCGCCCGCAAAAGTGGTAGTAGTATCGCCGTGCACCAGAACAAGGTCCGGCTTAGCTTCTTCCAAAACTTTCTGCAAGCCGCGCAGGGCTTTTTCCGTAACGTCATACAGCGTCTGCCCGGCGCTCATAATATTCAAATCATAATCGGGAGTAATGCCAAAAAGGTGCAGCACCTGGTCAAGCATTTCGCGGTGCTGCGCTGTTACAGCCACCAACGGTTCAATTTCGTCAGGATGTTTGCGCATTTCCAAAACCAGCGGGCACATCTTAATAGCTTCAGGGCGTGTGCCGAAAACTGTCATTACTTTCAGTTTTGCCATCAATCCCACTCCTTATCTGTCATTTAAAATGCCTATCTTTTTGGCGCCAAGCGCGACGCCGGAAATAATACATGCAATAATGCCGGCCGCCAGATAACCGTCAACTTCGGTAAGCAAAATAGCGGCAATGCCCAGCACTGCGCTGATAACATACATTAAAAGCACTGCCTGGCGCTGGCTGAGGCCCATCGCCAGCAGGCGGTGGTGCAGATGCCCCTTGTCGGGCTGAAAAATCGGGCGTCCGTTAGTGTAGCGGCGCACAATGGCAAAGGCGGTATCCATAATAGGCAGGCCAAGCGCAACGGCAGGAACCAGAAGCGCAATGGTGGCCGCGCTTTTTACAGCGCCGAAAATGGAAATTGCCGCCAGCATATAACCGATAAACATACTGCCGGTATCGCCCATAAAAATACTTGCCGGGTTAAAGTTGTAGCGGATAAAGCCGATAATGCCGCCGGCAAGTGCAGCCGTAATAACGGCAACCGGGTAAAAGCCCTGCTGCAGGGCAACAAGAATGACCGTAACCGAAGCAATGCCGGAAACACCGGCTGCAAGCCCGTCAAGACCATCCATCAAATTAACAACATTGGTAAAGCTTACAATCCAGAAAACCGTCAGCGGCACGGAAAAATACTCAAGGTAAAAATAACCGCCCCACGGATTGTTCAGCCATTCAATTTTAATATCAAACAGCACCAGCACAAATGCCGCCGCAATCTGCCCCAGCAGCTTTACTTTGGCGGGCAGCTGGTACTTGTCGTCCAAAATGCCGACGATAACAATTACTGTACCGCCCAGAAGCAGCGCAAAAATATCGCGCGTCATGTGCATGGTGGCAAGCACGGCAATGACAAAGGCCAAATAAATAGCAAGGCCCCCCAAGCGCGGCATAATGCCGTGATGAACCTTGCGTCCGTCCGGTTTGTCAAGAGCGCCGATGCGAAAAGCCAGTTTTTTTACATAAGGGGTTAAAACCCAGCTTGCTAAAAGAGCTATAATAAACGCTAAAATATACACTTGCACTTTCCCACCTCGAGGCTTAAAGCCGGAAATTAAATTCAGTTTTATAAAATTTGAGCAATTCAGATTATCGTAAATAGTATATCAAAAAATCGGCAGTTTGAACAACTTTTTTGAAAATTTTTTGCAGATTTGTAACAATTTTAATAGAAGCCCCAAAATCGCCAATTTCCTTATAAGCATAAACGGCAGCGCCGCGATTGGCACTGCCGTCTTTACGTTTTAATATTAATTTTAATTTTCTGTTTCGCCGTCCAGAATAGTAATTTCCATTTTGGATGCTTTCAGCATTTCTTCAGCCAGCTTATCCGGATAGGGATTGGCGTAAACAATGCGTTTAATACCGGCGTTGATGAGTATTTTTGTACATACCACGCAGGGCTGGTGCGTGCAGTACAGCGTGCCGCCGTTTACCGATACGCCGTGAAAAGCCGCCTGTACAACAGCGTTTTGCTCGGCATGGATGCCGCGGCACAGTTCGTGCATTTTGCCGGAAGGAACCTTAAGCTGCTCGCGCAGGCAGCCGGTAACGGCGCAGTGTTCAAGCCCCGAAGGCGTGCCGTTGTAGCCGGTAGCCACAATCTGCCTGTTTTTTACAATTACAGCGCCTACACTGCGGCGCAAACAGGTGCTGCGCTTGCTTACCACGCGGGCAATTTCCATAAAGTAGTGGTCCCAGTCCGGTCTCGTATCCATACTCATTTCGTGCCGAAAATACGGTCGCCGGCATCGCCGAGGCCTGGCACAATGTAGCCGTGCTCGTTAAGCTTTTCGTCCAGCGCCGCCGTATAAACTTTAACGTCGGGATGTGCTTTGTTCAGCACTTCAACGCCTTCCGGTGCTGCTACAAGGCACATAAAGCGGATATTATTGAGGCCGCGTTTTTTCAGCATGGTAATTGCTGCTTCCGCACTGCCGCCGGTTGCCAGCATCGGGTCTACAACAATGGTAATCGGGTCTTTATCGGGCGGAATTTTGCAGTAATATTCATGCGGTTCCAGAGTTTTTTCATCGCGGTACAAACCGATATGGCCAACATGGGCATTCGGAATCATGCGCAGCACGCCGCTTAAAAGGCCAAGGCCGGCACGCAGGATGGGCACAACAACAATATTGTTGTGCAGCTTGTAGCCGGTGGTTTCGCAAATCGGGGTCTGTACCGGCATTTCGTCCAGTTCAAGGTCGCGCGTTACTTCGTAGGTCATCAGCATGGCAATTTCATCAAGCCATTCGCGGAAATCGCGGGAAGTAGAGTTAATGTCGCGCATTTTGGAAAGTTTGTGTTTAATCAGGGGATGTTCTACAACGGTTATCTGCATGCAAATCTCCTCCTTAGGAAATTTCATTATCTGTTACAGCATGGGATACATTGGATATTTTGCGCACAATGCCGCAACGCGCTGTGCTGCTTCTGCCTGTTTTTCAGCATCTTCGGGGTTGTTAAGCACAAGCCCGATAATGGCTGCAACTTCTTTCATATCAGCTTCTTTAAAGCCGCGGGTGGTTACGGCAGCAGTGCCAAGGCGGATGCCGCTGGTAACAAACGGGCTTTCAGGGTCAAACGGAATAGTGTTTTTATTGCAGGTTACGCCAACTTCGTCCAGCAGGTGTTCTGCGGTTTTGCCGGTCATTTTCTGCCCGCGCACGTCAACCAGCAAAAGGTGGTTATCCGTACCGCCGGATACAAGGCGGAAACCTTCGGCAATAAGGCCTTCGGCAAGAGCCTGGCAGTTGGCAATAATCTGTTTGGCATATTCTTTAAATTCAGGTTTCAGCGCTTCGCCAAGCGCAACTGCTTTGGCAGCGATAACATGCATCAGCGGGCCGCCCTGCACGCCGGGGAAAATAGCCTTGTCGATTTGTTTGGCATATTTTTCCTTGCACAAAATAAGGCCGCCGCGCGGGCCGCGCAGAGTTTTGTGCGTGGTTGTGGTAACAATATCGGCATAGGGAACCGGGCTGGGATGCAGGCCTGCTGCGACAAGCCCTGCAATGTGGGCCATATCTACCATGAAAATGGCGCCGACGCTGTGGGCAATTTCTGCCATGCGTTCAAAATCAATTACGCGCGGATAAGCACTTGCACCGGCAACAATCAGCTTCGGCTGAGCTTCTTTGGCAATGCGCGCAAATTCGTCGTAATCAATGCGCTCGGTTTCGTGCGTAACTCCGTAAGGGACTACATTATAATATTTGCCGGAAATATTAACCGGTGAACCGTGGGAAAGATGCCCGCCCTGCGACAGATTCATACCCATAATGGTGTCGCCCGGCTGCAAAAAGGCAAAGTATACTGCCGTATTGGCATTGGCGCCGGAATGTGCCTGTACGTTAGCATGTTCTGCACCGAACAGTTTTTTTGCACGTTCAATGGCAAGGGTTTCTACCTTGTCCACATATTCGCAGCCGCCGTAATAGCGGTGGCCGGGGTAGCCTTCCGCATATTTGTTGGTCAGCACGCTGCCCATCGCTTCCATTACTGCGGGGCTGACAAAGTTCTCGGAAGCAATCAGTTCAATTTTATTGCGCTGGCGTCCGAGTTCTTCACCGATAGCCGCAGCAATTTCGGGGTCACATACTGCAAGTTTTTCCAAATTCATTTAAGTCCCTCCATGAGTTTTATTAAACTGCATAATTAACAAAATCAGCGTTTTTCTGGGTAATGCGCGCGCTCACCGCCGATAAGGGGCGGGCGTGTACGCGCTGCCGTAACTATGGCCGAGCCGATAATTTTCTGCGCAAGGCGCACCGGCACGGCAACACGTTTAAGGTGCATGCCGATTAAAGTCTGGCCGATATCAATGCCAAGATGCGCTTTAATGCTTTCAACCACTACCGGGTCAGTAAAATTATCGTAAGCCGCAGTTGCCATAGAACCGCCTGCATGAGGCATGGGGCGCACGGTAACTTCTTCCCAGCCAAATTTTTCCAAGGCTTCGCGTTCCGTTACCAAAGCGCGGTTTAAATGCTCGCAGCACTGAAAAGCAAGGTACAGCCCATGCTTTTTGGCAGTGCTGTAAATGCTTGCAAAAACTGCCTGCGCCGCTTCTTCAGAGCCGCAGGTGCCTATTTTGCCGCCGACAATTTCGCTGGTGCTGCAACCAACAACAAGAACCTGACCTGCACGGCAGCCGGAAACTTCTATCAGTTCTTCAACTGCCCGCTGCGCTTCGGCAGCAAGTTCTTCCTTATTCATCAGCCTTCCGCCTCCAGCGCCATAATCTTTTCTACGCGGCGTTCGTGGCGTCCGCCTGCAAATTCGGTATGCAGCCAGACATCTACAATCATTTCGGCAAGGCCAACGCCGGTTACGCGCTCGCCCAAAGCCAGAATATTGGCGTTGTTGTGCTCGCGGCTCATTTTTGCGCTGTAAACATCGCCGCATACTGCTGCGCGCACGCCTTTAATTTTATTGGCCGCTATGGAAATGCCAAGCCCTGTGCCGCATACGAGTATGCCCAAATCGGCTTCGCCGCCGGTAACGGCATGCCCTACTTTGGCAGCATAATCCGGGTAATCGCACGATTCTTCGGTATAAGTGCCTTTGTCAATTACCTCGTAACCTTTAAGTTCCAGATAATCTTTTAAATGGTTTTTAAGATGGATACCGCCGTGATCGCTTCCCATTGCGATTTTCATTACAGTCACCCTCTGTCTTTTTATAATATATTGCTATTATTGTTATTTTAACACAAAACTTTTAAGTTGCGTACTGTTTTTTAACAGCGCTTCAATATCGGCTGCCGTAAGCACCTGCCGCCCGGCCGCTTTGCGCATGCGGTTCATAACAGCAAGACCAATGCCGTCTTCCGTTACTCCTTCGGAAAAAATAACGCCCACGCCCAGCTTATCGCACCGGCGCAAAAGGCGGTACAGTTTAACGGCAAGTTCCGTTGTATCGACGCCCCAGTTTAAAATGTGCAAATTCTGCGCGCGCTGCATGGTTTCCGCAGCTTTACCGCCGCAAATTACCGCTGCGGTAGTAAATTTGGCTGCTTCCTTCGCCAAAAGTGGCAGAAGTTTCAGCGCTTCTTTATCCTCTACAACATACATTTTTGCTTTCGGCGCATAATGGCGGTACTTCATACCCGGTGCACGCGGTTTTAATGTTTCCGCTCCGGCAAGGGCCGGGTCCAGCTCCACTCTGCCCAAAACTTCTTCCAGCTGCTCGCGTGTAATTCCGCCCGGGCGCAAAATAACGGGCACTTCGCCGGTAGTGTCAACTATGGTTGATTCCACGCCTACCGTGCATGCGCCGCCGTCGATAATACCGGCAATGCGCCCCTGCATATCGGCAAGCACCGTTTCGGCATCGGTCGGGCTCGGTTTGCCCGATAAATTTGCCGATGGCGCCGCCACAGGCGTTCCGGCAAGGCGGATAAGCTGCGCCGCCACCGGGTGCGACGGCATACGCACAGCCACCGTATCAAGCCCGGCACTTACTTCATCAGGCACGATACCGCTTTTGGCAACAATTACCGTCAGCGGCCCGGGCCAGAACTTTTCAATTAAAAGCTGCGCCTGTTTTGTAAGCCCGGTTGTTAATTTTAAAATATCTTCTTTATCTGCAATGTGCAAAATAAGCGGATTGTCATTCGGGCGGCCTTTGGCTTCAAAAATTTTGCGCACCGCTGCGCCGTTAAGGCCGTCGGCGCCAAGCCCGTAAACCGTTTCCGTAGGGAAAGCAACGGCTTCACCCTGTTTTATCAGCGCAGCCGCTTCGCGCAGCATTACGCCGTCCGTATCATTTTGCAAGTTCCAATAACGCGTCTGCATAAGTAGTTCCTTCTTTCGCTGCAAAAACCATCCGTTCTATGCCGGCATAATCGCGGCGCACGGCCACAACGCCAAAACCGTGGCTGCGGCATAAATCCGCAACGGCGCTGCCCTGGTTAATGCCAATTTCAAACGCCATAAAGCCGCCGTCTTTTAAATGCGCCGTACTTCCGGCAATAATACGGCGGTAAAAATTAAGCCCGTCCGCCCCGCCGTCCAGCGCAAGGCGCGGCTCACGCTTAACATCGGCCGCAAGGCCTGCAATATCGGCGCTCGGTATATACGGAGGGTTGGAAATTATCACATCAAATACGGCGTCACGCGGCAGCGCGGAATATAAATCGCTGCGTACAAACTGCAGCCGCTCCGCAACGCCAATGTTTGCCGCGTTTTCTTTGGCAACGGCAAGCGCCCCCGGCGATACGTCAACTGCCGTGCCGTGCGCCTCCGGAAGCATATCAAGAAGCGACACAATAACAGCACCGCTGCCCGTGCCTATGTCAAGAATCTGCGGCTTTTCAATAAAGCCCGCCAGTTTTGCCGTACACTCAACCAAAAGTTCGGTTTCCGGGCGCGGCACCAAAACATCAGGCGTTACTTTAAAATCGTATTTCATAAACGCGCGGCTGCCCAAAATATACGCCAAGGGCTCAGCCGCCGCACGCCGCGCCACATAACCGCGGTACTGCGCCAGCTCGTGTTCTTCCAGCGGCTGGTCAAAATGCACATATAAAGTTATACGCTGGCACTTTAAAACGGAACAAAGCAGTATTTCCGCATCCAGGCGAGGATTTTCCAACCCTTTCTCTGCGAAATACTGCTTTGTCCAGTCCAGCACCTTAGCAATAGTCCATATAGGTTTTGCTGTCATTTTATTTCACCTGCTGCAGCAGCTTGCTTTGCTGCGCCGTAATCAGTGCGTCTAAAATTTCGTCCAAATCGCCGTTTAAAACCGCGTCCAGACGGTGCAGGGTTAAACCAATGCGGTGGTCGGTAACACGCCCCTGCGGATAGTTATAAGTGCGGATACGCTCGCTGCGGTCGCCCGTGCCAACCTGGCTTTTGCGGTCCTGTGCCGTTGCTGCGCGCTGCTTTTCCTGTTCCATTTCCAAAACGCGGCTGCGAAGTACGCGCATGCATTTCTCGCGGTTTTTCAGCTGCGATTTTTCGTCCTGGCACTGTGCCACAATGCCGGTAGGAATATGCGTTATGCGCACCGCCGATTCGGTTTTGTTTACGTACTGGCCGCCTGCGCCGCCGGCACGGTAAGTGTCAATTCTTAAATCAGCCGGGTTAATGTCAATATCCACTTCTTCTGCTTCCGGCAGCACCGCCACCGTAACGGTGGAAGTATGCACACGCCCCTGCGATTCGGTTTCCGGCACGCGCTGCACGCGGTGTACGCCGCTTTCAAACTTCATGCGCCCAAAAACGCCCTGGCCGCTCAACTGAAAAACTATTTCCTTAAACCCGCCGAGCTCCGTCGGGCTGGCATCCATTATTTCAAGGCTCCAGCGGCGGCTTTCAGCATAATGCTGATACATACGGAACAATACGCCCGCAAACAGTGCAGCCTCCTCGCCGCCAGCACCGCCGCGGATTTCCACAATCGCGTTCTTGTCGTCGTTGGGGTCGGAAGGCAAAAGCAGAATTTTCAGCCGTTCTTCATATTCTGCCAGCTGCGGCTTAAGTTCTTTCAGTTCCTCCTGCGCCATTGCCGCAAGTTCCCTGTCGCTGCCGTCGGCAATAATTTCTTCCGCTTCTTCTCTGGCTTTATCCAAAATTTTATATTCGCGGTAAGCGGCAACAACATCGGTCAGTTTGGCATGCGCGCGCGCGTATTTCTGCCATTCTGCCTGATTGGCAATTACATCGGGGTCGCTTATTTTTGCTTCCAAATCAAGATATTTATCTTCAAGTGCCTGTAATTTATCCTGCATTAGGTTCTCCTACTAATTTTTCTTCCGGGCAAGCTTCCGGTTCCTGCGCCAAATCTTCCGGCGGCACAACCGCTTTCAGCGAAGCAATAGCCACTTCAATCTGGCTGTCATCCGGCTGGCGCGTGGTTAGTTTTTGCAGCAAAAGCCCCGGCGTAATGGCAATGCGTACCAGCGGGTTATCGGTATGCGCACCGGCATAACGGATAAGCTCGTAGCTTACGCCTGCAATTACCGGCATTAAAATAATACGCGAAGCAATACGCTCCAAAAGGCTTGGCCAGCCAAGAAAAGTAAAAATAAACATGCTTATCAGCATGACAATCATCAAAAAGTTGGTGCCGCAGCGTGGGTGCAGCGTGCTGAACGGGCGCACGTTTTCCACCTTTAAAGGCAGGCCCGCTTCATAAGTGTAAATGGTTTTATGTTCAGCTCCGTGATACTGGAACACGCGCTGAATATCATTCATCGAAGAAATTGCCGCGATATATGCCAGAAAAATTGCCATACGCAGCACACCTTCTGCTAAATTCAAAGCCATGTGGTCCTGGGTAATGCCTGTTAAAAAGCGCATTGACCAGGTAGGGATAACTATAAAGAGCAAAATGGCAAGCCCTGCCGAAACAGCAATGGTCAGCGCCATCTCTTTGGAATCGAGCTTTTCGTCTTCATCGCCCGATACCTGCGCCGAATAAGCCAGCGCCTTCATACCCATAACGAGCGATTCTACAAGCGACACAACGCCGCGCAAAAACGGTTTTTTTAGTATTGGATAGCGGTCGGAAATACTGTTTACCGGGCGCACATCAACGGAAATTTCACCGTCCGGCTGCCTTACGGCAACGGCGACATGCGTTTTTCCGCGCATCATTACGCCTTCTATTACAGCCTGTCCGCCAACATTTGGTTTCTTATTCATAATATTCCCTCAAACAAACTCCATATACAAACACAGCAGAGCTTTCGCTCTGCTGTCGGTAAATTATTTTCCATAACGTTTGTTGAATTTTTCGATACGGCCGCGGGCAGCTACGTTACGCTGCTGGCCGGTGAAAAACGGATGGCATTTGGAGCAAACGTCCACGCGCAGTTCCGGTTTAACAGAGCCGGTCATAAAAGTGTTACCGCATGCGCAGGTAACTTTAACTTCACCATATTTCGGATGGATTCCTTCTTTCATTCGATTGCACCTCACTTTACTAAAGACTCTATATAGCATGTCGATATTAACGCTTATATATTGTAGCATAGCGCGGCAAGTTGTGCAAGCATTATTTTAGTTGTTTGCCGTTTAAAAAAGCAGTCCGCTCTGTTATCGTTAATACCTCCGCACTTTAATCCGCAGGCATTCATCTGCCGGCCAGCTTTTTAATCAGCTCCGGCGTTGCCGCGTTATAAATTTCGCCGTCCCATTTAATATTCGGCCCTTTGCCGCAGTGCTTCAAGCAGCCGCAAATTTTAAAACTAAAGCCGCCCTTGGTGCTGATGCCGCCGCTTTCTGCTCCGTAAGCCTGCCTGATATGTTTAAGCAGCGCTGCCGAACCGTTGGCGGCGCAGTTTTTGCCGCCGCAAACTTCCAATCGGTGCGGAGCAGAGGCCGGTTTTAAACTGGGATAGCGTTTGATAACGGCGTTTAAAAAAGTTACCTTGGTATTAAGCAGGGCGGCAATTTCTTCAACCGCAATATCCGTCAGCACGCCGCCGTTATGTTCCTGTGCTTCCTTTAGCAGTTCAACCAGCGCAAACTGATTCTGCGGCGCATCCTGCCCTTTATAATATTCAACTGCTTCGTGTATGTTCCAGCTTTCCATAGGGTTCCTTTCTAAAAACAAATAATTTATAAAACGTATTTTATCATTTGCTGCCGCAGCATGCAAATTTTAGTCCGCCCTATGCGCCGCTTTTGCCAGCATCAAACTGCAAAATTCGGCGCTGCGCTGAATAACAAGTCCCGAACACAAAACAGTAAACACTGTACATATGCCAAACTTTCCTCCAAGCAGCACGCCGGAAACAACCAATAAAGCATCCAGTGCTGTACGGACAGTTTTGACGGGCCAGTTATTTTTTTCTGCCAGAGAAAACGTCAGCGCCTCATAAGAACCTTTGCCCAAATCAGCAGCAGCGTAAGCACCTGTACCGGCAGCAAAAATTATAATACCAACGCACATAACTGCCAAACGCAGCCAAGCCTGTTCGGGATAAACATTAATTTTGGCAAATATATCAACGAAAAAACTATATATAATTTGATATACGATTGTACCGGCGTTTATCTGCCTGCGGTCATAAAACAAGGAAATTATAAGCATGGCTGCCGCTACAATAAAAGAAGCCATGCCGAGCGACATTCCGAAAGTTACAGACATTCCCTGCCACAATACAGCCAGTGTTGCGCCGCCAAAGCCGGCGCCCATAGCCAACATAATGCCGTAAGCGGCAACTATCGAACCAATAATCAACAGCGCAGTTTTATAAATGAGCAGGCGTTTTTCCATCATATCCATCTCCATATGCTACATTAAAACGAAAAGGACTACAAATTTTACTGTTGTGTTCAGAAACAGAAAAATTTATAGTCCTTAATAAACGGGCACAATATATACTTATAAAAAAATGGTGGAGACAAAGCATTCCCCACTCCACGGAAATATAAATATATTCCGCTCCTTGCCACGCAGCATTTTAAAAAATCTTTAGTTTATATTAACAAATAAGCCCCTGCTTTTGCAAGGGCTTTATTTATTTTGTAGCAACAGCTATTACTCCACCAGCTAATCCAACGCAAAAGCCGTTAAGCCAGCCTTTCCAATAAGCACGTTCTCGTTCGTCAGCCGCCGCTTCCCTTTCTGTCTGAATTTGCCGCCTCAATTTCTCGGCATATTCGTTGGCTGTCTGCAACGATTTCTTCGCACTCTCCAACGATGCGCTTGCAGTCTGCAATTCCTTCTGTAATTGCTGTACCTGCGCTTTGGCTTCTGTTAATAAGGACATCAATTCTGCCTGCTGTTTCTCCTGCGCTGTTAAGCTGTCCGCCAGCAGCGTCAAGTTCGCGTCCAGCAGTTGCGTGTTCTCCTTCAATTTCTGCCATTGTGTTATCGGTACTTTTATGTAGCTGTTCGATGTTGGCATCGTTTCCGCCGCAGCCTCGCACTGTGCAATAAACAAAGGCGCAAAACACCAAAGCAACGATAATAAAATAAATACGATTATTATTGGTAGATTTTTCTTGTTCATTTGTCATTTTTTACCCCGCCAACTGCTGTTTGCAGCAAAAAGCCCAACAAATGCCAAATTCTGTTTTTTATATGTTCCATGCAGATTTCAGCACCGTATTTTTCGTCATAGTTTTCTTTTTTGACGCAGGAGCTACTCTCCACAATTTCAAAGCCGTTAACAAGCGTTGCCCTAACCACAGTTGTTTTATCACCCATGGTAATTACATCAACGCTCTTAATAAAGTTATCTACATTATCTTGCGTAATGGTTACATTATCGCCTACTTGCATATAGGCTTTTTCAAATACTTCTTTAGGCGACCAGCTTTCGTATCCATCAGGATAACGCAGTTTATAACCTTCGTCACCGATTTTATTATTATCTGTATTCTTCCATGCTTTGCACGGTTCCGCTTCAATCATTTTGCAGCCTATATATTTTTTCATTTTCCTTTTCTCCTTGTTTTTATTCTTCCGGCAATTCAATGTTTTCCATAACAGCACGTGCTTCTAAAATTGCAATATAATCCGCCATTGCTCCAAGCTGGATATTATAAGTGCTGCGTGGGCAAGTCGGTTCAAAATCTAATTTGCCTGCATCCCATTTTTCGACCATAGCTATTAACTTTTTAAACCGAATAACCACTTGCATATATTCAGCAACAAATCTTTCTTTATAATCATCGCTGACCATCATTTTAACAGTGTCTTTTAATTCCATTTATCTCACTCCTCGAAGTTTTAAATAAGTTTGTGGGTATTACAATAATTGCAATACCCACAAAAGATTAATTGAATACGCCGCCAGCAATACAACCAACGATAATCGCCAGTACAATACCGCCAACAATGGCCATCTGGGTTTTATTCATTTCTTTCACCCCCTTCCAATACATAACTACTTTTATTAATAAAAATAATAATTACCGTCAAAATCTTTGCCGCCGATGCGCAGCTTGTCGGTATATTGCCACATTTTAGCGTGCGGCCAGTCGCATTTGCTACCCCACTGTGCACACCAATAAGGTACATAATCTGCCAGCTGGGCAGTATAAATTTTATTTTCCAGCCAGTCCAAATTCGCATAAATGCCGCAGCTGTACCCGGCTTTGTTACATTCCACGATAAATGCGCTGCACATGTCAGTGATGGTTTGATTGTCCGGCATCCCGTTTTCGCGTTTGTAGCCGTCAGCGTCTTCCATATCAAACCATACGCCCATTTCCAAGTCTTCCGGGTCAATACCGCAGTCTTTTAAAATGTAAAGCAAATACTGCGCTTCGGTTTTCGCTTCATCCGGTGTCATAGCGTAGCTGTAATAGTATACCCCTACTTTCAGCCCAGCCATTTTTGCACCGTTATAATTATCGTAAAAGCTGCCGTCTAAATGTTTATTGCCAAAACCCAGGCGGATAATAGCAAAATCCATGCCGCCATTTTTTACTTTGTTCCAGTTTACAATGCCGTTGTGCTCCGATACGTCAATTCCTTTCAGCATATGTTTCAACTCCTTAATAGCTATTTCCAGCGCTTCTTTGCGCCGCCGTTCCGGTATATCCAAACGTTCCGGCAGCAAATCAATCATCTTTTGCAGTTCCTTTGCTGCTTCCAGTTTGTCCATCGGCTTTCTCCTTTAACCTGGCCAGCGCGTTACGGATAAAAGCAGGTATATGTTCGCCCCAGCCTGCCCGGTCAATATTTTCAATTATCGACCCTGCTTCATTTAAGGCATATGCGCAAATGGCCATCTGGCGCAGTGCGTGCGTACCCATAGCAATGTCAACAGTATTACATAATGCAACCACACCCAAAATAACTGCTTTTTTGGCAAGGCCGATAAAGCCGGTGCTGCTGTCCCATTTACCGGTACGGCAGGCTGCGATAATACCGGTAATATAATCCAGTATCATCAACGCTATAAGCGCATAAATCATTTCATCAAATCCCCCTACCGCAACCGAAATAGTTAAGCCCAGCGCCGCACCGATAACTAACAAATACTGTTCCGCGCCTGTTGGCACAAGGTTTTTAATAAATTCAAAAATTTCATCTAAAACTTGTGTTAAAGTATTCATTTTGTTTCTCCTTAAATAATGTTATGCTTTACTATTTATAAACAATCAATTTAACCACCACCATTTAAAGGAGTTGATTTTATGCTAAAACAAAAGCCAAAACCACCAAAACGCGCCAACGGCAAAGGCAGCGTTACAATGCGAAAAGATGCCAATCGCGCCAAGCCTGTAATGGTACGCGCCACCGTTAACGGTAAGCAAGTATACATCGGCGATGCTGAAACTTACGAGGACGGCTTGCTTATGCTTGCAGATTTTGGCACGCACCCGGAACGATACCTAAAAAGTTATAAACAGGCTACGTTTGCCCAAATTTATAATCTTGTTTGCGGCGAAACCTTTAAAGGACGCGAACTGGACGATACCACCATAGCTAATTACCAATCATCATTTAAGCACTGCCGCCGGATATGGAATAAACCTATATCAGCCTTACGCACTGCCGACTTACAACAAATAATTACCGATACCCGCGACAGCGGCGGCAATCACGATGCGCAGAAAAAGGTGCGCACTGTTATGCACCACATTTATAATTACGCAATCAAATTCGGTATTCTCGGTAATGATGCCGTTGATTATAGCCAGTATGTCACGATTGATAAGCATAAACGTAAGTACCCAAAAACGCCCTTTAATACGCGGCAGTTAAACCGCGTGCGTGCCGTTGCTGATGATGTTACACACCCGCTTGCACGCTGGGCAATGTGCGTTGTAATGATGTGTTATGCTGGCACAAGGCCCAGCGAATTTGCCGGGGTTTTAAAAAAAGACGTATCTTTAAAGCGTAGAATATTTAAAATCGGTAAAAGCAAAACCGAAAGCAGCAGTAACCGCATAATACCAATTAGCAAGCGAACATTACCCTATTTTGAATTTTGGATGCAGCAGCCCGGCAACCATTTAATTATGCTTGATGATGTTACACCCATAAATTACCGCCTGTTATTTGCACGTTTTAAAAAAGTAATGCAGGTTACACATTGCAAACATACACCACATGAATGTAGGCACACACTGGCAACGTGGTTTGACAACACCAAAGCCAACCTGCACTGCGTTAAATTAATTTTAGGGCACGCCGAAAAGGATATAACAAAAGGCGTTTATACCCATAAAACCATTGCGCAGTTACGAAAAACGATTGACCTTTTGCCATAGCTGGCACTAACGTGGCACTAATTTTTTTGTGTACACAATCACATAAACCTTGCTGTACCTGCGTTAGCGTGGCACTAATATGGCACTGTTTTTATTATGCGGTTAAAACAGCTTTAAAAGCCCCTATTTATCAGCGTTCTGCGTGTTTTAATTACAATCAGTCTAAAACAATGGCATCTAAATCTTCTTTGGTAGTAGCAGCTTGAATTTGTGCATCTACAGCCCCGTACCATGCGTATGCTTCCAGTTGCGATGTACGCACAGCATTAAAAACAGTTTTAAAATCAGCAAGCTGCATTGTAATCATGCCTTTGCTGCCGTCAGCTTTCCACACTTTGTACGGCGCGCTGCCGCTTTCTTCCGCTGCTCGCCAACTTGCCATAAAGTTTGTAATATCTTCGTTGGCACAATCAAAGCCATAAGTATTGCCGTCGGATAACTGCACCTGCCTTATGGCATCGCGTTTCTGTGCAAAGGCTGCGCCTGCTTCACGATGTTTGTCTGCCTTCGCTTCTTCCAACGTCTGCTCCGGCGGCGTTAATGTTGCGCCTTCCGGCAAGGGTCCTATTTCCTTTACTTCTCGGCCCGGCGTGCCGTAGGTATCGCCCGGCAGCCAATATTCTTTCCCGCGATAATCTTCCGTTTCTACCCATGCTGCACCGTTCCAAACAGCAACATAGTTTTCTTTTTTTGCCGGTGGAGCAATTTCCGTGCAGTCCGCAGGTATATTCCATTTACCTGACGGGCTTAAATCGCTGTCATCCAGCAACAACTTTGTTTTAAAGATTTTTTTCTCGTCAAATTGATAAACTATTTTATTCATTTTATTTTCCTTTCTGCCCTATTGGGCGGGGATATGACGGCTGTTATTAGCGCAGGTTTGCCGAATATTACAGGTACACCTTGCTTGTTGACTGGCAACGGAGATTATACTACCGGAGCTTTTTATAATAGCGAAAATATCGTTTATGGCTCACCTGCCAGTGAATGGGCAAATCATCAGATTATTCACTTTGACGCTTCCCGCAGTAACAGCATTTATGGAAACTCTGATACTGTTATGCCGAATAGCTTTGCACTCATTCCGCAAATAAAATATTAAAAACTTGGGCGGGGATAATGTTCAGATTTTAAACGCAGGTCTACCGAATATTACAGGCGGCAATGGAGTTGGCTGGGAAAATTATCGAATGTTTCAAATAAGGGAAACTGAAAATACAGGTGCTTTTAAAATTATACAAAGAACAGGAGGCGCTTGGCAGGGGTATGGTGATTCTGGACAATCTAATATTCAAGGTGCTTTAGGTTTTGACGCTTCCCGCTCGAACTCTATTTACGGTACATCTGAAACCGTACAGCCACCAGCCTTCTCATTGATACCTCAAATTAAATATTAAATAAATGCTGGGCGGGGATATGAGCGCAGTAATTACTGCTGGTTTACCGGAAATCCAAGGAACTTTTTGGGATTATGGGATGTCCAACAAAAGTAATTTAACTGGTGTATTTACCGAAAGCAATTATTCTAAAGCACGCGGTGCTCATCAAGACTCATCATACCAAAGCCCAGGTATATTGCTGCAAGCTTCGTTATATAATTCCATTTATGGTTCCAGCGATACCGTACAACCACCGACAATCAGCCTTATAGCGCAGATAAAATATTAAATCCGTGTTGGGCGGGGATACACCGTCTGTCATTGCTGCCGGGTTACCAAATATTACTGGCAGCACAACATTTACCAGACGATATGGCTTAACAGGAGATGATACTATACAAAATGGAGTTTTTGGTTATGGCTCTGACCATTACAGCGCCCTCGCTGGTGGTGGCGGCGGTTATACATTAGCTTTAACGTTTGACGCTTCAAAATCAAATGAAATTTACGGCAAAAGTGACAAAGTTTTGCCTGCAAGTTTTTCTTTAATTGCGCAAATTAAATACTAATATTTAATCTGCGGAAGTAATGAAAATGACGGTGGTTGAACGGTTGTAGCCTTGCCATATATTGAATTGGACTTTGACGCGTCAAACTCAGGTAAAATATTCAACATGTTTGCAGTTCCGCTATACCCACCGTTTCGATACTTTTGTGTCGGCAAAAATGCCCCTGTTGCAGGTTGTAAATTGTTAGACACACCGCTTGAGCCATTGCCGACATTACCCGTAATATTCGGCAAGCCCGCCGATATAACTAAAGGCGTATCCCCGCCCATGATAAACCTGCCGCGGTAGTCAGGCAGTACAAAGGTGCTCGTTCCATCACCAATGCCATACATGTACGGATAGTTATGTATATTGCCATAACTTATTTTTACAGTTCCGGCAGCCGTTGCCGCAACTGTAATTGTTACGCTGTCTTCGTTTATAGTATCAATCATGCAGTCATCAGCAATGCCGGTGCCTGTAATTAAAATGCCGTCACCGCATACCTGCTTTGCTGTCTGTAATTTTTCAATGTCTGCCGCTGATATACCGGTAATAGTTGTACTATCTGCTGCCGTAGTACCCATGAATGTGTATGTATCATCCGCATCATAAAAAAGGTTCTTTTTAGTAGCATAACGGCATGGCCGCTTATAATCGCTTCTTGACACCGTTGCACCATTGTATTTAAGATAGCCGTCTTGTAATGTTTCAGCATATACTACCCTGCCTACCGGCGTACCGTCCCGCATATCACATAAAATAAATTCTGCCGTACCGTCTGTAACGTATGTACCCGGTGTTGTAGCACTTGCAAAGCTGGGCTCTGTCGCGGCTGTTGTTCCTGCTTCCGTACATTCCAGATAAGCCCAGCTGGGTAATCCAAAGCTGTAAGCAATATCTTCAACTGCATAAGTTTTGTTACGCTGTAATATATTTATCCCGGCTTTAAAACTACTCTGCGTTCCGTCGCTTTTTGTTACTGTAACTGTACCATTTTCTTCGTCAACATCAGTTACCGGGTTGCCCATATTTTCTGCAATCTCTTTAGCATACAAGGCCCACTCTTTTGCGCTCATAGTGTCGCCGGTAGGGCTGTCAGCGTCATCTTCACCGTCTGGGCTGGTTTCACTCTCCGCCCATTTTTGCGCCATTTCTTCACTGGCTGCCGCGTTCGTTTCACTTGATGCGGCATTAGATTCACTTTCCGCTGCATTTGTTTCACTTACAGCAGCTGCATTGGCTTTTTCTGTCGCTGTATTCGCTTGCTGCGTAGTTTGCTGTAATAAGTTCTGGGCCTGCGGCAATACTTTTGCCGGGTCTTCCGTTAATTCAAGCCCTGTCCCTTCATCGTTAATTCTAAAGCTCATTCCCGGCGCCAGCGGTATGATATTGCTAAAGTTTGCAGTATCTACTTCTACAGAAAATACCATAGCACGCGCAAGCTTTTCAGAGAGTTGCTGCGCTATCATAGTTAAATCGTCAAAGGCCTGTTCCACATCATCAGCGTAATAGTCGCCCTGATTAATTAAATCCATTAGCTGCATAAGTGGCAGTTCACGCATAATAACAAGTTTTTTCCCGCTTGCAAGCGGTTCCCCGCTTTTTGGGTATGTCACTATTTTAGATATTAAATCAACCGTATAATTTTCTGTTTCCGTTGTACTGTTATCGTCGTTTGAAATATAAACATGTATATAACCCGGTTGTTCTGCGTTTACGTCAAAGGTTATCGGAAACTGCGTTGTGCTCCCATTGCCAACGTATATGTTTTTTACTAAATCTTTTTGAACAGTCATTTCTACACCACCTTAAAAGAAAAAGCACCTAAGCCGTTAAGCCTAAGTGCTTATAAAAATTTACAGTATTATTTTATCATGCTTTTTTCATCAATTTGTAATTTACATTTTAATTTTTCTTTGAATTTTTCCCGAATAAAATACTCCACAAATAATGCTGTATATCTTCTTCGGTAAAATTGCCTTCATCAATCCAGCGTGCTGCCGTTATCATACCATCCGTTAAAATCTGCGGCAAGCCTGTTATCATATCGGCCATGCGCAGCACCGCTTTGGCAACATCCAATGCGTCTTTGTTATCACTGTTTATAGCACGGGTAACGTTAAGCATTTGATTTGCTATTTCTATTAACGGTTGATTGCGTATATTAAATACAGGTTCGCCCGCCGCCGCTTTCAGCGCCATCGGTAAAGCGTCACGCAAGACAGGTATGCCGCCAACAGCCGTGCTAATAAAAGTAATGCCTGCCCCTTTGGCAACGTCCGCCAGGTCATCATCATCATCGTCAATCATAGCACGGATGCCTGCTTCAATTACAGCAGGTATCGCCATCCAAAAAATTATGCCTGTTAATACCGGCGCCATCGCCTGTGTAAGTTTTTTGCCGTCTACTCTTGCCTTGCGTGCTTCCCACACCTTTAATGCTATGGCATTATGCACTACACTAAAATAGCTGTAAAACATGGTAAGTTGCTTTGTAAATTCATTTCCACGCTGAATTTCAGCCATATCAACCGTTTGCCCGCTGCCAAATACGCGCCTTACTGCTGCATCGCCTGCGCGCACCGCTGCTGCTTCCACGTTTACCGGGTCCACGCCTTTTGCGATTCCGTCCTGGTATGCTTTTTGGTATTCGTGCATCCAAAGAGGGCAGGCCAGCATTAAGTCAGTTTTGGTTATCAACCAAAAGGCACTTTTCGTAATCGCGCTGTTGCTGTTATCTTTAACAAGCCTGCCGAAGTCCCTGTCCATAGTTTCTGCACGGTTACGTAAAAAGACACTTTTTGCCATTATGGTGTTGTACTGACGCTGTGGATGCAGGTAGAAGTCTTTAATAGCTTTTGTGGCTTCAATCGGTCCGATGTAATCCATCATTGGACCGATGTTGCAGATATTCAAAAGCGCCGTCGATACTCTAAACCCAAGTACCGCTTGTGTTTGACGCATGCGTATCCGCTGTGATGCTTTTTCGTAAATGTTTTTTGCCTGTGGTTCCGGTGCCCAGCAATCCAAGGACCATTTATTAAGAGTACGCCATGTAGCCTTCCCCCAATAAGTTTCAACTGCGTTTTTTACATCAATGTTGTTAATTAGCCTATTAACATCACGTATAGTTTCACGCTGTGCAATGTTATGGATATTTTCGCCAAGCACTTCATCTATAACATTTAAGTCTGTGCGTATCATTAAGCTAACATTACCCTGCGAACGTTCTTTTGTACTGCCCAATTTTGTGCCAAGACGTGTAGCGTCCTGCATCTTTGTTTTAATGGCTTCGTTTATTTCTCTAAGAGCAGTAATATTATTTTTTACTGGGTCATATCTCAACGGATAATATCCACCGTTTAAATTATATACACCGCCGTCAGCGCCAATTATTTGAAACGGCACGGCAGGTTGTTTCTCAAGCGTTACCCCGGTAACATTTGCTTCTACGCGTTGTAAGTCCGTCCAGTATGTTTCAAATAGTTCCCATATATTCTGCACAAACTGCCAATCTGCCGCGTCAAGCTGACGCAGTGCGTATTCAATAAAGCCGTAGCTTACCTGGTATCCATCTACAACACGTTTACGGTTAATATCCGTACCCCAGTTTAATGCAATGGCAAGCAGGTTTTCTTTGGTAATGTTTTCTTTACCGATACTGTACTGCTTTTTGCTGCCCATTTCATTTAATTCTTTTTCTGCCGCTGCGCGCGCTTCCTTCTCGTCCATACCCTGCGCCAAGTATTTTGCTACTTTGCCGTCATGGTATGCTGCAAAAATATCTGCCTGCTGCTGCCGCAGTGTTTCATTCATACGCATTTCGGTATTTGCGGCTTCGCGCATCGGGTCATAAATGTAACGCATTGCAGTATCGCCCATGGCCTGTAAAATGGTTTCCGGCTTAATAAGGTTCATGCTCGCTTCTTCGGCACGGCGTGCTGATTTTTCAATTACGCTTTCGTTACCGAATTTTCTGTCGGCGGTTTTCTTTTTAAAAGCTGTGTTAATAATGGTTGTTACTATCTCCGCAGCCGCTTCATCCAAATCAACTTTTTTGCCGTTCCTGTCTGTTACTGCTTTGGCCATTTTAGCTTCGCGCCCAACGGTATAAATATTGTCCATTAAATCCTTAAAGGTTTTAAACCCGTCAACGGTCAAATCTATATAGCCTTTATCGCGCGGCCTTGTTGCCGTTGCGGCATTTAAAAGCCAGTCCGGCAAAGTAATATTCCCTTCCGCATCAACAAAACTCAACTCTAAATTATTTTCATAACCGGCAAGCAGGTCAAGAAAATTCGGTTGGTCCGGCGGCATCGGCGCATCTCTTTTGGCCATTCCAAATACATACAGCAAATGATTATATACGTATCTGTCATACGCCGAAAGGTTTTTATCACGCCTTATAATATCTGCCCTGCGTTTCATTGTCGATACCGCTTTATCTACAAACTTTTTGTTGCCTGTCGCAAGGTCAGTCATTACATCATAAACAAGCTGTTCTTTTTTTGCTTTACGCGCAGTTTCCCAATCATTTTTGGCGATTGCTTCTTCTGTTTCCCTGGCTTTTTGGCGTGATAATTTTTTCCACATTACAGGGTTGGCTGCTTCCATTACATGCAGCGTGCTTATTTTCCGTTCTGCGTATTCGCGGATGGTGTCCATGTTGCCCACCGCTACATCACGCAGTGCCCTTTGCTGCCTGCGTTCTTCGCCGCGCTGTTCGCGCAGGCGTTTAATTTCTTCTTCGTAACCTTCACGCTTTGCACGTGCACGGTCCAATCGGTTAATTGCCTGCGCTGCTCCGGCATCGGCTGTATCGTTTATTTTGCGGCTTGCTTTTTGTTCTGCCTGCACACTCTTATCAAGTGCTTCCAGTTCATAGGCGGTTAACAACTTTTTATAATAACTCGTATCAACCGCTTCTTCGGCACGGCGTGCAAGTTCGGCTTTATCCGGTGCGGACGCATCCAGTTCCCTTTCGTATGCTCGCATGTAATTATCCACCGCCGCGTCAAGACTGCCGCCGCGCTCGTTCAGTTCAAAATCATACTGTTCTGCCGTCATGTTGCCAATCTGCTGTGCAGCGGCTTCTTTGTCAAGCTGCGGATTATTTTGCAGGTATTGCCAAACAATAAACACCGGTTCCTGGCTCATTCTTTCACGGGCAGCGGCACGCTCATCCGCTATTTTTTGTTCGCGTTCCTTTTGCCCCTGCTCCGTTAAATCCTGCATGGCCACTTTAATTACTTTGCTGTAAGCGTCTTTATGAATATCATCATAAATTTTTTGCCACATTTCAGCGCTTGTGCCGGATAGGTATTTAAACCCGCCTGCTTTTCTAAAAGCGTCAATATCCTCTTTCTGCATTACAGCGTCGATTTCTTCCTGCGTTGCAAGCATTCTGTCCATTACAGCTTTTACCTCTTTTGAAGGTTCAGCGCCGATGGTTTTAATGTCTTTATAAATTTTCAGCAGCCAGTTTTTAAAACGGGTAAACACGCCTTTCAGCGATTCTTTCGGTGCTTTGCCTTTGCGCAGGTATTCTTCAAATCCGCGGGCAAAGCGTTCCTGCCGCCATTCTTCCAGCAAAGTGTCCAGTTCAATGCGCTCGCCGCCGCGGTAGGTATAGCCTTTTTCCTGCGCCGCGCGTATCTCTTTGTCGCGCTGATTAAATTCATTATATACGGCTGTGCCGATATACTCGTTAATCTGGCTGTCATTCCACGCTGTCCAGTCTTGCAGCGTCTGCCAGTCACGTTTTATTTGTGCCGGCGCATTTTCCATTTCCGCCAGTTCCCGCATATCAGCAAAAAAGATATGTGCCATCTCGTGCATAAATGTGCTTTGGTCAGCATTTTCATAAAGGTAAATAATACGCCTGCCGTTATCCAATATAGCAGTTTGCCCTTGTACTTGCGGTTCTGCCATACTGTAACTTGCAACAAGGTTATCATTGAAAATAACTACTGCATCTGCTTTTTCCGGTAAAAATACAGTTTCATTATATTCTTTTTGTAATTCTCCTGTGCCTGCTGCTTCCCATTGGCTATCACTTATTTTGTTATAAAACTCGCTGGCAATTTCATTATCCAGTAATTTTTCTTCAATTTCTGTTTCCCTGTCAAAATCTCTTTCAGCCAATGGCCGTTTAATTAAATCAACGTATTCTTTGGCAACAGGCTGTAATTCTTCCGGCAGACGTTCTGTATAGTCACGTAAAATTTCATCATATTGAGTATTTCCTTTTTGGCGATTACGTTCCATCCGAGTAGAAATTCTTGCTTTTTCTTCCGCTGCCCGTGCTTCTTTTTCGCCGTATAAGTTCATATATAACTGTCTATCATTCATTTTATTAGCATTTTTTAAAAGTTTGTCGGCTTCGCTAAACAGTCTATATATTCTATCGCGGCGTGCTTTATTGGGTATTTCCTGTTCCAGCTTTTTAATGGGACCTTCCAGTTCTTTCATGCGCGCTTCGTCACCCATTATCATTGCCATTTCATATTCACGGCGACGGTTATAATACATTGTTGCGTGCGGCGCAAGGCTGCGTGCTTCTTCTGTTTTTTTGCGTATTGCCTCATTTACCAAAGTTCTTACCTGCCGCGTATTGCCGCCGCTGGCAAAACCCTCATAGTTTTGTATTATATGCTGCAATTCATGTATGATTGTTCCCGGCGTAAACCATTCGTCCACGTCATTATCAATTACGATTAAGTAATCACCTTCCGAATATCCTAACCGGTTGCCATCTAATTTTTCTTTTTGTATTGTTACTTCACGCAAAAACGGATACGCTTCATATAACTTTTCGTTATCGTAAATTTCGGCGAGTGAGAAAAACTGTTTCGTGCTTTGCAGCTTTTTAATATCAATCTTATCAAGGTTGTCAGGTATTTCAAAACGCCACTTACCGTCAGCACCACGCCGCCAGCCAGTTTTTTCATAAATTTCCCTTTGCATTTTGCCTTCCGCCGCCATGGCCTGCGCCTCGTTCAGCAGTTCCCTATTGGCAGTACGGGCATGAATGCCTGCCGATTGGTTATAGCGGTTGATAATGCTGATTGCTTTATCGTCAAATATTACAAAGCAGCGGCCGTCACGCTGTCCGTCATAAGTTATTCCTTTTACGCCGTGTTCGTTTAAAAGTTCGGAAGTGACCCTGTCGCTCTGTACAACTTCAAGACTTGCAGAAAAATCTACATAAAAATTTCTGCCGCTTGTTTCCAGCCATTTTTTACTTTTAAGCGGTTCGGCTATTAAGTTTTTTACGTTGTTTTCCGCTGTTTTTCTTTTTTTAGCATATTGACTTTTAAGTTTTAACGCTTCCGCCTCGCCAGCTGCGGCATCGTTTTTGTATTTTTCTATCTCACTGTCGCTATAACCGTTGTCGCGCAACACTTTTTCGTACATCCTTTTAAATCTGGTACGCTTTATGGCGCGCGGTGCGACAATCAACGTTTTTATTTTTTCGTATTCTTCTACCGCATTTCGGAAACTTTCGCTTTCACTTAACAAGTCCATTCTTCTTATAAATCTTATTCCTTGTTCTGCGTTTAGTTCTTTTACCGTTTCAACTAAACCTTTTTGCACTTTTTGGCTTTGGTCGCCAATAGCTTTTTGCTCATCAAGAAGTACATCGTTTTCTGGAATATCAACTTCAAATAATGACCCATTATCTTTCCTGTAATTAAACTTCTTTTCTTCAAGTAGTTTAATTGTACGTATTAGAAAATCCAATCTTTGGGCATTGCTGCTGTCATTTTCTTCTATAAGTGCATCGCGCTGTCCTTTCAAGGCTTTCAATGCAGCTTGTACGTTTCCTTCTCTAAAGCCAATTTCCCAAACGGCATGGCCCAAAGGCGTACTCATTCCGCCAACTGGCTGCCCTGTTTTTTTATCTACCCAATCTTGTTTTTCAATATCAAAATAATATGTTGCTTCATCTGTTTCTATAACGTATTGGTCATTAGTCAAACGCTTTCTATAACGCTCGTCCGCTATTTTCTTATCTGCTGCAAAGTAAAGCCCCCAACCGTGCGCCTGCGCACCTTCGCCTGTGCCGATAGCACCAAGGTCGAAACGTTCAAAGCTATGCGGCGTGCCGTGGTATGCAGATTGATTGTAAACTTCGCCATTTTCTGTTATAATATTATTAAAGGAAGATGCTTGTTGCTTCTCTACCCCCGGACTTGAAATCCGGGGTTTAGGAGTTGCTAATTTAGCGTCTTCTCTTTTTTTGTTTTCTTTACGGTATTCTTCTTCGGTAAATATGTTATGGGTATAATACATCATTCCACCATGTATATCTTCCTTAATATCAACGATAACATAGTGGTCTTCTCCATTGAAATTTACTTTGGAATGTAAATAATAAAAATATTCACCGGCGTGTTTATCTTCATGGCTTTCTTCATGTGTTAAAAAGCGGGAGTTCTCTATTATTTCCCTAAGTTGTTTTACCGCTAATAATTTAATAGGATTAGCACTTTTATTCACCATTTCTTTTAAACCACGGTTACTGAAAAGTAATTTTTCATCCGGTAATCCACGCTCTATTCTTACTTCTCCAATAAGAGGGTTGTAAACTGTTGTTCCCTGCAAATTTGTTCTGTAATATTTTTTTGCTGTTTCCCTTAATTCTTTTATATTTTCATACTCGCCAAATTCGTTGCCGGTTATGTTCACGATATTTGAAGCTGCTTTTTGCGGCCAATCATACACCGCCGCCTGGTTGAATCTGCCGCTTGCCGCATTATTGCCGTTAACTTCGAACCGTATGCGGTTTAAATAATCCTCTGCCGTGTAATTCTTGTATCCGGCGCGGCGCATTGCTTCGGCGTATCTTTCAGCGTGATGCGCGGTTAAAAGCGCGCCCATTGCTTCCTGTTTGCGCACGGCTTTGGAAGATGCGCCTTTTAATGCTTCGATAACTCTGTTATATACTCTGATGCCTTCTGGCGTAAGTCCTTCCGTCGCCGCCAGTTCGCCTTTACTGATATTGCCGATTTTTTCTTCGATAGCGTCAAGCGTGGCAAGTTCACTGCGGATGCTTTCAATCTGCGCACGGTTGACTTCGGCATATTTCATAGATTCCTCATCTCTAAATTCATATCCCGGTACGCCGTAATAATTGTTGCCGGTTAAAATGTCTTCGGCAATCTGTTTCATTTCAGCCTGCGACGGTGCTTTTTTATTTTCGGCATAATATTTGCTATACCACGGGTCATTATTGCTCATACGGTAATAATGGCCCGTTTCTTCGTCTTTAAGCATGGCAACGCCCTGCCCCATGCCCTCACGCATTGTAGCAAGTACCGGTTCCAGCATTTCGTCAAGTTCGCGCTGGCGTTCTGCCCGGTATTCTTTAATTCCTTCCATCGGGTCTTCGTACTGGCCGAGTATAAACTCCGCCATATCACGCTGCGGGCCTTCTTTAAAATTTGCCTCCGCAAGGTTATGCACGTTTTGCAGCGCACGGTTCATCTCGCCGGCAATCATTTTGTCATAGGTCTTTTTCATTTGCTGCGCAATCCTGCGCGTGCGGGCAAAGCAATCTGCGCCCACGGCAAAGCTAATCAAATCGCGCAGCTTATCATGCAGTTCCTGCGCACCGTCAATATTTACATATTCCTGCACCGGTACAGCAATATCAGCTTTGGTTTCGATAACATCCTGCAAAGCCTGCCCTTCAATACCTGCGGCCGCCGCCAACTGATTAAGTATTTGTACCCCGCCATCCTGCTGTAAAAGCAGTTCTGTATCTACATATACATTTTCTGCGCCAGTTCCTTCAAGGGTATTTTTAATAATGTTTTTATATACTTCCGGCTGCTCTTTTGCCAGTTTGTTTGCGGCCTTATTATTTAAAAGGTTATCTACCATGGTAATACCGGCTTCATTTTTACGCGCGTTTTCTACATATTCACGCCCTTCATTTGCAGCCGTTGCTACCTTACGCACATATTTTAAATTACTACCGGCCGCCGCCATAGCGCCAAAGCCAATGGATGCAGGCAATGCCTGCCACGCGCCTTCCATTGCCCCCTGCGCCATTTCCACCGCCGAATAGCTGGGTATATTGCCGCCGGGGTTTGCTTTCGCCGCCATGGTATTTATGCCCATGCTTACAGCATTTTGCACGCCTTCTTCCGCGCTTTCCGATAATGCTACCACGCCCATATTACGGGCATTATTAATAAGCCAGTCTTTAAGCTGCGCTTTAGCCGATGCACTATCTGCGCCACGACGCACAATGTCACGTACAATGTTTGCCGCTGCTTTTGTACCTGGTTCACTTCCGAGTATTCCAATAACGCTTTCCACGTTCGCCATTTCTATGCCGGTTTCCGCAAGTGCGGATACGGTTGCCCATGCACGTGCCTGGTTATCGCTCATAAGCTGGCGACCTTGCCTGTCTTTATAGCCGATATAATCCAGATAATAATTACCAAGTATTTCCTGGTACATTTCTTTGGCGTAGCCAAGGCGTGCGCCGATGCCGTAACCTACACGCGCGCCATAGGCTGCCCCCGGCACTGCCGTAACGCCGCCGACCGTAAAGCCACCTGTTGCGCCCACCGCCGCACCGGCTACTGCGCCGCCGATTGCCAGCATTTGCCCGTTCATAAACTGGCGGAACATCATAGGCGCCTGTTGGGCTGTGTTGCCTACAATAGATTCTACTGGTGCTTCCAGTAAATCCGGCAGCACTTTTGCGTTTTTCATTTCTTCTTCAATTTCAGTAAGCCTCTTGCGGTCAGCGTCGGTCAGTTCACCAAAGTAACCTTTCTGCCCCAGTTTGCTGCGCTCTAATTGCAAACTGTCCATATGCCAGCCTGTTTTAAAGGCTTCTATAATGCCGTGGGTTTGCTTAACGTTTTCAATATTATGCAGGGCAATAGCTGCCTGCGTTTCATCCATATTGGCAAGGCGTTGCAATTCAGGGTATGCAGCATATACCGCCTTCATATCAAATGTTTTTTCGCCGTTAGGCATTATCTGCTGCTGCTTTTGTTTGTACGCATAAATATCCCTTGCCTTTTCCATATTGGTATCATTGGCAAGTATTGCATTAACCGGTATTTTTAAATCGTTACTTATTTTTTGGGCTTCTGCCAATTTTTCCGCATCGTTATAAAAATATTTTTTATATACGTTCGTTTCTTTTATCGTATCAAGCGCGTTTCCAAAACTATCACTTACGTCGCCGATGGTTAAAGGAATTGCTGTAAACGCAGGTAAGTTTTCAAAAAAACTGCTTTCTTCCTGCTGTATTTGCGGCATTTGTTCCGGCAGTCCTATTCCTTTTACCTTGCTGCGCAGACGTTCCGGTACGTTCTGCATAATATCGTTGTTATTGTATGGCATTTATTTTCACTCCATTTCCTGTAACAAGTCATTTTTATCCATAATTACGGGCACTGCGTTTCCTTCAAAGTAAACGGCTACATTGCCATTACCGGTGTCTTGTATCTTGTAAATTCCATGATTGATAAGTTCAGTGTTGTTATATTCGATATCACTGCTCCACGGATATGCGCCTGGTATTTTTACGCCGCCCACACCTTTTACAAGCGATTCAGTACCCACATCAAATAGTTCTTCATAAGTCGGCAGTCTGCCGTTAGTTTGTAAATAATTATCAGCAAAGCGTGTCATCCAGTGTTTCATGCCCATTTTTTGTTCGGTCGTTAATTTTTCTCCCAAACGTTCTTCAACTACCTTTACCGCTCCATCGTAATTTAAGGCAAATTTTCCCTTTCCGCTTACTGCTTCCATGTTTTCTTTTTCGTATTTACGTATTACATCCGGTGAAACACCTTTATCCTTTAATTCTTGTATCAATTCGTTGTTGCTTAAACGCCCAGTTGCAATTCTGTTTTCAAGGTCAACTTCCTCTGCAACACTTAATTTATATGTTCCGGCATTGCCGAAAGCTTCGGCAACGTTCGTCAATGTGCTATACATGCTGTAATCATTTCCGGCTACACTTTTTGCAATCTGCATAAAATACTGCGGGTCACGCACGCCGTTATTATACGCAGAAAGCATTTGATTGCTGGCGTTATCTACAAGCAGATTCTCATTGTATTGTTTTTGTGCGCGCTGGCTGCGGGCGTATGCCATATAGGCGTTTTTCTTTTTCTCCATTTCTGCCGGGCTGGTACTCCTTCCGCCAACACGGCCAAAGCCAACAACGTGATAGCCTTTAGCGTCCATATCCATAGCGCTTATGCCATGCGTGCCGCTCTGTATTACTTTGCCTGTTTTAGCGTCATATACACCCACATGCGTTATTCCTTTATAGGCTTCGCTGCCGCTCTCCACCGCCGCCGGGCTATTGCTTGCATCATAGCCGCTGCCGTCTACCTGCCAAAATACAATATCGCCATCGCGCAGTTCGTTTCTGTTGGTATATACAAGTCCTTTTTCTTCAAAGTTTCTGTATGTGCCGTCGGCAAGGCTGCTGCAAAGTGCAGTATCGCCGCCTGCCGCGCGTATATAATCACTTGTAAAGTTTGCACACTGGTTCACGCCGCGTTGCTCCCCGATGCTGGCGCGGGCATAATCCATTCCCGCCGCCGTATTTACAAATGCGCCGTTATTATCCATTTCCGCCAGTGCTGCGTTAACATCATCGCCATAACGTGCGTATAAATCCTTAAACTGCATTACCTGTATGTTGTTGTTACGGTAAGTCTGCACGCTTTTATCAAAATTCATTTTTGCTTCCGGTGTTAAGTAATCACCGTATGCTTGCAGCATTTCACCGGCGCGGTTATAGTCATCAGCGTTAATTGCCGCCGTTATTGCCGTATTTACCGTTGCCGCGCGCACTTTATCCTGTTCCAGTTTTATGCGCTCCGGCCCGTAGTTATAGTACCTTGCCGCAATCATAAAATCATTCCTGCGGTTTACGGCTTGCAAACTATCATCACTGCCGTAATTGTCGGCGGCTTCTTTCAGCCCGGTTTGCAGCTGCTGCGTAAGCTGCGTGTTTTGGAAGTTTTCCGATTCACCAATTACATAACGCTGCATTTTATCTCGCTGGCTTGTTTCATTAAGCGTTCCTCCTGCACAATCACGGCTCATTTCCCTTGTATCAAGCTCCGAAAGGTAGCGTC